>Ga0181612_148129_pt1 | contig 23689 bp, 20 predicted proteins | sample HoacroProtozoa21_FD_119630 | JGI IMG/M metagenome (GOLD analysis project Ga0181612, IMG submission 119630) | Hoatzin crop microbial communities from Cojedes, Venezuel. Combined Assembly of Gp0051906, Gp0051904, Gp0051908
GGACGGAACCGAAAGCAAAACCACCTATACATCGGCTAGCTATTGTGACAAAAACGGCCGCGTCAACCTGGTCGGCGGTTCCAAGGCGAAATTCTGTTTTGCCATCCATGCGGATGTCAGTGACAATGCCTCCACTCACGGCGTGCAGATTTTTCCGCAGCGCCAAGAGCACTGGTAAGATGGCGCAGCTTCTGGCGGACAATATTGTAGCCAATACGAAAGTTACCTACTGTAATCTTAACCGGTTTACAAAAGTTCGAAACGGGGTATACCAGCGGACGTTCAGTTCTTATAATGTTGCATATATGAGAGCCGCGGCCCGAAAGCGGGGATACGCCCCGTACCCCAACCTTACCACGACCACGGACTACTATTTTATGATTCGGGAATATGGCGGCCGGGTAACCGGAGCTTATATGGACGGACGGGATCCATTGTTCGGCACCAACCGGTACTGCAAGTCCAATCAGGTCCCGGAGAGTTTCCTGGTGGAGATGGGCTTTATTACCAACGCCACAGACTGGAATCAGATGACGAAAAACACGGCCGGCTACGCCAAAGGAATCGTATCGGCGGTGGAGCAACGGCTGAATCAGGTGCGCGGATAAGCCGCAAAACTGCGGGATGACAGCAAAAGGAGTGAGGAGACATGACCGGAACCATCTGGAAAAAGAGCCTGGCCTTGCTGACTGCCCTGGTGGTAATTCTGACCATGGCAGCGCTGCCATCGTATGCGGTGGAATCCCGCACCCTGACGGCGGATACGGCGAAAGTGACAGACTACTACACCTATGGCACCAGCCTGAATGTGGTCGGCACTCTGAATTCGGATCAGGCTTCGGCATTGGAGTCGGTTTCCTTTGTCCTGCAGCCGGTTGCCGGCCTGGACGTGCTGGGCGACGGCGGAATTTCCCAGAAAGCCCGGTACACGGTGAGCGGGGAGACCGTAACATTTCGTTTGTCCTCTTCCATTACGGATGGATTCAGCCTGGAGAAACTTGCGGTCGGCACCTATGCGGCTCTGCTGAAACTGAACTATTCGGATGGCTCGGCTGAGTGGCGCTCTTTGCAGGACGCCAGCGATGAGACCGCTGTGGACTACTACACCCTGACCCAAAACGGCACCAATCGCCATATCACATCGGCATTCCGCTCCCTGGGGAGTATCCACGCCTGGGTGTTTACCGCGGTCACAGCAACCCTTCCGGACGACGTCTATGACATTGTCATCGACCCCGGCCACGGCGGCAGTGACCCCGGCGCTACCAGCGGCTCGAAGAAAGAGGCGGACCGCAATCTGGCGGTCTCCAAGGCCCTGAAGACCCAGCTAGAGTGGGCCGGCTACAAGGTCCTTCTGACGCGGGATGGTACGGAGAGCTCGTCTGCTTATACCCTGTATAACAATTACGACAAGAATGGCCGCGTCAACCTGGTCGGCGGCTCCAAGGCCAAATTCTGCTTTGCCATCCACGCGGATATCAGCACCGATTCCTCTGCTCATGGTGTGCAGGTTTTTCGCAGCGCCAAGAGCACGAGCAAGATGGCGCAACTCCTGGCGGACAATATTGTCGCCAATACCAAGGTGACATACTGCAACCGGAATGGGTTTACCAAAATCCGCAACGGAGTGTACCAGAGGACCTTTACCAAGTCGGATGTTGCGGACTCCAGAGCGGACGCAAAAAAATACGGGTATTCCATGTATCCCAGTATCTCGACGTCCACGGACTACTACTTCATGATCCGGGAGTACGGCGGCCGGATGACCGGCGCCTACGTGGACGGACGGGACCCGCGCTATGGGAAAAACAACTATCGAAACTCCAACCGGGCTCCGGAAAGTTTCCTCATCGAGATGGGCTTCATTACCAACGCCACGGACTGGAGCCAGATGACCAACAATACCGCCGGCTATGCCAAGGGCATTGCGGCGGCGGTCGAAAAACGGCTGGATCAGGTCCGCTGAAAACAGAACACAAATGCCCGGTGTGTGCAATATGCCGACACCGGGCATTTTTTTGTTGCCAACTTTTTTATCTTGTGAGAAAATATGATTTAGTAATTGTTTTAATCAATTCTAAGGAGATTGAAATGAAAAGGAGAATGTGACATGAAAAAAATCCTGTCCCTGATTCTGTCGCTGGTCATGCTTCTGACCATTGCCTCCACGGTCACCGCCTCGGCGGCGTCCTCGGTGGAAAATCAGATCCTGTCCACGGCAAAACCGTACGCGTTCCGTTATAGTTCCGGCAGCGAACACGACTATGACGCCACTATGTACTACACGGACAAGTACTTCCTTCTGGATCCGACGGCAACGTCCTTCAACAAGAGCTTTGCCGCTGCCACCTACTGCCTGACGCTGGCCTCCTTCGGCTCCAATGAGACCGAATATGAGGAGCGGGACATCAACGTCAAGAACCTCATGAAGAAGATCGGGTTCAAGAACTACAAGTCCAACAAGGAGTTCCGTTCCGAACCCACCGCCGACTCCATCGGCGTGGCTGTGGCCAACAAAAAGATGAAACTGAACGGCAAAAAGTACACCGTCATTGCCGTCGGCATCCGCGGAGCGGGCTACGAAGGCGAATGGGGCGGTAACTTCACCCTGGGCCGTATCGGTCAGCACAGTGACTTTGCCTTCAACAAAGACAAAGTGATCTCGTTCCTGAAAAAATACATTAAGAAATACAACATCAGCGGCAACGTCAAAATCTGGCTCACCGGCTACAGCCGCGGCGGCGCCGTGGGCAACCTGGTGGCCGGCGCCATTGACGACGGTGCCCTGAAGAGCACCGGCATCAAGACCGGCAAAAAGGACCTCTATGCCATGCTGTTTGAGCCGCCTGCAGGCGGGATGCTTGCGGACAACATCAAGAGCAGCAAGTACAACAACATCCTGAACTTCTACAACCCCTACGACATCATCCCGCTGGTCGCCATGAAGGAGTACGGCTTTGGCCGCTACGGACGGACGTTCTACTATCCGTCTGTGGAGAACGACAAGAACTACTCCAAGAAGAAAAAGCAGATGCTGAAGGTCTGGAAGACCGTCGCCAGCCACGAGGAAATCGACGGCTATGACGTCGACGAATTCCAGATGTACAAATTCATCTCCACTGACGGCGTTATTGCCGAGGACACCGACAACAACATGAAGCTGCCCACCTTCGAAAAGAAGCTGGTCCATTGGCTGGCCTCGGAACTGGTTCCGACCCGTGATGTCTTTGTGGACGAGTACCAGAACGGCTTCCGCGTTGTTATGCAGATCATGTTCGCCGGCGGCCTCTTCACCGGCCAGGCGGACGCGCAGGAGTTCTTTGACTGCCTGGTCCACAACCTGGAAGAGAAAAGCATGCTGGAGCGCCTGTCCGCCGCAGCCAATGATCCGGTGGATCCGGAGTTCGGCCTGCAGACCGTGTTCCATGACCTGATCGTGGAGACCATGAACGACGCCGAGTTCAACTCTCTGGCGCCGGCCGATCTGGCCGTCTTCGTCCGCAACGTGGTCCATCTTCTGGTCAAGATGTTCATGTCCAATCCGGACTACACCGTTACGGTCGTGAAAAACCTCATGAAGTTCGTCACGGTCCACTATCCGTCGGTCAGCTTCGCCTGGCTGCAGCTGTGGGATCCGCTCTACTCCTGATCGAGGTGTGTTTATGGGATGCTTTCGAAAAAGCGTCGCAATTGTATTATTGATAGTTTCAATTCCGGTCGCGCTGTTGCTTGTGTTCAAAGCCAACAGCGCGCCCGCTGTTCATGCCGTTATGCCGGAGACCACCACCTTCACCAACGCCTCCCAACTGGCCAATTATCTGGAACTGGGGTATTTTGACAACGACTTCGGCCCCATCAGCATTACGGAGGCCACGCTGGACGACGGAACGTCTCAGGCGGTCTATCTGGTGACCCTGCGGGGCTGGGAGCCCAACAAGTTTTTCAACAACAACGGCTGGACTTCCTGCATGCTGGCGGGGAATAACCGCAGGAGCACCTATTTCCGCCGGATCAAAACGGTGATTTCGGAAAACATTCCGGCCGGCGCCTCTTTGGTTATTGCCGGCCATAGCCTTGGCGGCATGGTGGCCGAACAACTGATTGGGGACAACGACCTGAAAGAGAATTATAAAATCCTTTATACCGTCACCTATGGCTCGCCCATTGTGGCGTATAAAACGGAAAAAGAGGGCATCCTCAGCATGTTGGGGGATGGCTTTGACCCGGTCATCGGGCTGAGCATGGACACCAAATACCAGTATTATTCCCCCATTTCCCATCAAACGGCCGGGATCCAGGACGGCGTCTCCGCCCACATGGATTCGTATCTGGACGCCTCGGTCTGGGGCAACTACGACGCTGTGGGGCAGAAGGGCGGCACGGTGACCCTGACCGTAAACCCGGACACCCGCACCTACTACGAGGCACGAACCTGGTCGTAAGGAGAATGGTATGAGTAAGAAGAAAAAAGCGGCGTTGATCACGGTGCCTGCCGTTGCAGTAATTGCGGTACTGGCCTTCTTGGGCTGGAAAGCCATTTCGTATCCGGGACTTTACTACAAGCCGATCAGCGCTGCCAAGATGAAGACGGACAAGGACTACAATCTGGTGGCGCACCGCGGACTCAGCTGCGTGGCGCCGGAAAATACGCTGGATTCGCTGCAGGCTGCTGTGGACGCCGGATTCCGGTATATTGAATGTGACATTCAGATCACGAAGGACAACGAATGGATCGTCAACCATGACACCACGATCAAACGCATGACCGGGGAAGAAGGCACGATTGCCGACATGACTGCCGAAGAAGTGCAGTCGTATAAAATCACCCGGGGTGCCCACGCCAAAGATTACGATGCAGTGTCTCCCACACTGGAGGAGTTCCTGGCGGCGTGTCAGGAGAATGATTTGATCCCTTTGATCGAGTTGAAAGAAGAGGGGCCGGACCTGCCTTACGACAAGGTCTTTGACCTTCTGGACCAGTATGGTCTGCGGGACAAGTCCGTGCTGATCTCATTCCACGAGGACAACCTGAAAGCCTGCCGGAAACTGGATGCCACCATTCCCATGCTGTACATCATCAACAAGCCGGCCACCGAGGAGACGCTGGACATTGTCCGGGACCTCGGGGTCTGTGGAATCGACTTCCGGTACAGTGCTTTGAAGAAAAGCGACGAAGTCGTGGAACAGTGCCGGGAAGAGGGAATTCCCATTGGCGTCTGGTTCTCCGTGGAGAGCCCGCGCAAGGCCGCAAAGGCCCTTGAAATGGGAGCGGTATTTATTACGACCAGTGTCATTGTTCCGGCATAAAAGTATATCGCCTACGGGGTCTGCTCTTGGAGGACAGGCCCTCTTTGACAGGAATTATGACGTTCACAAAATGTTCAAAAATTTTGTTGCAACATTTGACGGGGGTTATCTGTCTATTAGTTGAACGGATCTCTTAGTGCGTTCGGTTCCATATCCTGGAATTTGCTGGAACGCGGGGGTTTTGCCAAAACAACCGACAAACTCCCGTCGGATTTTTGCACATAATGTAGATTTTCGGAAAATCATCCGCTATCGGTTGCGTTTCCACATCGATTTATGTATAATCTCAGCGTTGCAAATTCGAGGGTTTGGATCGAATGAGTGAGAGCAACTGTGAAGCAGTATTTTGTATAGGAAAAGGAGTATTTTCATGAAGAGAGTTACTAAGAAAATCATTTCCGTCGTACTTGCTGTCATGATGATGGTCAGCGTCCTCTCCGTCGCGTCTTCCGCCGCCACGAAGAAGACCGTTGGCACTTATAAAGTGTATCTTGACCTTGGTGACAGTATCTCCACCGGTTTCTCCCTGAAGGGCTATAACCGTGCCAAGCATTGGTCTGAAACCAAAGGCAGCTATCCCAGCTACATCTCGGACTGGGTCGGCGCCAAAAAGTCCTACTGGTATTCCCAGGACGGTTTCCGCACCTCCGAAATCCGCCAGCTTCTGGACACCAACTACAGCGGTGACCTCATGACGGACGCCGAACTGCCGAAGAACACCGAAAACTACTGGAACAGCACCACGCTGAAAAAGTACCGTTCGGCTTACCGCAAGGCGGTTAAGAAGGCTGACATCATCACCCTGAACATCGGCTTCAACGACATCTGGTACCCGATCATCTACATGGCTCACACCCTGGGTCTGGAAGACGGTGAGACCGACTACGCTCAGCTCATCAAGAACTACGCTCTGCTCGGCGTCGAAGCCACGCAGGCCATGTATCAGGAACTGGCTGAGTTCTATGTCAACTATGCCGCTATCGTCAACACCATCTATGAGCTGAATCCGGACGTTACCCTCGTCACTCTCAGCACCTACAACCCGACCGCTGGCTGGTCCCTGCCCGCTGAAAACGGCGTTCCGTTCGGCAAGGCTACCACCCCGATCTACGTTGCCATGAACGCTTACAAGAAGATGTTCGAAAACACTTATGACAACTACTACTATGTCGACGTCGACGACGTTGAAGTCCGCACCGCGACCTTCCCGGGTCTGGGCAACGGCTTTGACCCGCATCCGACCGAGGCTGGTCACAAGTGGATGGCCAAACAGATCCTTAAGGTTCTGCCGGCCAAGAAATAATCTTGCATCAGACTTTGACCCGTGCATCTGCACGGGTCTTTTTTTGTGCCGTTTCGAATCGTTCTCTTATTCTTAAAAGAGCATTCACATGTGTCCGGTATAATAAACTGTCTACAAGTTGGATTTTGACGAGAAAGGAGGGAGCCGCCATGAAACTGAGTAAGAGAACGATCCTGCTGGCGGTTCTCCTGTGTTTATTACTGTCGTTTTCCGCCGCGTTCTGCGGTGCCACCGCGCGGACGGCGGAGGACGAAACGACCGCTTCTGTGTCTTCCGAAGACACCGAGGCGCAAGCATCGGAAGTAGAGGAATCCGCGGAGGAGTCGGAGGAGAAAGCCACCGAACAGAAAGAGGTCTCCTCCTGCCAGGGCCTGGACATCCGCCAGTTGAACGATGCGTGGGTCACGTATAAGGACGATACGCAGGTTCGCTACAGCGGTGTGGCCCAGAACAAATATGGCTGGTGGTACTGCAACAACGGTGTCGTGGATTTCAGTTTCACCGGATTTGCGGAGAACGACTACGGCTGGTGGCGTATTGAAAAGGGCAAGGTCAACTTTGCCTATTCGGATATTGTGGAAGCCACGGTAAACGACACCAAAGGCTGGTGGCTGGTACGAAACGGTAAAGTTCGTACCGACCTGACCACCATTGCCCAGAACAAACACGGCTGGTGGTACTGCAAAAAAGGAAAAGTCGACTTCACCAGTAACAGCGTAGAACAGAATGAGTACGGCTGGTGGAAACTGAAAAACGGCAAAGTCGATTTCAGTTACACCGGCGTGGCCAAGAACAAGCATGGCTGGTGGCGCATTGAAAACGGCAAAGTCAACTTTGGCTTCAACGGCCTGGCGCGCAACGAGTACGGTTGGTGGCTGTGCCAGAACGGCAAAGTGAACTTCTCCTATAGCGGAAGCTACGGATCCTACACGATCAAAAACGGCAAGGTCACCTGGCCGCTGTACACCGTGAAATACAACGGAAACGGCGCCACTTCCGGCATCATGGCGGAGAGTTCCCAGTTGACGGGATATGCCTACCCGCTGGAGACCAACGCCTATGAAAAGACCGGATATACGTTTGCCGGCTGGAGCAAAAACAAAGCCAGCTATGCGAACCTTCTGAATGGAACGGCCGCCCCCGGCGCCATTGGCTCGGGAAGCGGCACCGGGCGCTGGGCCAACAGTGCCTGGCGAAGCGCCAGCACCAACGATGGCACGCGGACGATCGTCTCGATCTCCAACGCGCCGGCCACGGGAATCACGAAGGGATTCCACGTGGTGGGTTCGAACCACGTCGATCTGGCCCAGGATAAGGTGCCGATCACCGTGGGACAGATCTACACCATTTCCTGTTATGTCAAGGGCACCGGCAAACTGCGGCTCCAGGTGGGAAGCCCTGCGTTGAGCAGTTATCTGGTCTCCACTCAGAAAGTGACCAGCAGCAGTTCGTGGACCCGGTTGTCTGCTACCTTTGTGGCCTCCAATACGTTTGTCAACAACGGCACCGTCTCGGTCTATTTCGGCACGTATGGCGCCAGCAATGACTTCACGATTTGTGGCATGAAGCTGGAGGCTCATGGTGAGCCGACAGCCTATACGACCAGTGGCACGAGCGGGACAATCTACACGCCCGGTCAAAATGTTAAAGACCTGGGAAGCAGCGGCGCCACGGTCACTCTGTACGCCGTTTGGAACCCGACGACCTATCAGGTCCATTTTGACGGCAACGGCGCCACGTCCGGCAGCATGGCGGACCAGACCCTGGTCACCGGCCGGGATATTGCGCTCAACAATTACCAGTTCACGCGCAGCGGCTACCTGTTCCGAGGCTGGAACACGAAAGCCGACGGCAGCGGGACTCACTATGGCAACCAGGCCTCCGTTAACAACCTGGTGAAGGGTGGCTCATCCATTACCCTGTATGCGGAGTGGACCAAGTCGTCCGGTACCATCAGCGGAACCAAGGTGACGACTGTCTATCCCGGCAATACGGATAAACTGATCAAGGATGCCCAGGGTTCCTGCGTGGTCGAAAAAGGCGGAACGAAGTATCTGGTCGTCTGCTTTGTGCGGAACACCTCCAAGTATCTGATGGGGGATTCCTCCGATTATGAGAGCTCGGTCGTCATGGTCAATTTGTCGACCGGGAAGACGGTCCGCAGCGCTCAGGGTCTGAAACTGGACCATGCCAACGGCATGTGTTACAACCCCAAGACCGGACATTTCTATGTCACCTGTTACGGGGACATCACCTGGCAGTCCGGCATTGTGGAACTGGACTGGAACCTCAATTATGTGACCAAGCATGAGGTGGCCGACTATCCGCACTGCGGCTCGATTTCCTGTTACAACAACCAATACTACGTCCTCTATGCGCTGGGCAACCACAAGTACAAATTCCTGACGCTGGATTCGAATTTCAAGGTTATTAAGACGTCCGCCCTGCTGTCCGGGTACGAAGACCGCTTTGTCACCCAAGGCACGGCCACGGATGGCACCTATCTTTACACGATCAGTATTGATAAGAACGACTCCAACTGGAAGACGCGGCAGCGCCTGAACCTGTATGACATGGAGGGCAACCTCCTGGGACTCTATGCGCTCAACTTCAGTACCGAAGTGGAGGATATGACGTACCTGAACAACACGCTTTATCTGACCGACAATTACAGCAAGTCATCTTCGCTCTATACCGTAGCGGGAGCGGGTAAGTGAGCGTTTTGAAAGGAGCCGACATGAGCAATCCAGTGCGCCGCCACCTGATTTTTTACGGTCGGGTGCAGGGCGTGGCCTTTCGCTACCGCGTCCAGCAGATCTGCAACTCGCTTGGGCTGACCGGGTGGGTCCGAAATTGCTACGACGGCAGTGTGGAAATGGAAGTGCAGGGCACGTCTGCGGACATCAGTGAGATGATCCGTCGGATCAGTGCTCAGTCCTACATTGAAATCACCGGGATCGAGCAGACCGAGCTCGAGCCGGATCCGACCGAACGCCGCTTTCGCATTACCGGCTATTAAAGGAGTGCTGTATGAAGATCTTTGGAACCATCCGAATCTCCGTTCTGACCTCCCGGCTTCTGCGGGTGGAGTCCTCCCCAGAGGGCATCTTCTGTGATGCCCCGACCCAGGGGGTCCTTCACCGGGACCTGGGCATCGTCGCCCATCAAATCTCCGAACCGCTGCGCAACGCGGACGGATCGGAGGAAGTGCTGGTCACCACGCCGGATGTCACCTTTACCATCTGTGTGAAGGGCCCAAAGGCAGGTGCTGTGACCCGTGTTGGATTTTCGGATGGATCGGCAACCACCGAATTCCATAAAGGAAACCTGAAGGGGACCTACCGGACCCTGGATATGGCGAATGGAGCTGTGAAACTGGGCGAGGGAGTGGTCTCCCGCAACGGCTGCGCCGTCCTGGACGATCACCAGTCCGTGATCATGACCGGCCCGGAGACGTTTGAGTCGCGCCCGGAGGGAATCACCGACTACTACTACTTTGCCTATGGGCACGACTACGCCGCGGCAGTGGCGGACTATTGCCGGCTGACCGGTGACTCGCCCCTGATTCCCCGGTATGTTTTAGGAAACTGGTGGAGCCGCTACTATGCGTACACTCAGCAGGAATATCTGGACCTGATGGACCAGTTTGTCCGCCGCCGGATCCCCATCACCGTGGCCACGGTGGATATGGACTGGCACTGGGTCAATGTCCGGGAAAAATTTAAAAAGGGAACCGGAAAAACATATCCACCGGATACGCTGAAGACCGGGATGACCTATGCCTTTTTGCCGGAAGGCTGGACCGGCTATTCCTGGAACACTGACTTGTTCCCGGATTACAGAGCCTTCCTGAAAGAGCTGCATGAAAAGGGTCTTCAGGTGACGCTGAACCTGCACCCTGCGGACGGCGTCCGGTTCTACGAGGACCAGTATGAGGAGTTTGCGAAATTCATGGGAATTTCGCCGGCTACCCGGAAACCCATCAAATTCGACCTGGCTGACCCGAAGTTCCGGGAGGGCTATTTCCGGTTTCTCCACCATCCGTATGAACAGGAGGGCGTGGACTTCTGGTGGATCGACTGGCAGCAGGGGACCCGCCCCAATGCCGACGGGCTGGACAACCTCTGGGCGCTGAACCATTTCCATTGCCTGGACATGGAACGGCGCGGCAAACGGCCGCTGATCCTGTCCCGCTTCGCCGGGACCGGCAGTCAGCGCTATCCGCTCGGTTTCTCTGGAGATACGATCATTTCCTGGAAGAGCCTGGACTTCCAGGTTACCTTTACGGCAACCGCTTCCAATATTGGCTTCCCGTGGTGGAGCCATGATATCGGCGGACACCAGATGGGGGAGCGAAACGACGAGCTCTACCTCCGCTGGGTCCAGTATGCGGTCTTCAGCCCCATTCTGCGGCTGCACTCTTCGGCCAACCCGTTTATGGGGAAGGAGCCCTGGAATTATAACGAGACGGCAGAGGCAGGCGCTGTGGCGGCCATGCGGCTGCGTCACCGGCTGATCCCGTATCTGTATACGGCAAACTGGAAAACCCATCAGGACCATTTACCATTGGTCACGCCAATGTACTGGCACTACCCGGAAGCCGAGGAAGCCTATGAAGTGCCCAACGAATACTTCTTTGGGTCGGAGCTTCTCTGTGCACCGATCACGCGGCCGGAGGTCTCCAAACTGCACCTGGCCTGGTCCGAGGTCTGGCTGCCGGAAGGTCGTTGGACGGACATTTTCAATGGCCGGATCTACAACGTCGGACGCGGAGGGCAACGCCTGAAACTGTTCCGGAATCTGAAATCCATTCCGGTCCTGGCCAAAGCGGGTGCCATTATTCCGATGTCCGGAGATACCTTTACGGAGGATGGACGCTGTAACAGCTGGCAAAATCCAGAGACTCTGGAACTCCTGCTGTACCGTGGAAACGGTTCCTATACTTTGTATGAGGATGACGGGGTCTCCCTGGACTACCAGAGTGGGGACTATGCCACCACAACCTTCACACTGAAAGAAGAGGGAACGACGCTGACGGCGTCTATGGAAGCTGTAAAAGGCAAGCATGCTGTTCTTCCGGAGACCCGGACAGTCCAGTTCCATTTTGCCGACGTATCTTCTGCTGAGGAGGCTCGGATCACCCGCTTCCCGGGAGATGAAAAATCTGCTAGCATTTCAGGAACGGCGGAATTGGAGCGGGCAGAGCATGGCGTGCTGGTGACGGTTCCGGCGATTCGTCCGGACGAACGGGTGGAAGTCCTCCTGACTGGCGTAAAACCGACAGAAAACCCGCCGGAGCGCGATCTACTGGTCAAACTGTTCGCCGAATGCCAGGGCAGCAACAACACAAAAGCGGTACTATACATCAAGGCCCTGGAGCCGAATTTCCCGCTGAACGCAATTGGGAATTCGCTTCTTCGGGATGCGGTCCGTGAGATCCGTGCTCTGCGATGAAACAAAAAATAGAAGCCCCTGGTGACGCAGGGGCTTTTTTCTGCTGAACTTTTAAATCAGCAGGATTTTCTGGATGATTTCGGCCACGCCATCGTGATCACAGTCGTTTTCTGTGATATAGTCTGCTGCCTGTTTGCAGGCATCCGTGGCGTTGCTCATGGCACAGCCGACGCCGGCCGCTTCCAGCATGGGGATGTCGTTTTCAGAATCCCCGGCGGCCACGGTATCCTCAATGGGCACGCCAAGGTGGTCGGCTAGCCAGGTGATAGCAGCGCCTTTGGTTACGCCATCTTCCACGCACTCCAGAAGTTCCGGACCGGAGAAGAAAAGGAGCACTTTTCCCTTTGCCCAGGGCAGCAGCTCCTGCCGGAACTGCTCCAGGCGCTCCGGGCCATTCCTATCGAGGAGAATCACCTTACTGGGGGCTTCGGTCAGGGTATCCGGCAGATTGGGGTCCACTTTCCACGCTATTTTATTTCGTGTACAGTACCATTCTGCCTCCGGGGCAAAGGCCGGGGTCAGGACGCCTTCTTCGTCATAGGTGTGGATATAGATGTTGGCGTCTTTGGCGGCCTGGAAGACATGCCGGACATAGTCCAGTTTGACACGACTGTCAAAAATGGCCTTATTCTGGTGGAAATCAATGATCCGCGCCCCGTTGAAGCAGATGAGATAGCAGCCCGGAACGTCGAGTTCCAACTCATGGGCCAGGGGCACGGCACCGGATTGTGGGCGGCCCGTGGTGATGACCACTTTGTGCCCGGCCTTCAAGGCCTCATGAATGGCCGCGCGAGTGTTCTCTGAGATGGTTTTCTGGCGTGTCAGCAGGGTGTCGTCCAGATCCAGAAATAGAATTTTCATGTTGGATTCCTCACAGTGGATGGATTGTTGACTGCATTGTATTCTGTTTTCCCAGAATTTACAATCCTTTTTGGAACAGTTTCGGAATTTTGTTCCAGGCTGCGGTGGTTGAATCGTAGTTTTAAAGCGTGTAAAATAAGTTATTACATATATTATTAATAGAGGGAGGTTCCACTTTATGGATCCTGTCAAAATTCTGGATGTCAAAAAGAGCATTCTGGAGGACAACGACGCGGACGCGGAGGTCCTGCGGAAAGACCTGAAAGGTAAAGGTCTTCTCTATGTCAATATCATGTCGTCGCCCGGTTCGGGAAAGACCACCACACTCTGTGCTGTCGTCAGCCGTCTGAAGGATGAGCTGAAGATTGGCGTCATGGAGGCTGACATTGACTCCGACGTCGACGCCAAAACCATGCAGGATGCCGGCGTCAAAGCCGTGCAGCTGCACACCGGTGGCATGTGCCACCTGGACGCAGACATGTCCCGGCAGGGTTTGGCGGCTCTGGAGTCGGAGGGCCTTGACCTGGTCTTCCTGGAGAATGTCGGAAACCTGGTCTGCCCGGCCGAATTCGACACGGGCGCTCAGGAGAATGTGGTTATTCTCTCCGTGCCGGAAGGGCATGACAAACCTCTGAAATACCCGCTCGTCTTCACGCAGTGCAATCTGGTCCTGATCAACAAGATCGACGCCATGCCGGCATTTGACTTTGACCTGGACAAGGTCAAGGAGTATATCGCCGAGCGCAATCCGAACGCCAAAGTGATTCCAATCTCGGCCCGCACCGGTGAAGGCGTGGACGAATTCTGTGACTGGCTCAGAGAAAAAGTAAAGGAGCAGAAATATGGGTGAAATGAAAGTCATTGACGTCAACGTCGGCGTCTTCGAACGAAATGACCGCGTGGCGGAGGAGACCCGCAGCGTGCTGAAACAGCAGAAGACCTTCATGGTCAACGTCATGGCGTCCCCGGGCGCCGGTAAGACCACCACGCTGCTGGCCACCATTGCCGCGCTGAAAGAAAAGTATAAAATCGGGGTCATGGAGGCGGATATCGACGCCACCGTGGATGCCGAAACCATGCAGAATGCGGGCGTCCGCTCCATTCAGGTCCACACCAACGGCGAATGCGCCATGGATGCGGAAATGACCCTGCAGGCTCTGCGCGAATTCCCGACCGAGGATCTGGACCTGCTGTTCCTCGAGAACATCGGCAACCTGGTCTGCCCGGCGGAAACCGACGTCGGGTCCAGCATCCGCATGGAAATCCTCTCCGTGCCGGAAGGGGACGACAAGCCCCTCAAATACCCGCTGATGTTTGAGGTCTGTGATGTCGTTCTGATCAACAAAATCGACACCAAAGAGTACTTCCCGTTTGACGACGATGCGGTCGTGGAACGCATCCATGCCCGCAACCCAAATTCGAAGATCTTCTTCGTTTCCGCCAAGACCGGCGAAGGCATGCAGGACTGGATCGACTGGCTCACCGAACAGGTGGATGCCTGGAACGCATGAGGGGAATCGTATGAGAATCGTTGTCAAAGTGGGAACCAGTACCCTGGCCCACGCCACGGGTAACCTGAATATCCGTCGGGTCGAAGAGCTCTGTAAGGTGCTGTCGGACCTAAAAAATTCCGGCCGGGAAGTGGTCCTGGTCTCCAGCGGCGCCATTGGCATGGGGGTCGGGAAACTGTCCCTTTCTGAAAAGCCAGAGGACATTCCGGGCAAACAGGCCGCGGCCGCGGTGGGACAGTGTGAACTCATGTACGTCTATGACAAACTGTTCAGTGAGTACAACCACACGGTCGGGCAGATCCTTCTGACCAAGGACGATGTGGAGACGCCCATCCGGTATGAGAATTTCCGCAACACCATTCATCGCCTGCTGGACTATGGCGCATTGCCCATCATCAATGAGAACGACACCGTCTCTATCGATGAAATCCAGATCGGGGACAACGACACCCTGTCCGCTATCGTGGCCCAGTCCGTGGAGGCTGACCTTCTGATCATCCTGACGGATACGGACGGTCTGTACACCGCCGATCCCCGGACGGATCCCAATGCCTCGTTGATCCAAGAGGTGACGGAGATCACCGACGACCTCATGCAGCTCGGCGGCGGCAGCGGCACCAAGCAGGGGACCGGTGGCATGGCCACCAAACTGGAGGCTGCCAAAATTGCCGGCAGTGCCGGAATCGACACCGTCATCCTGAACGGTTCCCGTCCGCAGGACATCTACAATGTCATCGAGGGTGCGGAGTATCTGGGGACGCATTTCAAATCGTAATCCACTTATATAATGTAATATAATAAATAATAATACCTATATATAGTAGAATTCTTGGGAAAGACGAATGGGGAGGAACCTATGAGCGAGAGCACAACCCTGGCACTCTGCCAAAAGGCCCGTGCGGCCGCCGGTGAAATTGCGGCGCTGACCACGGCCCAGAAGAACGATGCCCTGGAAACCATGGCGGCCATGCTGGAATCCCACACGGCGGACATTCTGGCGGCCAACCTGGAAGACCTGGGCGCCGCGCGCGGCACGATCTCGGAGGTCATGCTGGACCGGCTTCGTCTGACGGAGGACCGGGTGCAGGGCATGGCGGACGGGATCCGCGCCCTGATCAGCCTGCCGGACCCGGTGGGCAAAGTCGACCGGGAAGTGGTTCGCCCCAATGGTATTAAGATCGATAAGGTCCGGTTCCCGCTGGGTGTGATCGCCATCATCTACGAGAGCCGTCCCAATGTCACCTCGGACGCGGCCGCCCTCTGTTTCAAAAGTGGCAACGCCTGTGTGCTTCGCGGCGGCAAGGAGAGTTACCGCTCTTCCGCGGCTGTAGTGGCGGCACTGAAGGAGGGACTTGCCAAATGCGGCATCACGGAAGATGCTGTTGGCCTGGTCTCGGACCTGACCCACGACAGCGCCAACGAACTGATGACCGCAGTTGGCCTGGTGGATCTTCTGATTCCCCGCGGCGGCGCCGGCCTCATCAACCGGGTCGTCTCCTCCGCCAAAGTGCCCTGCATTCAGACCGGCAGTGGAATCTGCCATGTCTACGTCGATGCTTCCGCCGACCTCAGCAAGGCGGTCTGCATTGTCAACAATGCCAAGACCCAGCGCCCGTCCGTCTGCAACGCGGAAGAGGTTCTGCTGGTGCACAAAGATGTCGCGGCCGAATTCCTGCCCCTTCTCAAAGAACGTCTGGTCGACAAACGGGCCAAGGACGGACTGGTTCCGGTCGAACTGCGGCTGGATCCCCGGGCGGCGGCCATTATTGAAGGCACCCCGGCCGGCCCGGACGATTTCGACACCGAATTCCTCGACTATATCCTTGCTGTCAAAGTGGTCGACAATGCTGATGAGGCCATTGCCCACATCTCGGCACACTCCACGGGGCACAGCGAGGCCATCATCACCGAATCGGAGCGGAACGCCAACAAGTTTATCTGTTCCATTGACTCCGCTGCCGTCTACGTCAATGTCTCCACCCGGTTTACCGACGGGGGAGAGTTCGGGCTTGGCTGTGAGATGGGCATCTCCACTCAGAAGCTGCATGCCCGCGGCCCCATGGGCCTGGAAGAACTGACGACCTATAAATACGTCATTCGCGGCGATGGTCAGATCCGCAACTAAAGGAGCATCGGCTATGAAGTATCAGTATGGATTTCTGGGAACGGGCAACATGGGCTCTGCTCTGGCGGCCGCTGTAGTCCGCAACGTCTCCCCGAAACAGGTCATTCTGGCCAATCGAAGTCCCGTAAAGGCTTTAGCCCTTACAGAAAAGCTTCAGACCTTTACAGGCACCAATGAGGAGCTGGCACGGGACAGCCGCTATGTCATACTGGGTGTCAAACCCCAGATGCTCGAGGAAGTTCTGCTCCCTCTGCAGCCGGTCCTCCGGGAAAATGAGCATCCCATCCTGGTCACCATGGCCGCCGGTGTCCCCATGACTCGAATCGCGGAACTGGCCGGTGGAGACTATCCGGTGATCCGTATAATGCCCAATACTCCTGTGGCGGTTGGCGCCGGCGTCATCCTGGCGGCGCACAACGACCGCGTATCCGAGGACGAGTTCCAACAGTTTTGCTCCGACTTCTCCGAAGCCGGTCTGATCGTTCCCATGGAGGAAGACCTCATTGACGCCGGCTCCGTCATTTCCGGTTGCGGTCCTGCCTATGTCTATATGTTCATGGATGCCATGGCAAAAGCAGGGGAGGCCCTGGGCCTCTCGTATGAGACCGCTGCCGCTCTGGCCAAAGCCACGGCTCGCGGTTCCGCCACTCTGGCCGAACAAAGCGAAGCTTCTTTGGAAGATCTTCGAATCGCCGTCTGCAGTCCCGGTGGCTCGACCATTGAAGGAGTGAAGTCGTTCCAGGCGGATGACCTGGACGCGGTGGTGGCCAAAGCTCTGAAGGCGGCCTATGACCGTACCAAAGAGCTGGCCGGCTCCTGAATTTTCAAACCGAACAGCCGACTCCGGGTCCCCAAAATTTTTGGAGACCCGGAGTCTTTTAATAATATATTAATAATAAGGGGATTTGTTCAAAATTTGTCCAAAATTGTGTAAACTGTTGTCATCGGACGGTTACAGGGTTGTAATTTTTTAGATTTTTCACAAAACTTTTTCGGTTATATTTCCGAACGGGAAAATAAAGTGCATTTAATCTAATTTCTGAGCACGGTTTCTGGTGAAAGTGCACAATTTTCGGGGTCTCGAACAAATTTGACGAATTTCCGGAACGCTCCTATACTGCAAACAGTTGGCTCGAAAGGGGCCGACCAAGTCATCATTGCTCATAATAAGATCGCAGCGGAACTGCTTTCCGGCAGTTGCATATGATTTGGATTGGATAATTATTAAGATTCCCTTTTTGTGTTGAGGGAACTTCACCGGATGACATCCCGGTGGTGCGCTGCGAAGATAAAGGAGACATTGTATGCCAGATAAAAAAGAAGGCCTGAGAATCGCGGCTAAGGTTCGAAACCGACTGATCGCCGTTGTGGTTCTCCTGGTGGTCTGCGGCTGCGCCGTGGTTGCTGTGGCAAATTCCAGCTACACCGTCAACCTGATTGCAGACGGAGCCACCCAGACGGTCAAGACCTCAGAAAAAGATGTGGACACGCTGCTCAGCGAGCAGGGCATCCAGGTCGGCAGCAAGGATAAGGTCGATACCTCGTCCTTCAAAGTCGGCGGAAGCGCCGACAACGGAAATGCAATCACCGTTTACCGCACGAAGACCGTAACGGTCAGTGACAACGGCGAGAGCAAAGAAGTTACAGCAGCCGGACTGGTTCAGGATGCGCTGGATGCCGCTGGACTTTCCGCGGTACGCGACGAGGATACGGTCAACTATGATCTCGACACCGAACTGGTGGACAACATGAAGATCACGGTAAAACGTGCTCCGACCATCACCATCAAAGTGGATGGCAAGTCGATTGAAGTTCCGTCTGTAACCGGAACCATTGCGGACATCCTGGACGCAGCGGGCATCGAACTCGGCCAGTACGATAACGTCAGCCCGAAACAGACGTCTGCCGCCAAAGCCGGCCAGACGGTCGAAGTGGAGCGTGTGTTCTACACTCGCAGAACTGCTGCGGAAACCATCAAATATGAGACCAAATACGTCAAGAATGCCGACCTGACCGAGGGCAAAAAGAATGTCCTCCAGAAGGGTGAAAACGGCACGAAGGTCGTCGTTTACCGGGACAAATATGTCGACGGTGAAAAGGATTCCACGGAAACGGTCGTGGAAACGGTCGTCAAAGAAGCCACGGATAAAATCGTGGAAGTCGGCACGAAGACCAAGGAGTCTGCGGCTGCCCTTACCAACGGCACATCGGATCTCTCCAGCGCCGTTGCTACCATGCACGGTTCCTCCACAGCCTATACGGCTGCGGCAGGTGCCCGCTGTTCTACCGGCGTAGTTGCCCAGCGCGGCTACGTGGCAGTCGACCCGAACGAAATCCCCTACGGCACCAAGATGTACATTGTGGCCGACGACGGTTCCGTCTATGGCGAATGCATTGCCGCGGATACCGGCGGGTTCACCCAGAACAGTTCGACCCTGGTCGACCTCTACATGGATACCGAAGATGAATGCATCCAGTGGGGGCGCCGTGACGTCACTATCTACATACTCGAGTGGGGCAACGGCACCGTTAGCTGACACCCGAATATGTTCTTGTAAGCATTAATAAAAATAAGGGACTCCGCACCGCGGGGTCCTTTATTTTTTCTGTTACCATTCGTAATGAGTGCTTTAAGCTAATTTTTAAGTTTGATTTTTAGAATGTGGCCAAAAAGTAGTAGTAATTTTTCTCGTTTTGGTGTTTAATAATACAAACCCCACTGGGGAATCTTTCGGAAAGGAGGTCCGGCTATGCGTGATCCCTATGAAGTACTTGGGCTCAAGCGCGGCGCTTCGGACGAAGAAGTCACAAAAGCTTACCGCAACCTGGCGAAGAAATACCATCCGGACCTGAATCCGGGAGATGAGACCGCGGCTCAGAAGATGAGCGAAATCAATGAGGCCTATGACCGCATTCGCAACGGAGACACCGGACCGTCGGTGTCCTATGGCGGATACAGTTCGCCGTACGGTGGCTCATACTATGGCGGCGGCACCAGCAGTCAGAGCGGCTCCGGCAGTCAGCAGGATCCGTTTGGGGATTTCTGGGCCTGGTACCAGCAGTATCAGCAGCAGGCTCGCCAGCAGCAGGCACGTCAGCAGCAAAATCGTCAGCAGCAGACACACAGCACCGGGAACGGTTATTACGGCAACGGCGGGAACCAGCGGCAGACGTACCGGCGCCGCAGCAGCGGTATCGGGTGCCTGCGCGCGGTGGTGTACTTTATCGTGTTCCAGCTGATCATTACGTTCCTGGCCACAGGCCTTGGCTTCTGCGGGCTGTTCAATCTGTTTGGCAGCACCGGCCAGGACACCTACAACAATGACGACAGCAACGATTCCGGTTACTACTATTATTATCCGAACGGCGCGGAGGACGGCAACGCGGACTCCGACGACTATGACGAATGGCTGTACGAAATTTTTGGCTCGGACGGGCAGGGGGCCCAGTCCGGCAACAGCATGCTGATCAATCTATTAGAGGACAGTGAAGCAACATGAGTAAACACAATGGTTCGTTTATGGACGGCCGCAACGGAATGGATGAACTCAACTGGTATCTGTTCGCCATTCTTCTGGTCCTGGCCGTCATAGCCGTACTGACAAAATCCTACAGCCCGCTGGTCGTGGCCTTTGTGCTGCTGATCATTCTGGTCTGGCGGGCGCTTTCCAAAAACCTTATCAAACGGCAGCGTGCCAATGCACCGTTCCAGCAGGCGTGGAAAGGGCTGGTGCAGCTTTGGCATCTGCAGAAACTCCGCTGGCGGGACCGCAAAACACACGTCTACAAAGTATGCCCGGCCTGCCATGCCGTACTTCGCACGAAGCGCGTGAAAGGGGACAAGACCATTACCTGTCCCTACTGCCACAACACCTTCACCATCAAGATCCATATTCGCAGTGAAGCGGAAAAGCAGGCCGCCAAAGAGGCGAAGAAACACTAAACCGAAAAATCCCCGTCCGGATGGACGGGGATTTCTTTATTTACAGGTGATATATGCGGCGGTTGATCTCTTTGACATTTTCGTTGATCCAGGCTTCCAGGCCCGGGTTGTTCAGGTCAATGGGATGGACGGGGAGATCCATACAGAAGTCCATGAGTTGGATGGCCCGGAGACAGCCGGCCTTGGGGTCGGTCTCCTGTAGTTTGCCTTTGGCAATGACCTGGTAGACGTATTCCACGGTGCCGCCGGCGGCATAAATGATGGCTTCCCGGACCATCTGGTTGTAGGCTTCGTCGTCGGAGCCCAGGTATTCCAGCGCCCAGTCAATGACGCGGTCGAAGACCATCATGGTGTTGTCCCGGTCCCGGAGGATGGCTTTGTACAGGTGCTCGGCCTGATTGTCTTTATAGAGTGCCATGAATTCCAGGTAGGCAATCAGGTGGAGCTTTTTGATGGGGTCTGTGACAAACGGATTTGCCTCCACCAGTTCCGCGGCAACATCCAGAGCTTTATTGATGTAGATTTTGATCAGGTTTTCTTTTTTGGGAAAGTAGTACTGGATCAGGGAGCGCTTGAGTCCGGTGGCGTTGGCAATGTCGGTAAAAGATGTTTCGTCATAGCCGACCGTCCGGAACAAATGGAAGGCAATGTTCTGGATCCGGTTGCGCTCCTCATCATTTCGTTTTCGTCCCATGTGGTTCCCCTTTCGACATGAATTTCCATTGGGTATCCGGGGTTGGGTCATTCTGTCAGATTTCTCACTTCTTCTCTTATTCATTATAGACAAAAAAGGTCCAACTCGCCAAGGTATAACTTGACCAAAAATCCAAAGGATGGTAGCATGGTTTTGGTGAAAACTGTACGCATACAGTTTTATGAATGTGACTGACCAACAGGCGCATTTGAAATCTGGAGTTTCCAAAATTTTGGGAGAAAGGACACGGACCATGATCAAAAACAAAAACATCGTACTCACTGGATGCAACAGCGGAATCGGCTACGAAGTGCTGAAGCTGCTCCGCAAGGGCGAAAACAAAGTTCTCTGTGTGGACAAGGACACCTGGAATCTGGACAAGATCAAGGATGAGAACCTGATCGTCATGCAGCAGGACGTCTCCACCAAAGAGGGCGTGGACGCCGTCTTTGAGCGCGCGGAAAAAGAGTTCGATTTCATCGACATCTTCTACGCCAACGCCGGTTATCCGTACTATGAGAAGTTTGACTATGTCGACTGGGACCGCGTAGAGGCCATGTTCGACACCAACGTCTATTCCCCGATCTATTCCTATTCCAAGTATGCTGAATACCTGGATGGCCGTGAAGGCACCTTCGCTATCACCATTTCCGCCATCGGAAAACTGGCCATGCCGGGCTTCACAATTTATTCCGCCTCCAAATTCGCTATGCAGGGCTTCCAGATGGGTCTTCGCTACGAACTGCCGAAGAACATCCAGCTGACCTGCCTGTATCCCATTGCCACCAACACCAATTTCTTCATCACCGGAAACAAGGTCAAGTATGCCAAACCGTTCCCGGTCCAGCAGCCGAAGCACGTGGCCAAATGCATGGTCAAGGGCATCGAAAAGGGCAAGGACACCGTCAGCCCGTCCAAGCTGTTTGACGTCTCTATGGTCCTCATGGCCGTCTGCCCGCCCGTCAAGGCGTTCTACATTGGCTGGCAGAAGTGGAACCTGAAACGGTTCGAAAAAGAGCTGACCAAGAAAAAGCCGAAAAAGACCAAAGCGGTCTATTGAGAAAATGAAAGGAACAGGAAATCACTATGGCAAATGAGTACTATCCGAAACTCTTTGAGCCGTGGAAGATCGGCAACTGTGAAATTCCGAACCGCATCGCGCTGACGCCGATGCTGATGGAAGTTGCGGAACTCGACGGCACTGCGGGCGACCGCCTCATTGAGTACTATACTGAGCGCGCACGCGGCGGTGTAGGCCTCATCCAGACGGAGGTCACCCGAATCAGTGACTGGACCGGCTGCACCGGCCCCCGTCAGCTGTCCGTGACCTCGGACCGCGCAATCCCGGGACTGACCAAACTGGCCGACTCCATTCACGCCGAGGGTTCCAAGATCTTCGTACAGCTGCACCATCCGGGCCGCCAGACCTATCAGCTGGTCGTCACGGCCTGGAAACTGTCGGATCTGATCGGCCGCCATTGGGATGGCTGGTGGAACGTCTTCTTCGGCCTCTGCAAATACCTGGATTTCTTCGACATGGATATCTTCCGCAAGATCTATCCGCGGACGGTCTCCGCGTCGGGCGGCACGCCGGCACGTCTGGCCTGCTCTCCCATTGATAACCCGCAGCGGGTCCGTTCGCTGGCCAAGTGGGAAATCAAGATGATCGAGGACGAATTTGCCCAGGGCGCCCTGCGCTGCAAAAAGGCCGGAATCGACGGCGTTCAGCTGCACATTTCCCACGGCTATTTCCTGCAGCAGTTCGTGTCTCCGTACACCAACCGCCGGACGGACGAATACGGCGGCTCCATGGAGAACCGTCTCCGTATCGTCAAGGAGATCATTGAAAAAATCCACGAACTCTGCGGCCCGGACTATCCCATCAGTGCCCGCTTTACCGCGGACGAATATTACCGCAACTTCGGCTATGACGTCGGCTACACCATTGACGATGCCGTCGAAATTGCCAAGAAACTCGAGGAATACGGCATCCAGTATCTGGACCTTTCGGCCGGTACCTATGACTGCCTGAACACCTGGTGTGAACCGACCTCCTATGAACTCGGCTGGCGCAAAGACAACGCGCGCCGGATCAAGGAAGCCGTCAGCATTCCGGTCGGCAGCACCGGCATGATCCGTACGCCGGAACAGGCCGAGGAACTGCTGGAAGAGGGCTATCAGGACGTTATCGCCATGGCGCGCCCGTTCCTGGCCGACCCGTACTGGGGCAAGAAGGCCGAAGAGGGCCGCTCCAAGGAGATCAACCGCTGTATCGCCTGCCTGTACTGCCTCGAATCCATGATGCACAACTGCCTGGCCGGTGGTCTTCCGGGCGAATGCGCCGTCAACCCGCGCACCTGCTCCGAAATCGACTACCCGCTGGAGCCGGCAAAGGTCGGAAACGGCCGCAATGGCGTCGTCATGGGCGGCGGGGCCCCGCGGCTCCGGGCGGGCCGGGGCGGTGGCCCGGCGGGGGGGGGACGACTCGGCC
>Ga0181612_100348_pt1 | contig 23686 bp, 12 predicted proteins | sample HoacroProtozoa21_FD_119630 | JGI IMG/M metagenome (GOLD analysis project Ga0181612, IMG submission 119630) | Hoatzin crop microbial communities from Cojedes, Venezuel. Combined Assembly of Gp0051906, Gp0051904, Gp0051908
AGAAAAAAAAAAATGAAATGGAAAGGAAATAATCTGCAATAATGCTTTAGACTTGCAGATTACATGAGCAGTCTACTAAAAAATTCTGGATGAGTGGCATGACTTTCTACACTTTCAGAATGAAAGCAAGATTTAAATTTCTTTCTTATAGTATTTTTTCATTTAAATTGAAGATTTTGTGTGTATTGTATAGCTTCTGTTGAAACCAATTTTAATCTTTCAGCTAAGATTAATGATAGAAGGTTACCACTTGTTAGGGCAGACTTTTATGGGAGAGTGGGAGCTAAGCAAAAAAAGTTCAAACCTTGTACTACGCTTGAAATTACAATAGCAGCCTAATCACTTTGGAGAGCTGCCATTTGAAGCAATAAAGGCAGCTGACTTCAATAAATAGTATAGTAAATAGCTGACTTAAATAAATGGTTTTATATTTTTAACAAGCCCTTTTGGGAAGAAAGTCTGGTAACTTCAGAGCCTAAGATTTAATGAGTCTTTTCTCCAGATCCCTAGACAGCACTCATCAGACATAGTTACGCAGTGCCCCAAAAATATATTTCAGTTTTTCCTGTTTGACCTTTGAATTCTCTAAAGTGTCCTTTGCAGCTTTTTGCTGTGATCCTCTTAAATCCTGCAAGATCAGCCAAATTGGGGATGGAAGTCCCCAGTGGAAAATCAGGTGCTTACGCAGATATTTTTGGTAATTCAGCAGATGTAATTTTTCTTTCTAAATAGATAGTGAAACCATTCCTATGCACCATATTAGGCAAAAGAATGTGCTATTGGAGATGATAATGCTTAAATTGGATTCCATGCACAGGCTTAAACAAATTTTTCATTGTATTCTGCCTCCTGCAAGAGAGTAACTACAATCCCAGTGTCCTGGATGAAGTCTAATAATATTTTTATGCTTGCGGTAATTATCACAGTAATTGTAGTTGGTTAAATGATTGCTGACCTCACTCTAGGGTTGCTGTGTTTCTGGGTGTGCAGTTGCATTTCTTTCCTAAGAATCTTCTCCTTTACACTATGTAAGTGGATGCAGAATTACTGCGTTGGATAATCCAAACGTTTTTTTTCATCTAGACTCTGAGGGAAGGGAAAGTCCAAAGAATCTTCAAACCAGATGTTTAATACTGTTTGTAAATCTGGAAAAAAAAATTAAAAATAAACAAGCCTGCTTTTTTCAACCAGTTCTAAGAACATTCCTACGGAAAGAGAGTCACACTGTAGGCACCGACAAGTGTGCTTACTTGTGGCCTTGCTTGCAATGTCCTACAGAATCAGCAAAGTGTTAGGAAATTTCTCAGATGAGTGCAAACATTAGTGTTCTGGAAAGCAACAAAATGCACTATATGCATGTCGGATGCCTAAAAATTCCACCAGTGTTTTCAGGTTGTTAGGTTCCTTCTGTGTTTTATTCTGTTGAAATTGTAACATGTTCTTAAAAAATAATTATATTTTATATGCCCTTTTCCCAAAAGAATTTGTCTTCATAGTACATTTCTTGTGAATGCTTCAGATCCTTCTAGATGAAGGAGTTCTGTAAATTCAAGAGTCCTACCCTGTGACTGGAAGCTATGACTTATACTGCAAACAGGGAGAGAGCAACTGCATACCGTTGTGTGCTGGACTACTTTTTATCTGGTTTAATAGATCCAAATAACTGGCCTCCTTTGTAGCTGGAGGTATGCTGTGGTGAAACCAGCAGCAGTGGGAGTCAGGTTTTCCTTAGCTGTTGCTCTTACTTACATGTTTCTGGAATTTCATGTTCTGTCTTGGGAAACCAGTGTAACACACACAGTGACGGTGACAAAATATTAGTGGCTGACAGGTGGTGGTATAGAGGTTTGAGTATATACCCTTATGACTTGAAAATGCATTTTGTGTTTTTATGTTGATGATAGGATGAGGGAAGAGAATTCCTTTACAATGAGAACACAGTTAAGGAGAGCAATAACATCATGGATAAATGGATTCTTTCTTTCACCCAATCACTCATTCAGTTCTTCAAAGCTGAAATGGCAGGTAGGCACATGTTTGGTCGAGTGTGTGTACGGGTGTTTAATTTTTGATTAGAGAACTAGCCACTTCATCCAGAGGTTTCCAGATTCTACATGAGACTTACAGTTCAGCTACAAGGAAGGAAATATTTAACTGGGTACCATAATGCATAGAATGCTGCTTTCATGTGTGTTAATACAGATTTTGCTATGTGATTTCAAAAAGTGATGAGATCTTTTTGTCATGGCTAATCCTATGAGCTCAGTGATGTAGCTTGTTGCTGTACCAACATCTTCTGCAGTGCTTGGAGCAATTAATAGTATTGTAATGGTAACTGAAAGATAGCAGTGAAAAGGAACCCAAATAGAACTTGGGGAAGCTGTAAAAAAAAGGTTAAAACAGGCAGTGCTTTTGTCAGCTAAATAAAATAATTTTGAGAGGTACATGAGCATGGGGAGTAGATTTTCCCCTGTGCGGTTCCATGGAGAGGTTGTCTTTGTAATTGTACTGGGAGTGTGTACAGCAGGACGGAATAGCATTAGGATGTTGCATACCTGTATTAAGATACTCTCCTGGCTTTTCTTCCTGCATGTTGTCTTTTTCATCATCCCCTACCTCTCAATGCTCATGTTCTATTAAGACAGCATTAATTGCAAAGAGAAGGTGCTGCAAGAGTCCCTTGAAGTAGTTAGTCTGATCCAGCAAGCTTACAAATTTGCAGATAAAGTCACGGTGGGATTTGAAGAGGCTTTGGTGCCTTGAAGGGCACTAGAAGCTTAGATACTGGAAAGAAAAGGTGGCTTTTGCCATTGCCGTCCCTCTTTGTGAATAAACAAGCAACCCTGCATATGCCAGTGATCTTAAGTTGCCCTTGGGAGAATTTTTAGAAGCCTTCCACAGGCGTACTTGGGCTTGGGGAAAGAAGGCATTAGTGGGATAACAGATAACGAGGTAACAGCTAAATGCCAGATCTGAGTCTGAGGATACAGGACAGTCCTGCTCTGCTTCAGTCATCTCTTGCGTTTTGCTGCTCAGACCCGCATGTTCACTCTCACCAAGACCAGTGGATGAGTTTGTCTTGCTACAGTAGATAAAGCAGGTCATTTTGGTACTAACAAAATTCAGTTGAGGTCATCTAACAACATTTCATTAAAGGAAGAAAGAATCCTTAAGCTGCCAAAACCAGGAATATGAGAAAAGCTGTCTGTTGTTGATGAAAGCTTCTTCTTCTTCGAAGTTTTGTCCTTGAAATTTGTTGGTGGTGTGTGTTGAGTTTCATGTGTTGCTAAACAGAAACATGCAGAGCCTATGCAAGTTGACATGCTGCATGTCAGGAGGAAAATATTTTGAGGGACAGGGGAAAATGAATTTGTGAATGTGTGCTTGGGATCTTGGGCTAGTGCACAGTTCAAACAGAAATAGTATTTTCAGGAAGATGGTCATGGGGGTAGTATCTTGAATTCTCTGCTCTGGATTTCTAAGAGGAAGACGAAACTAATAAAAAGGGATGTGATAGCTGCCATCTTTACAAAGCAAGAAGGTCCTTCAAACCAAGAGAAGAAAATTCCAGTTGGAAAGGGACAAAGTAAAGACTTTCAAGACTGTAGTATTGATATTAAATGCTGTTGTCTTGCGTTAGAGGAAGATAACATGATGTGCTCATAAAACAAGTGACACATCTCATTTGGAAGTGATTAATAAACATGATTTTTCAGTTTTTCAGCATAAACTCTGAAATCAGACAGGTAATGAGATGCAGTAAATTTGTGTACTGCAACATGATACTCTTGTGATAATCCTCTTAAAAGTTTTTGTTTTTTTAAAAAAATATTTCCTACTTCATATGGCTTGAAAAATGTCAGGAAGACACAAGGGAGGATTATGATGGTGACTGATAACCTCAAATGCTGGGTAAAGAAGGTAAATACATTGCGCAAGCTTCATTTGAGAAGCCAACATACTGAAAATAATAACGAGAACATCAAACAAAAGCAGAAGCTATTGTAGATGTGGCGTGATGTGAGCAAAAATAAATGGCTGCAATTGCCAACTAATGCGATACAACTCTGTTCCCCCCAAGATACGTATAATTAAAAGGAAGTGTCTCTGCCATGTCTGAGGCGGTGGTGCTGAGGAGAAGTTTGGGCGCTGTCTGTTGGAAAGGGCCCGATCTGTGCTGTGCCGCGTGCTCCTGCCCTGGCTGTGGGATTGTGTGCAAGAACACGTGGGCCTGAAGCTCCAAATGGCAAGGAGATGCCACCGACCAGAAACGTGTTGCAGCTGAGCTAAGCTCCTGCCATTTAAATAAGTCTGTTTTATAGTGGAGCTGAATTTTACACTGATTGCCTGCCTCTAGAAAAATGTTTCCATGAGGTAAAGCTTATGTTAATTCTGCCCCAGTTTCTACTCGTAGCTTGAATAGCCAGCAGTACTTCAGCCTAAATGGAGTCCCTTGCAGTTTAGTATTGAGCCCATGTGAATGGGCTGATGCTGGGAAGAGGAGCGTACCTGAGCACGCTCTGACTCTGGGGTGCTTTAGAGAGCCTAGAAAAACTTCGGAAAGGTGTAACAACCCTCTGCTGATCCTAGTTTGGGAAAGCTTTTGACTTCCTAGAACATATGCAATTGGAGGAAGGGAGACAACACGGATCAGAAAGCAGCGTTGTTTGAATTATTCATGGAAATCTGGCGAAAGTTAAATGTGTTGAAGCCATACACATGTGTGTTTGAGAGGGGTTTTGCTGTTGTCTGTTACCTCTGGTGTAACAGGCACCCAAAACCGGAGCTGTAGACCTGCTCCTTTTGGGAGTGCTGCGCTGGTGGGGCTAGCTGAGCTTCGCTTCGACGGCAGCGCGCTTACCCAAATGAACTACTAGCTGTTGAATGGTAGTGTAGTTTCTCCCCTAAATCTCTCCTTTTCTGATGGCAGCTTCTGGGATTTGGGCCCTTTGATAAATAGGGCAAGTAGTAAGATATTGGGAAGATGCTATGGAAACTAACAGGGCAAGTAATCCTTTGTGTTTTAAGGGGGGCTAAAATTCTTTGTTTAAAACCAATAAGCCGTATTATGCTATTTTCTTCTGCTGAAGTGTCCAATACAAGAAATTTTGCAAGACAACTTTTCTCCTGGTGACCGAAATTGAACGAAGCGTGTGCCTCTGCATATGCGCTTGCACGCGTTTCCATGTGCATGCATGCCTTTTTCTGGAGTCGTGGAAAAGTCAGAGCTCCCAGTGTGGTGGTTGAACGGGGACTACAGCTATCGAGGGGAGAACTGCCTGTTTCCAAGCTGACTTGAATCTCTTGTGAAAGATACACTGTCCCTGGTGGGTGGGTTTTTTGAGGTTTTTTGTTTGTTTTTTAACCAGTCTCCTAACTAGATAAGGCATAGCTAGAACAGAGCTGGGAATTGTTTAGGAGTACAAATTCTTACCTGAACAATGTCTTCCCCACAATGGCATGAATCTTCTGAGCATTTCCTTTTTAGCTTGAAATACCAGTACTCTGCCTTTAAAAAGACTTCTATTTTAGAAAATCCAATAAAAAGTGTAGTGAAGCTTTTAAAGCAAAGATCCATTTTATTAGGTAGCTGCTTGATTAATGAAACTGATTCAGAACAGAGATCAAAAAGTTCTTTGCTTTTAGAGAAGTTACATACAAGCTTTTCCTTGGAAAACTTGAGTCCTGTTTAAGGTCCATCAGCACTCCCCCAGTTCTCGTGAACAAATTTGTTTTCCCAGTTGCATGGTGATGCTTGTGATGACCACTTTTTTTGTCTTGGCAGTCGTCCATGCTTTTAAGTTACGCAGAACTTGAAGATACAGCTATGTTTATCTTCTTACCTCGCCAGGCTTGCTGTTACTTTACATTCTTTTAGCCTACTGTGTTACTTAGAAAAATAAAAAAAGATTAAAATTAATTCAGGGAGAGTTGATTGAAATAGTTGTCCAATTTTAAATCTGGCAAACAAAAAAGAAAATGTTGGCAGTAATTGATACAATAAAATTTTATTGTATCGTTCTACAGTAATTTCTGTTAAACTTCCAGTGATCAGGCTGTGCAAATCTAGGATTTGTCACATCCCTCACGATTAATAGTCTCGTATCCACTGTCCTCTGTACGAGTCAGATAAAAGCAGATGGCTTCCATGATGTGTGTTTGTGTAGGGCTAGGGAACCAATTTGGTGGTAGAGGTGTTTGTCTTCAAGCATGAGAACTGATGATGTGCAATTTCAAACTATGGTTTTAACATAATAGTATGTCTAAATACTTGTTTGGTCTTACTGACATACGTACTTCTGCTCAAGTTGAACACCAGAGCTATGAATGATAATGTGTTTCTTCAAGTGAGGAGCTTGATGCAGAGGGCAAATATTAACTACAGTAAACATTTTTCTTTCTAGCTTACAGGCTGTACACTGTGGTCCCTCGATTAGTGAAGTTTGTCGATACTCTCACCAACTGGTATGTTAGAATGAATCGCAGAAGACTAAAGGTAGGTATCTGCTTGGCAATCTTGTGCCATAACCAAAATCCAAGTAGTTAGGTTAATTTAATGCATGGCAGCTTCATAGAGTTATACAAAGTCTTTATGCTGCATTTTAAACTATATCGGTTTGTGCCTGATCATGGGAATGAGGAGTTAACAGCACGTTTTCCTCTTCTTTGCTTTGTGAGAAAAACCAAACAGATAACGTGCTCAGTAACTCATTTCCACTTGCTGGATTGGGTTCAGGAAAGTGAATACAGTTTGAAAAACCAGTTTGTTGCAGTACCATAGGAATTTTTGAAGTCTATTGAAGTGCACTTACTGATTCTAAAATTACAGTTGGTTTGGTTTTTTTCTTGCTGAATTCTTCAAATAGGGCGAGAACGGGACTGAAGACTGTATTATGGCCTTGGAAACCTTGTTTAGTGTTTTGTTCTCCATGTGCAGACTTATGGTAAGGGAATTACAGCCTGCTATAACTATTTGACATTTTTAATGTAGTCAATCGAAAAGCATGAATCTTTGTGTCTAAGTTGACTATGGAAACTAGGGTTGCAAAGGCTGAACACGTGCGAAGAAAAAATACGTTGCTACTGATTTCTGTAGCACAGTTCATTTTTCACCTCCCCCTTTTATTTGCTTACCTGGCCCATAGTACTATAAAGAATGCTAATATCACCTGGCTGATAGAGAGACATTGCGATTTCTTACCTGATGCCCTACAGTAACATGTAAAGCTCAGGAAGGAGGTGAAGAAGTAGCAGCGATTTCATCATTTATTTCAGTCAGCATTTTGAATAACATCGCAGTTCTGCATTGAAGACGCTGTGTAAGCATTGTTTTTGCTGAACTGTCCTAATGCAATTCATAAGTATTACTGATTATGTAAAGAAATGCAATATTACAGGCACCATATACTCCATTTATCACTGAGCTCATGTACCAGAATCTGAAGACGCTTATTGATCCGGCTTCGGTTAAGGAAAAGAATACTGAAAGCATCCACTACCTCATGCTTCCCCAAGTCAGGTAAGAGACGGCTGTTATGTGGCAAAACGGAGTTTTGGTTTGGCTGCTTTGGTTTTGTTTTTGGGGGGGTTTTGTGGGGTTTTTTTGTTTTCCACAGAACAGTGCTCCTTCAGTTACTGGTGTTTAAAACTGTTTTGCATAGCAAGAAAACAAGCTGCTTTAATAATATGAATATTCCTTTGCCTCAGGAAGAATTTCAGGATGATAGTTAACACGCTCTTTTCTATAAGCAAAAAATGCTTAAGTTTTGATTAAGCTCTGATTAATGTTAGTCTCTCTGCTGTAGGAGAGCATTTCACTGGCAGTACACTTCACGCCCCCCTCTCAATGTTAGCTGGGAGTTTTCTTTTCCCTCAATGTTTAGGCAGTAGACTTGTGCAAGGTTAAAGGGTTGTGGGTAGGAAGCAAGACAATTAGGAGGAGTGCATGTTCCCAGCCCAGAATGTTTTCTGCTTATGGTGGGCAAGGAATACTCTTTTTACTTTTCAAAATGTGCACTGAGCAGGAGCTATAACGCCTGCCTATGAAGGGCCCAAAAGGACTATAAAACTCTCATGAGCCTTCCATTGCAAGAATGTGAGCATCCCACTGTCTCTGGGCCTTTCTCAGTGAATGCTGGTGCCAGATCCCATGTGGGTTGAAGTGATTGTTTTGTGCGGACCACATACGGAGCCAGCACTGTGAGTTCTTTTGGCTTCAGACCAAGAATTCAGACGGTTGTGCCGAGATTGCCACTTCCTTGTACAAGGATACATCGTATGAGAGCTTTCCAGGCAGCTTGTTTCTTCGGATGCTGATGGGTGAGGATTTTTTGTAAGTGCCAGTGTGTCTCAAAAAGGTTTGCGTTCCTTGATGGTTGTACTGGACATATGCTCTGGGCTATCCATAGTATCAACTCAAGCCAGGTACAACTTAACAACTGAAGTTGTCTTTATTTGGGTGGTTGTTTTGTTTTGTTTTTTTTTTAACCCAGCTGAGGGAGATGCTAGCATTACAGTAATCAGTTGCTAATTACTGCCTGGTGTTATGTTAGTAGATTAAGCTAGTGCCTGCATTGCGGTCTGCTGTTAGTGAATGAGAGAAGCAAGCTTTCCTTTTGCAGTGCAGCTCAGTTTGAAAACCCTCAAGGACAAAGGAGCTGACCTTGATACTTTATGTGCAGTTAAAAAATGTAAATCGTCTAGTAATTTCTTTTAAGGATACTATATCCTCTGAGGAAGGTGTATGTTCTCTCTGATAGCTTTAATAGTGAGCGTTACTGCAGCAAGGAGTTAGAGATTGACATAATGACGGTGCTGATTTTCTGTTCCCTGGGAAAGTGCTGTAAAGAATATGTAATCAAAGAATGCAAAACTCATCAGTGAGCTAACAGGAATGGTTCTGAGCTCCTGTAGAATGGACTAGTGGAAGGGACGGTGAGCTATTTGCAGGAGCTCAGTTCGGGCATGGGCTTAGCATGAGCGTTTAAGTGGCTTAGTTACTTTTTATTCCTGTTAGTGCTAACTGACTTGCTGCTGCATCATGCACATATGATGTATTTGAGTGGCTTGCACGACTTTCCTCTTTGTCTTGTACTTTCTTTGGGTTTTTGTCTGCTACTTGTTTGTGTAATTTACTGGATCCCCTGTGTATCAGTTGTTCCCTTTGTCAGATACAAAGACATGTTTTCAGAACTAAATTATTGTTGGAGGTTTAGAGTTTCACCTTGTGTTACTATGCACATAATTGCATTTTTCTCTGAATATTTTTCTGATGACTACTTAAGGACAATATTGTCAGTTAATAAGAGACATTTTTTGATGCAGGTACAGAAAATACTACGTTAGCAATATGATGGGTATGTACAGATAAAGCTAAGGGATTTGGCCTCTTTCACAGCTGAACTTGACCCAATACCTGTGTTACAAATGCCACTTAGATATTACTTGGTTGCTTCATGCCCAAACAGATTGTTTGCATTAAATTTTGTGGACATGCATGCAATCTGTGAAGACTGTTCTCATTTTGTGGCTCCGCAGTGCTGTTACATAATGGCAAGTAATATTGAAATACAGCCACATTATACTGTATGAATCTTTCTGGGAGCAAAATCTTCTATGTCACAATTTACACGTTTCTAAGTTTTTGGAGGACCATCCTGAAAGACTAGCTTTTGGAAGAAGAAAAGCTTCAAAATAGATAGTAACATCTTAATCCAAGCCCTAATGCAGAAGATGAGGATATTTCAGCTGTATGTTTTGCTTGGTCAGTTCTGTTTTTCTAGACAATCCTTATTGGCTGTATGGGTTTCGTCCCAGTACTTTTGCTACTTATATTACAGCAAGCCAGCTTTGATTTCATTCACAACTGTCTTTTGAACCAGTACCTCTGGTCTTGGTATGACACTGGTGCAGTTTTAAGGGAGCTGCTCAATTTATGCAGCTCATCAAGAAAACCACATTCTTGGAACTGTTGGCTGCTAGTACATTTGAAAGAAAATGTCAGTGTCAGCTTATTCCAAAAACAAAACAAAAAAACCCCCAAACACACACCAAAAAAATCTCCCAAATGTAAAAAGACGACAAAAAAACCCCACCCCAGCCCTACCTGAAAATGGAAGGATGTTAAAATGATGAAGCCAGGAAAAATGACAAGACTGTCTAAAACATCAAGCTAAAAGATCTAGATTTCCTGAAAAAAATTATAAATTCAGATCCAGCAAGTTGGTTGCATTATAGATATTTAATTGTCGTAAGTATCCTATTTGTAATATCTCTTTGCATCTTCTTATGATATTGATGTAACTCTTACTTTTTATTGGATATTAATAGAATAGGTAGTATGACTCAATCCATCATCTCCATCTTGAGAGGTGCTAACAAAAGGTGATTTAAAAATAGTTCAGTTTTTTGTTTTCAGCAAGTTTTCCTCCTCCTCATCTCCTCAAAGAGAGAAGACAGACCTGTTTGTTCGATTTTCAGATTGCCCCAAACAGTTCATAATGGAGTCTCTTTAGGATATTTCAGAGAAGGGGGTAAAATGTCTTCAGTCTGCTCAAACAGTGAAAATGAAAATGAAACAATATTTTTTTCTCTTCCAGGGAGGATCTCATTGACAAAAAGATTGAAAGTGCCGTTTCTTGTTTGCAGTCTGTTATTGAGCTTGGACGAGTAATCAGAGACAGAAAGACCATTCCAGTAAAGGTTGGAACTCCTAACGCTTCTTAATGATACCTTGGGAATGGGCAGCAGCTTTGTAACTTTGGGATAAGCCTGGGGAAATTGAATAATGAGGTTTAGAATAGCAAACAGAGTTCAACAATAAAATACTTCAGAAATTATTAATACATCACTTGAAGTTGTCTATTGTCATTTGAAAAGACAAAAGTTTGGTTGTGTTTTTTTTTCCCCCCCCTTCTCTGCAGTATCCCTTGAAAGAAGTGGTTATTATCCATCAGGATCCAGAGGCTCTGGAAAACGTCAGGTCTTTAGAGAAGTACATACTCGAGGTAAGAACATCATGAACATGATGCTTAACTGGACGCTGTGTGTCAGTTACCTAAAGAAACCAACCCCTAACCTTCCGTGCTGATTATATTAAAAACTCACTAGGTAAAATTAATTCAAAATAGAATGGTAATGAGACAGGATATCAGTGGGTACTGTGTACAGAGATGAAGGTCAGTGGATGATGATCCTTAGTCAGTTGTAGTATTGAGAAATCCTTAATAGCTCCAACTGACCACATCGGACGAAGAGGCTGTTAGAAATGTCCTTTTCCTTGATCACTGAAAGGAAAAAAATATTCTGTGAATGAAAATAAGACAATAGTCAATTACATGTTGTCAAACAGATGCATTGCAAAATTTGTGATCTCCTTCCTTTCGTAGAAAAATGCAGCCCGCCCTACTTCTAAATCTTTGGATGAAAGCCCCATCCTTCCAAAGAAAAGTAACCCTTTGGTTTTTTTGGCTTAACTTCCTGAAATTGGCTGCACTTTTTGCTTTTAGTCAGTCATGTAAAAATCCATAGCATTTTAAGTGAAATGAAAAAGGAGTTTGTTTATAAATAAACTTCATTTATTTATATGTTTATACTATAAATCTTTTAAGCCGCAGTACTGCATTTCAGAAGTTGTAATGAAGGCACAAAGTCTATTACTTTCTGATTGCTTAGAAGCAATCAGTTTATAGAGCAGCCTTTTTTAGTCTTTATGTTCAATTAAACTTCATTACAAATAGAATATACATCTTCTTTCACATTTATGATGTACAAGAGGAATCAAACTGTAAGAGGGAATAGTGAGAAGGAAGAGTGCTCCAGCTACAGTGATAAATTTTGATGAGCCATGGTATTTTTATTCAAAAACAAAAGGGTAAGAAAAACAGCTACTATGCCAGAATGCCCTTGAACTTTTTTTTTAGATGTTGGGGCTTTTCAAACATCTTGCAAACTACTGGTTCTTACTACTTAAATCTGTCGTGATCAAGCGTTTGATATCATGAACTATGCTATGTGCAGTCTCTCAGTGTTAGCAGCCTAGGGGCGTTACAATTGCATTGCTGAAGAGGGAGTTAAAGGTAACATCATCACCGCTGTAAGCCTGGAGGCCTTGCAGAATCATGCTGGAAGGCAGTGAGGGGAGAAGGAAGACTGGTTGAGCAACGCTCTTCTTTCCGAGCAGTCTTAATTTCCTCTTGCTGCAGTAGTCTCTTGTTGGGATTGATGATCACTTTTCACCCAGATGTTTCCTTGTATTGCCTGGGCAGATAAGCTTGACTTCATCTTTGTAACTGTCTGTGTTTTGAGGAGGGAAGAACTACATTTTGAATAGCAGCTCTTTGCTAAGAAAGCAGAATTCTGAAGGAACTAATTTGGTGTTGATGTTGGGCAGAATGCATGCATTAAACTTGACTATAAATTGTGGATTACTTCATGACAACAATTTCTGTCTATTAATCTGTCTGGATTTTCACTTGAATCCTTCCCTTCCGCAGTCTTCTGCCTTTGTGTGTGGCTCTTAATTCAGTGAGGCAGAATACATGCCAGCTTTTCTGTCAGATGAGAACTGAAGGGGTGGTCTTGCAAAATGAAAACACCTAGGTAGTTGTTCAGATCATACCCATTCAAGACCACCTGAGAAAAATGTTCCTGAGGAAGGGAGCCTCAATGCAAGGTCCTTGTTAGAGAAGTTAAGTACAATGTAATACAATAACTTAATCCCCAAAATACTAGCTTTCGTAACTGTTGCAAGAGATTTCATGTAGAAGTCTTAATGCAGTTTCTGAATGCCTGTGAACTGCAAGCTTAGCCTGCTCGTGTCTTACCCTTTCAAATCTACTTGTTTGAAACAATCTCTGTTTAAATGAGCAAAAACTAGAAGAAAAATTTTTTGAACAGCAATGTAGTCATACATCTGAACAGTTTATGAAAGACTTCCACTCCCTCCCGTGATAACCTCACATTTTTTTTTTCCTTCCATAAGTGTTTGTAACATTTTGTGTTATTTAAAGCCATCAGCAATAAGTGAGCTACAAGTTATTTTTCTATTATAATAACCACTGGCAGTACAGTATCTTAAGGATTTTTTCCCTTGTCCAGAAATGGTGTGGCCCTTACCATACTGCTGTCCTTGGTAGTTAAGGATTCTTACTTCCTTCAGTAATGTATCTTCAGAGGGTTCTGTAACAGAAGATCCAGTCATCTGCTTAAAATGTGTTGGAAGTTTTTTAGTTCAAGTTGTCATTGTCAAGATCAGCTGCTTTGCCTTGACAAAGAGAATAAAAATCTGCATCTACCCAGACAAGATCGACTCACCTCGCTTGTCTTGGTGAGACCAACCATGTCAGTCAAAGAATTTGAGATGACTGAAGCAGCGCAGGACTTCTTAAACTTCTGATCCTGTTTTACTCCAGCAGTACTGTCTTTCCCCAAGCCTGAGTATACATCTAAGGAAGGCTTCAGAAAATTCTGCTTGGGGCAACTTAAGAGCACTGGCTGAGGGAGTCAAGGCTCAAGGCACAAGACATCTAGATCAGTGTTGTATACGTCTTGCTTTTAGTTACTGTGGGACTTAAATTCTTAAAATTCCTTTAGTGCACAGTCCTTAATTAAAAAAATCTTAATTGATTCACAAGTGGGATGGTAAGGCTTTTCTGTCATGTTAGCTTATTGATTATTTCTCTTAGGCTTGGCAGTTGTTATGCTTCACTTCAGAATTGCTTTTATTATTAATCATTGCAGTACCTGGATCTTTTCAATGGCAGAATTTTGTGAAATATAGGTTAGTGTCTATCAGAATTTCTTGATCGATAAACTGCGTTAGTGGATTTTACAGAATCCAGTTTTAAGGGAGATGAGGTTTGCTTACTCAAATTACTTCCAAAAAGATAGCTGACAACATTTGCTGTCAACTTCTACAGCTAGTAAAAGATAACAAAAGAACCTAACAAATTGATAAATTTTTACGTAATTGGATTATACAAAAGTATGTTTTAATTTCTATTCATTTGCTACTGCAAACAAAGTTAAGGTGTGTCTTACAGGGAGATGAGTTACAACAAACTCAAACACCTTTATAGAACTACAAATAGGACATGCTGTCTATTGTCCTAATTTTATTATGTATCTTAAAATTGAGCAAACTGATGCTGAAGCTTAAGATCTGTTTTACCATACTGCATAGCAGTCAGTCTCATTGTTGAGATGTAGGATGGTTCAGAGCTGAAGAGTTTAATGAACACAGGTAGACTGGGTAGTATTACTTGGGCTGTATTTGCAGCTTTGTTCATCAACCTCCTACACATTCAGAGCTTTAGAACTTCTAGTTATTGCCAGAAGTGTGTTCCTAGTAAATTTCCAGGTGCCAGAGGTAATCTGAAAGAAAAATGACACCATTTAATTTCATGCGGTTGCTGACAAAAGAATTTGAAAAATACACTTGTTGATTCTTTGAGAATTTCACTCAGTGCTTTTTCAGAAGCAGCTGTAGTCTTTACTCTGCAGTCTTGCTCGCTTATCATGAGAACACAGCAAATCGTTTAAATAAATTGATTTTAATATTAGAATTGTCCAGAGTATAGAGTTGTCATGGGAAAATGGCCAAGCTCACAAAATGAAATAAATCCAGAAGGCTTTTGGCAACTGAGCACAGTTGCATTTTATTCATTAGTATTTGAGGCCTTTTACAAGCCTATTTGAGGACTTCTTTTCCTATTTCCAGTGAAAGGTTTTATCTGAGTAAATTTTACTGTATGCATAATCAGAATCTTGTTTGCATCCAACCTTTGTATACCCTTCAACCACCACCCCTATGTATGTTTACAATAAAACAGAGAAAATTGACTTCTCCTTCATCAAGCCCAAGGTCTGCCAGTATGTCATAAGGTTAGTGGTGGTGCGGTAACGTAGCAGACTGGGTCCGTGAATGGGCCGAACTGACTGACATGTGAGCTGTGGCAGTGGGCAGGCCTTCAGTGTTTTGTGTTTTACCGTATTACATAATCCAGATTGGATTTTTTTTTTTTTTTTTCCCCCCGCCTTCTCTTTTTTCCTTGTTAGGGTGTTTGCTTAGGGAGCCCAGCCCAACTGAAGCACAGCACTGGCATTTCTCCTGCTCTGTGCTGAGAGTTGGTGTAGTTGGGTCATGGGTCGATCTGATTGCATCCAGCACGTGGCACCAACGAAAGGCCCTGGTACATAGGAATGCCCGAACATATGGGTCTTCTGGCTGGCGATGGAAAGAACTGGTGGCCTCACTTTGTGTGTGTAGGAGACTTGAAAGATGTGTTAAGGAGCTAATTTTGATTTATTGGGAAGATAAAATTAAGAAGTATTATAAGTTAAAGTGCTATATTGAGGCAGATACAAGCAGACCTAAGATACAGACTTGCTTTTTCTTGAAGAGTCATTCTGTTTTTTCACTTGATGATGCATACAGAAGAATGGTTTCCTAATTTATTTGGTATAGCAAACTTGTCCTGATGGAGTTGGCTTGTATGTAATTTGTCTGATCAAACCCAAAATCATCTTTCAGTTTGTGGTATTTTTTTGATTATTATTTCATTTTCCCCACAAGGTCATCATTTACCGCTTGTGGGCTCATTTCCAACAGCACCCCCTTAATACTGAATTTCTGAAGTACGTAATTTTCATTAAATTTCTTAAAAAATGTATTAAATAAAGTTAGATTTAGCTGTATTCTTGGCTCCTCTTGTCAGCAGGACTTTGTAGGGAATTAGACTGTAGTTCAGCAGTCGTGTTTAAGCGTTACTTCTCAATGTAAATATTGGGCTACTGGTTACTTCTGTCACGCTGACACTGACATTTACTTCTGCTTTCTAAATGACTTGGAGGAGCTTCCTTGCCAAATGCACTTGGTGATTCTGTTTCATGTTGAGGTGAACGCTAACAACCTGCTAGTGGAGATTTAAACACAAAATGCTGTAAGTATTGGGCAGCCTGACAGACAGAAGCTGCTGAACTATAGCGAAATGTGCTCCAGGTGTGTGCAGGTTTGTACCTGTAGAAGAGTTGCATACTGGCAGTTAACACTTTCCAAGGTCTGTCCCTGGTGCTTTACACCAAGAACAGAGAATGAGACTGAAACTGGAAATTTAGATTCCTGCCTTGTGTGTGTTTCTTACTTGGCTTTACAAAGTGGGGGGAAAAACCAGACTCTCTTGAAGACACAAAATAACACTGGGATACAGTGCTCTTATTTACAGGAGGCACACCAAGCCATTACTACTTGGTGTTATTAATAAAGTGTGTAATGCATTTGTTCTTTGGACAGAATAAAGTGCAGAGCAGAGAGGTTTGCTGTGTATTTTCAACTCTGCCATTGTATGATGGTCAGGGTGTGTAATAAGGTTTGTGGGGTTTTTTTAATCGTGGTTTTTAATGTGCTTATGTGATGAGGAAAATATTTGTAATTAAGAACACAAGAAATGACTTACTGGTTAAAACTTGTAGCTCACCTAGCACATCGTGCAGTCTCCTGCGACAGTAGAGTCATGTAGAGAAAGCCCACCCATCTGGCCACTTCTAGCAGTAGATTCCTGTCGTAGTCACCGTCTGCAGCTACTGTATTAGGTACTCAAGGGCATGTGCCTGCCTGGCCCACTTAACATCTTTTCAGGTACCTGCTGTTAGGAGCTCCATTCCGTTTTGACCTTGGTGGTACACGCCTTCTTACCTCCTCTTGTGGCATGAAGTTCCAAGATTAACTACTTGTATATCTCTTTTAAACCAATCTCCTGCTGATCTCACTTCATGCCCCTTTATTTTAGAGGTGGTTTGGGGATTTGGGCAATAAGAGTTCTACATTCCTTACCCACAGAATCACAGAATGGTAGGGGTTGCAAGGGACCTCTGTGGGTCATCTAGTCCAACCCTCCTGCCGAAGCAGGGTCACCTACAGTAGGTTGTAGAGGACCTTGTCCAGGCGGGTCTTGAATATCTCCAGAGAAGGAGACTCCACAACCTCCCTGGGCAGCCTGTTCCAGTGCTCCGGTTTGTCAAGATGATTCATTTTTTGAAACTTATATTCCTGTACTCTAACATCATTGTTGCCCTTCTCAGCTTAGTGTGGTTTGCAGGTGCGATAAATGCAGTATTTATTCCTAGATTCCACAGGGAATTTGCCTTTACTCACTTCCTCCACTTTGCCAGCGAAAAGTTAATAGCTGTGATAAATCTTTTTTTCCAACCAGTTACACATCTGCCATTAATAATCTTAAAATGATTGTTTCCTTAGCTAACATACAGGCATGCCACTGGAGATTGTGTCTAAAGCCTTACTAAAAATGAAAGCAACATCATCCTCTGTCAGTAAGATCAATCAACTGTCCTAGAAGGAAGTTGAATTGGTTTGATTATCACCTGTCATCATTTATTTTCATGTGCTTATTAGCTAGGCTCCTTACTTTCTAGGCCTTTATCCACTGTTTTTTGTTCCATATCCTTGTACTGATTGGAATCAACCTAATGGTCTATGATAACTTTTCTCCTCTTGAAAGCCTGGAAAAGGACATACCTACAGTCTGTGTTTTGGAGTCTCGTCTGTCCTCCATAAATAAGTGTGCTATAATAGCTAGGGGTTCTGAGAGGTGTTCCGCCAGTTCTCTAATATGGGATGAAACTTAGGCATTTTGTTCTTCTGTCTCAGAAAAGAAGCCCTGTGCTCTTCCTTGAGGTGTTTATTCTGTGCTTTCAGATTGGCAGTCGGAGTAGTGTTTACTCCCCAGAGAGCAGTGTGAGGAAGACAGGCTCGTACATTTATGAGGAGTTCATGCCTACAGATGGCACTGATGTAAAGGTAAGGAAAAGCCTGGAATAGCTCCTTCCTTCTCCAGGCCTGGGATAGCTGAAGGTCAGTCCTACTTAGTCCTACTTAGATTCTGGAGTGTCTGTTTAAGCTGTGAGGTGCTGACTGTGTAGCTTGGATCCCAAAGCTGGGAGTGGGTGTTCTGTAGGTCATACATGGAGGAATGACCAACTGATCTTCTTCTCTCTGTGTCTGCAGTAGAAATACCTTCTGGAAGCTGAAGTTAGTCTAGGTGGTTATGTCAGGTGTAACTGTTTCTCTTCCCAGGTGTACACTGTTGGGCCGGACTATGCCCATGCAGAGGCTCGCAAATCCCCTGCTTTGGATGGGAAGGTTGAGCGGGACAGTGAAGGGAAAGAAATCCGTTACCCAGTCATGCTGACTGCCATGGAGAAACTAGTTGCCCGGAAAGTCTGTGTAGCCTTTAAGGTCTGTGCTTTCTCCTTATGCAAGCAGGATACTCCACGAATGTCTGATTTGAATCTCGGTCAGTGTTAGAGCTTGAGCTCTTTTAACCTGATGTGTCTCTGGTGCGATGGTTTTCCATGCCTGATGCCAACTGCCATCTCTGCTGGCTGGGTGCAGCTGCTCCTGCTGGCCATGGCAGTTTGCTGGTCGGAGATGACTGGGAAGTCAGGGGGTCCTGCAGCAAATTCCCCGTGCTGGCAGTTGGCTGGTGTCCAGCGTACATCTGAGCATTTAATACCAGATTCTGGGCGTGCTGCTGCCCATCTGACCAGTGCTCGTCCTGCCTTTACTATTTCCTAGTTGTGTTTGTGTGGAAGGCTTGGTCTTCTTTTCTTCTGTGTGTCTTGTTTTTTTTTTGTTTTGTTTGTTTTTTTCTATTTTTATTCTGGCTTTGGTGCACATTGGTGTTCTATTTTACCGATCGGTGAGTGTGTGAGTCTAGGTGTGGTTACATGACATCTTCAGCAATGTCAGCAGAAGCAGCACTTGGCTACTTGTTCCTGCCCCTGGTGCAATCTGCAACCCATGCTGTGGACTTGTTTTCCCTTGTAGCCTTTTCCACACATTGATGGATGTCTGTGCTTGCACCACTTGTTGTCTGTACTTGTCAGTCTGGTTCAAAACAGTTGGATTTAGAAGCAAGAGCAGGAGAGCTAGGAGCTGTTCTGTCTTAAGCCTTTAGAGCTCTGGGAGGTTGCGGGGGGGGTGGCCTTGATGGCTTAATCCAGGGGCTCATGGGCTGGGGCTTTGATACAGCTGTGAAGGTGTAGTGGTTCCTCTAAAGGGCCTGTTACTGCTGGCTAGTGGCTGTATTTTCACACTTCTTTAAGGGTCATGAAGTAGGCATAGAGTGGAGGACAGCTGCAGCACCAGTGGAGCTGAACTGGGAAGAGTACGCTGGTTGGGTCTGTGCATGCACCCTGCTTGGCTGGCAGCTGCCGTCCACTTGCTGCCCTCCCTCACAGTCTGCCCATGTGTCCTCTGCTTCCTCATGCAGCAAACAGTCTGTGGGTTCGACCTCCTGCGGGCAAATGGCCACTCTTTTGTTTGCGACGTGAATGGCTTCAGTTTTGTGAAGAACTCTATGAAGTATTACGATGACTGTGCCAAAATCCTTGGGTATGTAAAAATCAAGTTTTGGCAGTGGGTAGGGTAACTCATAGCAAAGTAGAATGATTGTGGAGTCCTGGTTAGTATGTTGGAGAAGTCTACAGGTGGTTCATATGGGGACATTTGTTTAACAGGTGAAAGCTTGGCTCTGGGAGGAATGAGTTAATTATTTTTAGACCCTGGAGCTCCTGCCTACATTGGCGTTAGCTGTCTTTGTCTACAGCTTGATGTATCTTAAAGGACTCCTCACTGGATGCTAAGCCCAGCTACAGTATGGGTGATGTGAGGGAAATCGGTGTCCCTTTGGGGTGCCCTGACTAGTCTGTGATGTGATAGATGTCTCTGCAAGGAAGGGGAGGAGAAGTTCTGTGCCTCTCTTCAAGTCTTTCACCTGGATCACTGAGAAGGAGGTGGACAACCAAGGGAGTGGAATTTCTGGTGAATTTTGTATTCTAATTTCTTCCAGAAATATAATCATGCGGGAATTGGCTCCCCAGTTTCATATTCCTTGGTCCATCCCAACAGAGGCAGAAGACATTCCCATTGTCCCCACAACTTCAGGCACCATGTGAGTACCTGCCATCTTCTCAAAAGAATGCTGGTGATGGCTACGTGAGGGATGAAGTGCAAAGCCTGTCCAAGGGACAGACATCACCAAGCAGCATGGTGTTTTCCAGCTGCTGTGTTGGCTGAAACTGTGAAGTGCCTGTGGAAAGGCTCAGCCATGCACATGAAAGGGGTTCTTATTGGTCGCTCGAAGACAGGACCCCAGCTGTAATAACCATTCTTCTGAACCAAGCTGTTTTTTCCTGGGTCTTTCTGAGTGATCCTATGAGCATTGCACAAGTTGGGTATGAAAACAAGCTTGGCACAATTCAAAATGCTGTTTCTGTAGATACTGTAACATCCAGCCTGGTCCTTTATGTTGCAGATGTGGTTCTGCCTGTCATATTGCAGTGCTTTTCCCTGATAGGAGATCAGATGACCTGTTAATGTCTGCAATACTTTGACTGCTTTTACAGCCTTGGCACTTCTGCCTGGTTTAGTGTGGGAGAAGTTCTGCCACCGATGCGGAAAGCAGCTGTCAGAAGGATGGGTCTGAAAGAACAGTGGGAAACTACTTTCTGGTGGCAATTCTGGAGTGCAGGGGCACATTTTCAGGTGTATCTTGTGTTTCACCAGGATGGAGCTTCGTTGTGTTATTGCGGTCATCCGGCATGGAGATCGCACCCCAAAGCAGAAGATGAAGATGGAAGTTAAGCATCCCCGGTAAGAGTCAAGGCAAGAAGATGCTGTGCTGCTGGGAAGTGAGGAGGGCCCATTTTCTGAATCAAGAAGAGGAGCAGAAGGGCTGAGTGCGTGGGAGGCAGTGCTTCTTCCTGGCTCCATTCAAACAAATGCTTTCTGCCCAGCTGAGGGAGCCCCCTTTCCCCATAAGGATCCTGGCACCTTCTGTGTGAACGCTGGAAGAAAGTGAAGGTCTGCTAGGTGCTGCAAAGGGAAGTGCCTCACTAAATGGGAAGCTAGTGGCTGCTTACATTTCGTACCTGTGGCTGGAAAAACTTGGTTTTTTTCACAGGAAGGAGCGAGTAGGCCTGCTGGTTCTCCCTGAAGAACAGAGCGTGAATGCCTATGTAGGGATGACAGTCCTTGTAGCACTGAAATAGCAGAAAATGGATCAGGGTTCTTTGTTGTCTATTCAGGTTCTTTGAATTATTTGAGAAATATGATGGCTACAAGACAGGGAAGTTGAAGCTGAAGAAACCAGAGCAGCTACAGGTGAGGGAAGTCCTCTCTGGGGTTACTGTGTGGGAGATGCAGGTAATACAGATCCCAGCATGAGGCAATTCTTTGGGAGAAATTCTCAAAAGGGCAACAGTTTGTTGCACAAACGCTCCCTTTCTCATTCCCTCCATGCACACTCATCAGTGTGATAGCATGAGAGCAGAGTGCAAACTGTTCCTGACTGATGTGAAGACTGTAGGATGGGGATGACCTGGTGCAGCTTGCCCATCTGTTGTGGTTGCCTCTGGGGAAAGATGGGTCCAGGCGAGGGAGTGGGGCAGCTGGAGGCACCTGCTTGGTTCTGAACGGGGCTGGAGCACAGGGTGGGGATGACGCAAGCTGCAGTGTGAAAGTTTGTCCTGCCTGAGTTGTGTCTTATGAAATGATGTGTCTCTGATGAGCGTGTATGTGGACCTGGTGCTGGGTGAAGCCATCTGGAGGCCTTGCACGTGTACAGTGGTGAGTCTGAGGCAGAATTGCTGGGTGCTTGAGATGGTGTCTGCTCTCCAACAGGAAGTGCTGGACATCGCACGGCAGCTTGTGGTGGAACTGGGAACCCACAGTGATTGTGAGATTGAGGAGAGGAAATCCAAGCTGGAACAGCTGAAGAGCGTCCTGGAGATGTAAGGGTTCATATCTCGGGGCACCATGAGTTTGTCTTAGAGCTGCGGGTCAGGATGCGATGCAGAAAGAAGCTGTGCTGCTGATGTCCTGGCCAGCTGGCTCCCCAGAGGTCAGAGTCTCCTCTGTCCCCTGTTAGCAGCTGTACATAAAAGGTGCCATGCTCTTAACATTTTCACCTTGACATCAAAACTACTGCTGATTCTTGTTCCAAGTGTGTCTGGGTTTTGGCTAAACAACTTGAGACAAAACTGAGCTTCTCTACTGTCGGAGAGGAACTGGAGTCCTGTAGGGACCGCATAGATATGAGTCATTTTGATAAATTTGGAACAAACCTTGTTTTAGATAAGGCTGTCCTGGTGCCAGAAGTTTAACAAAAAGGAGCTTGGAAAACATGAGAAGATGTGTCCTCTCAGGTTTCCTACAGTGGAAATAAAAGACAATATGGCGGTGTCGGCATCATAGAAACAAAAGAAAGGTTTCTCTTGGAACCATAGCTTGCTGTGGCATACACAGGCAGTGTCTATGTTCAGCCAGTGTCTGTGGAGTGCAGAGGATGATTTTTTGCCATGATCCCTTCTTCTTCTCTTTGTGCTCGTTAGAGATGTGGTTATTCTCAGAGCGGCTGGCAGATTGTTTTTTTTTTTTTGTCGTCCCATTAATTCACTTGTTAAAGATGTAGATAGAAATTAAATAAGGTTGATTAAAGCCCTGGTGGGCTATGAGACCACAGAGTGCTGTCAGCTGAAGAGCAAGCAAGTAAATGGATCTTTGAATTTCATTTGGGGGGGTTCTTTGGCTTTTTTTGGGAGTGTGTGCCAGGTCACAAGTAGATGACAAAAATGTTCAAGTTCTTGGCAATTGGTGTTGCAGCGTAAAGTCTCTTGCCTGTGCTGTATTTTTGCTATGTGTTGCCTAGGGACCTCTGGACAAAGGGTAAGTGGAGTTGATTTATTTATGTTTCCCCCCCCCCACTCTCCTTGTGACAGGTATGGACATTTTTCTGGCATTAACCGTAAGGTGCAGTTGACTTATCTGCCTCATGGACATCCAAAAGCTGCAAGTGAAGATGAAGGTAAAGAAACCTGATGTTGCTGTTGTGATCTTAAAGCCTAATGTTCAAGAGTGTGTGCAGCCATCCTACCCTAAATAGACTTTTGGACATGCAAGCAAAATTAGTGACCCACATCTTATCTTTACTCACATCATATGAAGGGTTGGAGTGATGCATATTGTAGTGTACCAGTATACCCCAGATGGTGCCACAGGGCTTATGCTTCCAATTTCATGAATGTCAGCCTATACCTTCAAAAAGTAGTAACTGTTAATTTCCTACTTGCTGGTTTGGTTCCTGGGAATTTTGGGTCAGACTTGTGTTGAGAACACTCTGCAAGATGCTGATGACAACCTCTTCTTCCTCCCCTCCTCTCTCCCTGCAAATTCAGCTTTGAGATCTGAGGTAGTAAGTACCTGTTTCTCTCCTAGAAGCTCGCCGAGAGTCTTCCCCATCTCTTCTCCTGGTGCTTAAGTGGGGTGGAGAGCTGACACCAGCAGGAAGAGTTCAGGCAGAAGAGCTGGGGCGAGCCTTTCGCTGTATGTACCCTGGTGGCCAAGGTAAGCTTCGTCCACGTGTCTCTGGTCCTGCCCTGTGACTGTGCCACACTGCTCAGCCCAGGTGACTGTCACCAGCGTGAGGGATGCTTGGACCTTTGTGGGCTGTGTGCAGCCTGTGTGACTTGGGTCATGGCTGGTTTTGTTCTTTTGAGTTGACCTGGTAAGGATAAATAATTCAAATGGGTTTTGCACCTAAAGATCCCTAGAGCTGTCTGCTGCAGTGGTTAAACTTTAGTATGTCTTGGAGCACAATAGCATTCTTTC
>Ga0181612_175154_pt1 | contig 23681 bp, 10 predicted proteins | sample HoacroProtozoa21_FD_119630 | JGI IMG/M metagenome (GOLD analysis project Ga0181612, IMG submission 119630) | Hoatzin crop microbial communities from Cojedes, Venezuel. Combined Assembly of Gp0051906, Gp0051904, Gp0051908
AACAGTAAGGGACTGATGTATTACATTTCAGTAAATCAGCTCCTGCACGAAATCATTACATTCTTCCCACAGTCTGTATGAAAACTTTACAGATGTACAGTTAACATCTTAAGTTTATCATTAAGAAAGCTCCAAAAGGAGCTTTTCAAACCTATTTCATAAATGTTAGAAATTACATACTTCATATTATATACAGTCACACTTACCTCAATACATATACACCTAAATACTGCAGTGGTAATAACAGAACATGTGCATTTTATATATGTGCTTTAGACACATACACACACGTATATGAAGATTCACGCTATACCAGACTTACAGATAGTGTAAAGTCTAGTGCTGTTCACTGTCTCAACTGTGCCATATTTGTGATACTGACACCACCTCAAAGAACTGCAGGTCTGTATGGCAACAGGTTCTGTGATCAGCCCAGGACTGCATCAGCTGTGCTGAAAACTACCTTCCCAATGTCAAAAACTACAGCTCCACACTCCTCAGCAGACTCACATAGCTGCCACATTGTCTTTAAAAACTACTCTGCCAAGAAAATGTTTTTTCTCTTCCTCACATAAAATTTCCTCTCCCAAATCACTCTTGCTTAGAGATCAGGATGCCTCAGATTCACAAATATACTTTTGAAAGTATATAGAAATGTCCCTTTCAAAGTCCGCGCCTGCATCGCTCACGTGTGTTGAGTACTTTCTGGATAAAAAGGCTGGAGAAGCTTACAAGAGCTCTATGAGCCCTGGCTCCGTGTGACGGAAGATGATGTCTGTTCACAGCAGCAGTAGCAACGCTGCCCTTCAGGGATGTCCAGGCAGCCCATCAGAGAAAGCATGGGGGCATGGACCTGACATGAGTACCCAGATTTGGAAGGATGTAAGGCACTTCACTACAGTATTTTGAGTGCTGTATGTTGTCTGGAGTCAGGCTGAAAACTTTCTGGTTACAGTCCTCAGAGTAACTTAAGTGACCTCTAAAATCATGCCACAGTGTTAGCTGGAGACAAGAAGGCACATTCACTCTCACCCACAGTAGGCCACCTAAAAGATTTTCTCTGCAGGACAGGCTAAAGGGAGAGGTAGCAAGCTGCTTTGAAGGCCACTTGAGAAAAATTAAATTACTCAGTAGAAGTACTTAAGAAATAACGAGACATTTAATAAATGCTGAAGAACATTACTAACTTTCTCAAAAATATGCTATGACTGAAAAATTAATGACCTGATTTGGCATGTGAGATGGTTTAAAGTCTTTCCTAGAAGCCTGCTGCACAGGCCTGCTCTTCAGCCCCACGGCTTTGTTGTTTTCAGCAAGGCAAGCTGCGTGAATCCCACTTCAATAACACCTTCCATCCACAAAACATTACCAAGGCTGTATTTATTTACCTCTCACCTAACCACACAGAAAAGAACACGGGTCTGCATTCTGAAGCGGAGAAGGATGCCCAGCCTTGCAGCAGACAGGGAAGCCTCACAGGCAGCCCGGCCATCTCTGGACAGCTGGAGCCGCAGCCATCTCCCTTCCTCCCTGGGAAGCGTCCTCTGTGCTGCACCCACGGGGAGCACAGAGCCCGCTTCAAGTGGTTCCCCAGAGCGGCCATGCAACCCCTCACCCTCCTCTGTCGCGGCACGGGAACGGGCCGCAGCGCTGGGCAGAAGCAGAACGGCAGACTGAATGCTTCTTCTAGCTCCTCCACCTGCCTGGAAGCCATCCACCTCCTTGCTCCTGCTCTGCCCTCGAAAGAGATTTTGGCTTCCACTTCCCAGTGCTGTGAGATGCACTGACATGAAGTTCCACCCAAGAGCTAGGTTTCACCACAGCTGTCTTTTCAGTCTAAACAGGGCACCTTCCAAGCACAACCAGCCTTCAAAGTATGCAAATCCTACGCACATTAAAAACCTATCATCAACAGCTCAATCTTTAATCATAGTCAGAATAATTCTTACAGGTTAATACTTAAGCAGGTTTTGTATTCTTCTATTTGAAGAGTGGCTGTCTAAGACTAGCACTCATTTCAAGCTTCTGTGATTGCTAGTGAAAGTAGATATGTATTTTGGAAACTGTAATAGGAGATTGTGCTATAGCTTCTATTAGTCGAGAAAAGGCCATAAAACTTAACATTTGCATATTGTCATTGTTTTGACTGAAACTTCCTTTAAATGTGTTTCCTTTCTAGCAAGCATATGTGAAAGGTGACCTCTTATCCATTTACATACCTCCCTGGTGGTCATGTGACCCAGTTTTACGTCAAACTGTCAGTTATGATAAGGGACACAATAAGAACAGCCTAAGTGTTGATAACCTGTTTCCTGGCTTTACTGAGAAGTTCTGTTTAAGAGTCCACTTCTGTTCTTTCAGCCTTCTGCTGAAAGCAAACGCAATATCCACCCAAAACATTTTGCAAACAGATACAGATACTCTGTGTTCAGTGGACATTTAAGTTTACAATTTCCATGATGAATAGTATGAAGAGGACTCCATTTTGAACTGTGTGATTCAGCAACTGAAGGATGCATCTGGTAAGAACTTCCTACCAAAGAGGCAGAGCAGTCAGGTGTGTGGGAAATAAAAAGCTATATACAGTTTTCTGATTTTGCATTTTAGAGATCTAAAGTGTTTCTTATTACTACATATATGGCAAATGTCTCACTCATGAATGTCAAAGCTGCATGAAAGTCATGCATACCACACCTATAACGTCCAAGCTCTAGTGAAAACCATGCTATTGTATTAATCGGTGCAAAAACTGGAAGAGTTCACTAGCTCCTCAGTAATTGGGCCAGCATTAGTTAGCACAGTTAACTGAACAGACAGAATGTTCTAGATGTCGTTGTCTTCACAGACCTCAATAGCTATCTCTTTTATTTATATTTTCTAATTAAAAATAGAATCACCCATACAAGGCTCCAAGGTGCATTAAAATTAATGGCCAAGAAAGAAAATCTGTCAGTTATTTCATTCATTCCAGCAGACACCTTATTATTTGTGAAACTATAAATCTGTATTTGCAATAAATACAAATGTCTATCTATCCACCCATCTATCTTTTTATATAGTTTGCACAGTTTGCATGACTAGTATTTCTGGCAACATTCTAGCTTTATAGCCAGAAACAACATCAACCTGTCTATAAGTGTCTATCATTTCAAGCACACAATAAGTTCATGAAGTTGAGAACAGTAACACAAGGAGGCTACAGAAATGCCACCACATAGCCATGAGAATTCTGATCACTAAGACTTTGTTATTCAACTAATGATCTCTCCATTAAAATTATTTAGCCAAAAGAATGGAGACACAACTAGAATCTGGCAAGGGACTGTGTCCGTTTGCAGAAGATTGAATTTGACTGAGTTTCCTCAGTTTGGTGCTTTTTCCTCTAGTCTAGGCTTAGAAATCACAAATCTTCAGTAGAGGCAAATCAGAGAAAGAAAGAGGAAAAAAGGTGCTCCTAAATAACTGTGAAGATTATTCAACCTTTCTTTTATCCACAATTCATTTAAGATGTTTCTCAGCACAAATGATGAGCACTGAGTACTAGATTTTACTTCATAAAATAATTCCCCCAACCATCAATAGTAAAATTAAGAAAAATTCTCACCCAGGTACTAGCTCTTATCACTTCCCTTGCCCCTTCCGATGGTGCCCTCCCTGCAGTTACATTATCAATAATTAACTCTCAGAAGCTGATGCTGAACCAAGAAAAGCAAACCAAGTGGTCATTAACGATTTGTAATAGACAGTAAGGGGAGGAGCTGACATGATTTTTTTACCACAAAATTATAGGATACATATGACTTTCTAGATGCCACTGAAGCAAGAGATATGTTTTGTAACTATTCATGTCACAGTACAGAAATATCTGGCGTTTCAAGGCAGGTAAAAGGAAGACCCATCAGCAACTGCAGCAGAAAGTAGACTGCATAGCTGTAATTCCTCCTTAGTACCTTGTCTTCCTAACTGTCAATGTAGCATGCTAAGTAATGCATGTAACAGCATATTTTTCAGAGTATCCAGATCAGTAAAAGCTAATAAACTGCTCCCATTGGTGCTATTATGCACTGTCTTTCAAAGTTGTATTCAGTGTTTCCCATCTAAATGCAAGTATTCCAGGTAGATTGTACTATAAATTGTTTACTGTAAGTTCTAGCAAACTATCACTTTGTCAAAAGACTCCATGTAAGTGTATGTTGCAAAATACATGTGCAACTTTTAAATTTATTGTGCTTACTGTAATTTAAACTGGCTACATAATGGTTCTTTTTAACACAGCAGAAAGTACTCAATAGTACATGCTGATATTTCTCATAACCAGAGAGAATTAATCTTCATAAAGACTCCTCCAATGAAGTAAAAAATGTACCGGTGACAATATTTATTCTTGAGGGGTCAATGTGTATTACAGGGTACGGTGCATGTTTAAAAGACCTCTCTGGAATGAAAACCATTGGCTTTCTAATTTAGAATTTCTCTCCACTAATAGAAAATGATTGATTGCCTTTATTTCATGTACCCCTTGATTTTTCTTTTCATTCATCATGGGCTGCTTTAAGCCAAATACATTTAAAACCTGTCACAAGAAGAGAGTTCTCTTTTAAATTGTTGTAAAGTAATGAAAGAACATAGTAAATCAATCTCATTTCTGCCTTATCAAAGGATAATCCTTGCTCTGTTAAAGTTGTTTAGACAATCTCAGTGCTCTTCCTCACTTTCTGGATAATAAACATGTATGGCACTGTCATCTCAGAGATGCCTTTACGATTTAAATGATTGAAGGTAACTAATTCATTAGAAACTTATACATACACACTTAGACTTTTATATTTATCCATCTGAAAAAGCTTTGTTGTTAAAGTATTCTGTTCTTTTAAATGGTTTCAGCAGTACATACTACTCCCTAATTTTGTACATATTTAAATGTCTAGACATCCACACACGCACCCCCCAAAAACACACTCAGGCAAACTTACACATATATCCACTGCATAAGTCAGAAAAGAACAGAGAATTCACAGCAAAGATGAGAACATTACAATTTTTAATTTTACTATATGGCTCACTGGTCGCCAGTTGATGCTCTGGAATTAATATAATGAGAATAGGAAGCAATGTGCTTTGGAAGGGAGAACACTGGTTTCACACAGTGGCATTGAAGAATTTTTTCAGTTTATGAAGTGTATGTGAGATCTAATTTATTTTCCTCTTCTCCCTAAGCCATCTGGCCACATGTTTTACCATGAAAAGGAGTATAAGACACAGTGCATGTAAACACCAAACATGCTGATGACCCTTGAGATCCCTCTCACTTCTCTGTTCCTATGGCACTGCTGAAATCTCCAGATTTATTTTCATCTACACAAAGCGAAAAATACATAGAAGACACATAAAATAATCAATATATGATTTACATGACAAAAACCCAGCCAAAAGAAAATTAAGCATGCTGCCACTGCCTTCTGGCATGTGACAAGAAGTTTGCAACTCCTTCAATGAACTTGGAAGAAGGTGGAATGGGCTTAAGCAGCAGAAAATTTGCAGAAAAAATTCTGTCTAAAAACATGTAGTGAAAAAGAAATTATTGCACATCCCAAAATTAACTGGATGTCAGAGACTTTTCAAAGGATACTATGTAAAACTTCACATGAAAAGAAATCCAGCAATTACATGCACTGTGTTTAGAAAGAGAGATATTGTGTGTGTTATAGAATACAACAAACATATTGTATATCTTTTAAAAAGAACCCTGTTATAGTAATTATAACACATTTCATAATGCAACAATCTTTGAGAGGCTAAAAAAAATTTACTGAAAAATGAATGTTTGGCAAACCAACTAATTATCATTTGGTATTTTCATAAAAGTGTGCAGATGTTTCCAGTTAGGTCTCACTGGTTAAAAAAAGAATTTGGCAAAGAATCAACTATCTCGAATAAACGATCATCTTTATGATTTTCTCTGAACTCTGCATGTGGTGACCTTTAAAACAGACATGCTGCCACCTTGCCCTGTGAGTGGGTAGGGATAGGGAGTTCCAGATGAAGCACACTTCAGCTGCATCTCAGCAAACACAGAACAGGTAGGTTTTACTGAAAAATGAAACAGGCATGTGTACCACCTGTTGACAGGAACCCAAGTCTGAGAAAAAATACAGTACAATAAATACCAAGGACTATTTAACAGCCCCTTTCTTACTGCCACATTCAGATTTTTTCCTTATAACTTTTTACATGCTGTTAATTTCAAAGTCCTCTACTGTTACGATCGAGGAGCAACACACACATCATAAAATATGTTAAAGTTCTAAAGGGTCTGAGTTTACTCCTGTCACTAGCCATGTAGCATTTCTGTGTATGTATCGCCTTTCTAGTGACTGCAGCTAATTTGTTTGTAAGCCATCATTAATCTCCGCTGTATATTTTCACAGTTTGGGTAAACACTTCATTTGCATTAAATTTACAGCATTAATGAGATGTGAAATTTAAAATGCTACTTGAAACATAAATGATGTAAGAAACCAGAACAAAACTGTAGTTTTATGACATTTGAAATCAGCAGACCAATTCAAACCTATTAAACTAGAAATGATGATGTGTTGCATTGAGAATTTGTTTTTATATCTTAACTTCTAGAACCAAAATGAAGAAATGTAGACTTAAACATCTGGGGAAAAAAAAAACAAAATAGCTTGAAAATAATAAGTTGGACTTCTTGCTTCAGAAACTTCATTTATTTTTTAAACTGAATTTGAAATTATATTTGTTCCTTATATACCTCATTCTCTTTCCTAAAATCCTATTAAAGATTACATGTATGAGTTCTTGAAAAATAAAATAATTGAAAGAAATATGATTAGAAGTTCCCTAAGATGGCACAAATCTCAGAAATAAAGCACATGCTAAATTGACATTTCTTAAAGGGTTCAGTTTTGTTTTGAATAAACTTTATCTTCGGACGATAAACTCTGAAACCCTCAGGAACACCGTCTAATCCAAGATAACAGTGGTAGCATGTAGGAAGGTAATATCGAAAAAGCTTCTCTATATCATTACACCTATGTGAAACTTGCCCACCTGTTGCTGGTGTAGGAAGGATGGGTCTCTTGGGCTGAGTCCCACATAACGATTGGCTTGGGATGTGCCTGAGGCTGTGTAGGCTGATTAAGGAAGAACAAAACAGATTGATAAAAATACCAACCTATCACAACTATTACCCTGTGCAGGTATAGTACAAATACGAGAGATTCAGAGTTATGATTTTGCAATATATAGGATGTGTCTGCATTTTTCCCTTATTTAAACTTTAACAGAATGCAAAAGAAAAATTGGACCAAATTTGGAAAGGCATGTGTAAATTCCTATAAACTTCAATGGAAACTGCCTGTATAAATCATAATGATGTCTCTTGTTAAATAAAAGTTCCTCTGATTAATATATATACTTTTTTTAAGTGACTAAATAAGATATGTATTTGAAGGAATCACAAGCCTGATTCTTGTTTCCATTACGCCAGTCTCAGGCACCAGTGAAAACACTGAGATTACAATGTTGAGAGAAAATACTAGCGCACAATTTTTATTCTCACTGCTGTGAAGGCCCATCACAAAACTGTGAAAGAACAGCAACAAATTGGAATCAAAAGTTCAATTTACTTGTGTGGCATGAAATGAATCTTTACAGGACTTTGGAAATAGGATGTAATTTGGTTAGTATCTTCATGTGAAGGGAGTTAATTTTTACAGTGCAATATAGTATTAAATATTCAACTCCCCTGCGCAACATTTTCCCAGGGGGAGAATTTAAGGACGTTCTTCACCATCTGCTACAGAAGACTGCAGAAATCAATTTCTGAGGACAAGGAGAATGGTAGGTGACGCTGGGATTAGTTACAGGATATGGATCCTTTACCTGCAGGTCACAGTCCTGTCTGGTCTCTATCAATAATCCCTAAAAGCCATTACCCTCTTACGGCTTTTGGTGACACTTATGAAATGAGGTAGGCAGTTCTACGCCACTTGCCAGTGTGGAGATGTCGACACTACAACTTGCAGCATCACTACCTGGAAATTTGCTGGCAGACAAAGCAAAACTGCTAAAATTGAATAGACTTACACAACCATGCCAGTGAGGACCTAGATGGGAGTATGTACTGAATTGGCCTGTTAGTATTAAAGTCACACAGCAAATACAAGCAAATGAAATCCACTAAATTTATTTTTTAAAAAAAGCTTTCTACAGTAAACAGGTTTTACTGAAAACCTGTGATAAAAATTAATCACTCATTAGAAGGGAATTATGGTGGAGGCCACAGGGTTCCCCAAATATTATCAAAGCCTGCTGTTCTTTCTCGTTCAAAACAATTATGCTATTGCACTTCAGAATGAAAAGCAATGCTAATCATTTGCAATTTTATTCTCATCAGACTGAATAATAACGATAACTTGGTGGCCACATTTTATCTATATATATATCGATATGTATTTTGAACCAATCAATCAGTTATTGCAAATAAAAGTAAAACTATGCCTTAAAATATATTCAGTCTTGATTTTCCTGTTATATTAACATTAGCAGTCTGTGTGGCAGGTCTATTGTAACTGATAATACAGTTTATATGTATTCATATATAATTTATATAATTTATATAATTTATATAATTTATATAATTTATATAATTTATATAATATATACAATTTATATAATTTATATATCAGCAGGACATGATCCCTCATTTTTTGCTATTTTCTCCATCAACAAGCTACGTTCCTTCCCTTTTTTGCTCTTAGAGGTACCAATCCAATTTCAAAAGGCTTCACCAAGCAGACAGACTACTGCACTGCTCTGAAAGCCATAACACTCTGAACATGTAGCATTCATAAGCTATTCCATAAGTAGAACTGTCACATTGAAATAAAATTTGTACATAGGCTTTTTTTATTATTATTTACGTGTTGTAGTAACACCTGTTGGATCTTTAGGCAAGAAGTTACTTGCACGCTGCTGTGGAGCCATGAGGAAGCCTTATTTCAAAAACCTAAGACAAGATGTTCTAAGGTTCACGGGGAATCTGGTACCCAAGTTCCAATGAACTGCGTGAGAAACTGGGTGCCAACTTCATGTGAAAACATAGTTCAAATTTTCCCTTAGTAGTAGGGCAATGAACAGATTAGGCTTGCCTTCCTGTAGTGATGAGTAATATGGTCAGATTACCAGAAAACATCCCAATGCAGTTCTGACATCGTATTTTTTGGTTTTGCCATTTGTATTAGAAAACCTGACCTCATCTGAGACAGCTATTTAGGTCAGGTATGATCATGTCAAACAGGAAGCAGAATGAAACCATGAATACTTGAAACAATACACAAACTCAGTTTTCTCACTTTTCTGTTCTGGACCAAAATTTTCGAGCAACAGCTTCTTGTTAGCTGCAAAAACTAACTCTTTCTAAAAGGTTCAAGAACTGTACCACAAACCACCAGGGAGGATACAGATATACTCTACCAACTTTTAACAAAACTTCTGCTATACTAAAAAAAAACCAGCTACAATAATTCCATAAATCTATCAATGTAACTAGTTGTTCATACCTAAACTATAGTTTGTCCAGAAGTTACTCCTATTCTTTTATAATAAAGGCATAACCAGTTTTCCTCCTTTACATCTCGGCCACTGCTACATATTTGAGTCTCATCTCAGCTTCACATTCTAATGAAAACACCTGAAGTAGTATAACACCTAAGAAATCTACAGTTTGTGGTCTATGTTAATGACAGACCAAAAGTTAGGGACTGCATTCACAGTTCAAATACTAAACAAGTCTAAAGCAAGTCACTTTAATGACCCTAAAGAGATTAATATTCTTAAAAATAGTTACGTTTTCTTCCAAAGTGTATGTTTGGAAGTGTCTCCTAAAAATCTTCACCACTCTGATAAACACCAGCCATCTCAAGTCCAAATAAAAGTTCAGAGACACCAGAAATGCAGAAGGCAGTTAGAAAGCAACATTCTGCATCACTGAGTATTTGGAAGAGAAGAAATTACCCTATAGCTAGTAACACCTTTGGTCTTATTTCCAAAACCACAATTCCATTGAAGATAATAGGATAAATAGCATGGTCCTATATACTTTGGTTGGTTTTTTTAAAAAAGGAACAGTGGATCTACCATCCATTGCAGCAATGACAAGAAATTAAAATTTTCTTTTGCCACATCAGTTGTTTTTTGCTAAAAACGACACAACCTATATCAACATGCAATTGTCATAGCTCGGATTCAGTATGCCTTGTAACAAGGCTTGATTTCTGTAGGAAAGCTCATTGAGGAGCAAATTATCCAATCCCTGTTTGGAATTCCATCTGTGGGTCACTGTAAACCTTGCTGTCTGGGTGTGCTTCTCAATGTCTTAACAATGTCCACCTTAGATGAAGAACCACGTTTTCTTTTTCTTGAATAGTGGTCAAATATGCAGGCTTTTCCCTTTCATTTTGGTTGCCATGTCACAAACTTTGGTTCATGTAACATGAATGCATTGGTTGAAATTTGGGGAGGAAAAGCTTTGCAGTCAGATCACGTTTGCTCTCCATGTAAAATGATGAGCATCCACTTGGTCAAATAGTAGGAAAAGGCACCTTTTTCTGTCCTCAATTTGAAATCATATCAAATCTTCGATGGACATTTTTTGTTTCCTAAAGAAATACTTACTGGTTGCTGTAGGTGAAGATGCCTCACCTTCAGTGGATGTAGTGATGGGTTTAGTATCTGTCATGGTCAGGGTCACAGGTCGCACCGCACTGTGATGGGGAGACGGTGCCAAAACTGGAGTAAAATGGCCAGGCACTTTCCCTACTACTTGACCACTGCTGTTAGGCTACAAAACAAAACCAAAAGAATGCCTTGTGAAACACACACATTGCGTTTAAGGAACCTACCCACCTATCTTAGGGTTTTCCAGAATGCCTTTCACTGTAGTACCTGCATGCTGGAATGTGCCATTCTAACCAAGCTACGAATTTCTATGTGGTATTGTCAGCAAGCAGAACCTTCCTCAGATAGGCAGTACAGGCTTAAGTAGCAGTACTTTTTGGTCAGCTTGCTTTCTTTCTGGATGCAGCATCCATGACAGCGTTTCAAAATATATTTGCTGTTCGCACAGTGGCTGTGAACCACAGTAAATCCCACGACAGGAGGTTTAAAATGACCAGGCATTGGCCCTGATGTACAAAGTTTTAAGAGCAAATGAATGATGCAAAACCTCTGTTTTCACATGCCATACCACTCTGGCTTGGAGCATAACCAAGACTTGACCACAGCTGTCCACAGAGATTACGCATACTGGAAGGCTAACTAATAATTCACATGTTTGGGAGTGGGAGAGAGGGTTAGGATACGATGCACTACAATGCATACATCATAACAGCTGGCCAAAAGCCACCTACCAAAAACACAGAAGTGTTTAATAATGGGAATTTTGCAAGTCAAGAACATAATAAATAAAGACACTTCTTTCATAGACACAAGAGGCAGTCTGCATATGACCTTATGGTACAGGTCATCAAGTGAATATGCTACTTTCTGCGTATAGGGACATATAAATCTGGCTGTGTTCACCGGTAAATGTATATGTTTATCCAATGGTTAAAAATGTCTTAGACATTCTGTAGGACTGTAAATACTCAAACTGTTAATAACTTCAAGTAAAAATTAGCAAGTAGCAAATAGTTTTTTCAACAGTGCCTGACAACTTTTGTCTTACTTTGATTGTGTGTTCTGTGAATCATAGCTATTTTAAAATACAGCCATACAAAGTAGAAAATATTGGGAATCTTATTATCAGAAGGATCTTGTCAAATCTGAGACAACTCAGAGCAAAGAAATGGACTGATACAGGACCTGATTCAACTGATGCAAGAAAAGGTTAAAAGAGGTAAGCATGACTGTGGTAATGAAATAATAACTGGGCTGAGACAATTACTGCAAGTATGTGCAGAGTATAAACACACAGAAAAGGAAGGAATTGCTTGGAAAGTACAGGAAGTATAAACTTGGGATAATGGAATGAAATTGAGAAGGAGGAAATTTAAAATTAATAGCAGGAGAAACTTCCTGGCAGTATGATCTACTAGACTTTGCAAATGCTCCCAAGGGACAGTCTTGTTCTTTAGGACATCTAAAGTTAAGCTAGAAGAAAACACAGGAAAATGTAAGTCTAAGTGGAGACTAATCTTGTATTTCTAGGAACACTATGCAGTTAGCAGACTGTTCCCCTCTCTAAAATCACAAGCCTGACAACTGAAATGAATGACAATACTTCCTACAAATAACATCATTTCTCCAAATAACTGGCACGCTACATTAAGTTTTGTTCACTAGGTGAAACTGAACAGATAGATAGATATCCCCTATTATGTGTACTTGAAACTAAAATTGTGTCAGAATACATACAATACCATCTCTAGACAATAATGTGGCCTAAAAGTTTACCGAGCATCTGCTTGCATACTTCCATGACCAATGGGTCATAAGTGGGGAATTCACTCAGTAATTGTAGAGGTCTTTCCTCAAGAATGCAAATTACATCTTTATATTACAGCAAACAGTCATATACTAAGTATGTGTCAATAAGCCCACAGTCTTTGAGATGTATCTTAGCAGTGGTTTAAGGAATTTTATTTTGCGGGCTCTATTTTAAAGGCATGCCAGCCTCTAAAAGCAGGCGTCTAGGCAACCAGAAATCTGACTCCACCTGCCTTAGAACAAAATGAAAATTTTAACTAAGATAAATTCAGAAAACCTCTAAGAGTTACCTAAAATATATTCCACACACAGATGACCCAAGATACTCCAAAACTTACAGGCAAGCATCCTCCCTTGTTCATTGCGAGTTGTACAGAGTTCAACTCAAGACATCTTGATGCTGCAATAAAACAGGCTCTGTCTCAGGTAACAGACCCGTGACACAGTCTGAAGCATTTGTGGGGGAAACCATGAGACATATAGGTGGGCCTTATGATGAACTTTTCTCTAAAACACCAAAATTCTTGTCAGCAAGACCTGCTTGCTATGTTGGATTGTATTTTCAGCATGTTTCTGCGGAGCCTGCTGCAGAGGCAAGCCCTGCTTCCTGCCCTGGCAGCCCAGCTGCCCACCCAGCTTGCTGGAGGGTCTACCATCGCTCCGATTCATCTGGTAGCTCCTAGGTGGGGTCACTGACCTGTGACCACAGGGCTACCTTAGGAGCCTTAGCTCATGTAGTGTGCTAACACATCACAAAAACAACTGAGAATCCCTTACCAAAACAACCAACTTTAATAAGAACTCAGAACGAAGATTCCAGGGAGTTTACAGATTAGAACAGCCACTGTCATCAACTTCAGAAAGCAGCTCTGTCTCCAAAGCCAGACTTGAATGAATTAGCTGGAATGAAACAGCTGGAGACCAGGACGATTGACAGCAATGTATCACCTTCCACTGTTCCCCAGTGATCCCGGTCAAGGGGAATGCCATGGCTCACATGGACTCTAGCTTAGTCCTTGTGCATATGGTCCAAACTCAGCTTTCCCTGCTGAGGTAAAAGACAAAGCATATACCCCGTTTTCATGTAAACCATGTTCTTTCCTGTGTGATACATACCACAAGAGCAGTACATCCCACTTCATCCAAATTGAAGGTGAAATCCTGTCCTTGTTGAATTCCATGGGGAATTTGCTAGTGATTTTAGTGGATGGGGTTTGTGACCCCCCAACAAGTGTCTACATTTCTATTTTTTTTTCCTTTTTTTAATGTCTTCTTAAATGGTGGGCATTGTTCCCTATCTACTATCCTACATGTAAAACTGAGTGCAGACACAACACAATGAAACTGAGGTCTGCAACCTCTAGACAGAAAAATAAAAACTCTGAATGAAGAAAAGGGAAAACTCATTACTTCAGTAAGTTTAATTCTTATGGTTCCAACATTTCAGATTCTGACTGCACATTAGATTTCAAATGCAATTATAACCTAGTTACCTGCCTCTTCACAATTTCATTGCATATTTTCACATTTCCCCAAGTACCTTCTGACAGCACTTTATGATTAATTCTGCTTTTTTTTTGTAATGTCTAGCATCTGTTCTTTTCCAATTACTTTACCTCTGTTTCCACATTTGTAATGTAACATTTGTTTTAAAATTTTGCAGTAATGTCAAATACTGTATATTACAATCACTGTTCAGGTGATGTTGTTGCCAAGCAAACAAGATTATGCAAGAAGGAATAAGTACACACAAGACAGAGCTTGGTATACTGTGTCTAAAAACCTAAAGCCTCCTCTCATACTGGAAGTTTTCTGTATTTACATTTTTAACTAACATCAGTTGTAGGTAAACACATACCTGTCGGGACTTCTACATATATAAATCATCTTCAACAACACTAGCTGTCTTTCAGTTGTGAACTACGGTCCTTCCTTTGACACAGCTTGTCATAGGAAATGGTATGCATGAAATTGCCTTAAAATGTCAGAGTTTTTCCTAGGTGTGCTGCATTTGAAAACAGAGTTTATGAAAAGCAGTCTCCTGCTCCCCCAAATTCTGTTACAAGAATGTCACTCATTAGCAAATGTACTGAAACTTCCATACTTGTCTTTCTCGAATGCACTGAACAACAGCAAAGCAGTCAACAAAACAGTTTGCAGCTTAAGACCATAAAGCAGCCCTAAATAAACAGATCACATAACTGTCTCAGAGTTATTGCTTAGGCCTATCTTCAGACTGACTCTGACATTGCTGCATTGGTTTATAGTCAATTCACTCGTCTATGGTTATCTTCACAAACACAAAACTAAAAGCTTTTGAAATAAAGGTCTAGATTCTGGACCATGGTAGTTGATAGTGGCACAAGCTGAAGAATGCCATCTCTCTCACATGTCTCCAGTCCTCTGTCCCACTTTAAGTTTTCAGTGCAAAGAGGGAAACCTTCTGGTCAGAAATAGCCCTCTGAAGTTGCCAATTCATACTCTTATTGAAAATTGGCTGCTAGAAATAGCTTCTGGGACCTGTTCTCCTTTTTAATTTTTGTAGTTATGATAAAATATATTTTAGCATGCAAACTCTATATATATTTTGACAGTATCCACTTGAGTTACAAGTGCAAATATTTATAGCACATCATTTAATACAAATTCATTTTGTCTTTATTTAAAACAAGTTCCAGGTTTTAGTTCCATTTTCCCTGAAGAGATTCTTACAGACAAATGCATTACAGGTGAAAAATCAACTGTTACCGTCAACTAGGGTATCAATATGTCTGTGTGATGGATTCACAAACAGAGACACAATGCCCGAGGCATAAACCTCAAGCAAATTGCATGGAGGCAGCTGTGTTAGATCAACAAGCTGTGCATTTGAAAATGGGAGAGGGAAAGAAGCAAACACAATGAAGGTCTGGCAAATTTAGCCCAAATTTATGCAGGTACATTTTTCTATTGTTGGATTGGAGGCTAATTTGATTTTCAGATCTGTGTTACATTCTCCAGCTTTTTAACTCACACGATCTTGAATTGCCACAGATCCATTCATGTGCCCAAAGCCACAGATGACTTGTATTCAGTGCCATAGCTGTGACATAACTCAGGTTGTCAGACTGTTAATATCTGATTGTGTGCACTATGCACACTTTCAGTTAATACTTAGGTCTGAACAGAAACTTGTAACAGATATGAATACAGACTTTCTTGAAATCAGGATTCACTATACCTGTTTTCCCTGATGGGATTTTACTAACATATTTCTAATCACTAATTAATCAACCTCCTCTCAGACTTCTGTTCACGTATTAGGCAAATATCAGCACATTTACAGCTTCAGTCTCCAACTAGATTTTAGGACAGCCTTTTGTCATATAGCTCACTACTTCCAGTGTTAAAAAAATCTTTCTGATGCCATCATGAAATGGCAACACTAACATCTACAGATGAGATACCTAAATATAACAGAAATTTGACATATGTATTAAGCAATTCACATAAACTATTAAGTTGCTTAAATGATAAAACGTATTTTGTGTTTAAATTTTCAGAGTATCTTATTAACAAAATAACTGTAATTGTAATTCCAACTTCCAAATAAAATAATTCCAATTTTCCTTGGAATCTTTAATACAAAGCCTCTTTGAAGAAATAATCAACAAAGGCCAGAAACCTCCTTAATCCTGTGCATGTCCTAGGCACAGCTACATATGATACTGTGTTAGTCATTCCAGAAAGAAATTTCAGGGCTTAACAAAAACTACGTTACTCCAGTTAACCCCTGTACTTGGAGAACAATACATTTTCATCTCAAAACACAGGTTTTTCAAGAGCAACTCTGTGTTTCCCAAGAAGGTTACCCTGTTATAGCCAGGTGATCAACCAATGAGTGCAATTTAGTCAAACTGGATTTAGTGTCTTTGGAAATACACTGTCACCCATTTCTTCTCAACAGTTACAGTCCCTTGTAATGGTAAAAGTTCAGATACAGTAATGAAAAATATCACTTCAAAACCCTATGGCAGTGTAGTTTTCAGACCACTGACTGACTTAATTTTACTGATGAAGCTGTAGAAGATCTAGTTCTGCACATACCAAATATCTTGTTCCAACAGTTGTCTACTAGCCACACCTATGAACTTGAAGAATACAGCTGTTAAGGTCTGTCTTTGAGTCCACGCCATTGTGCTCTGTGGTACCCACAGAAGGTGACGGATGTTTCAGAAAATCTAAAAGTAAAAGCAACTGGAAGAAGTGTCTTCCATTTTTGTCACTCTTTTTTTTTTCTTTTTTTGTTATATGACGCGAACCCAACCTTTTGCCTCAGCAGAGCTTTTGTGTAGGGCACCCTAATGCTACAGAACCTGTAAACATCCCATGGCCATGTTCATCTTCCACTGGAGACAGCTCAATAGTACAGGAGGCAGTTTCATCAAATGTTCGAAAGACACATCCTGAAGTTACTACCCATCTGAGTAATATAACACCATGCCTCTGAGACTCTACTAAACATAAGGGAATAGTATTATCAGAGCACTGCCAGTGATACTGTAGAAGGTACTGCAGGGCAATTCCTCCTCAGGTAGAAGCTGGTAGGTTCCACAAAGCACTTAACAAGAAGAAAGGCTATAAAAATTTCCCATCTGCTGTTGGACACTATGCTAGCAACAGAAATGTACTTTGCCTTTTTATAGTGCCCCTTACCTCTTTTCGTAAGGATGAATCTCACTAGTTTCCATAACCTCACAACGTGAGAGAGCTACAACACATCCTACACAGACCTCACTGGGAGCTGCCACACAAAAGCTTCAGGTGGTGTGACAAGGAGCTACCTGTCTGCTTGAGGAATTAGCTTTAGAAAAAACATGTTGTTGCCAGTTCTTGGCTGACAATACCACTTCTGTACTACTTTCTGAGAAAAATTGAGGTGTTGACTTTGATCTATAGAGCTCTGAGTCTCATCCATTGGAGAAAGCATTTTCCTGTTCATGTAATGCAGCTGAAACCGAGCACAACTGCAGAGCTTCAGCAAGCCGTGTTCAGACACAGATATCATAAGACACTCAAGGCGAAGAGTCCTCCATCCTGAATCGCAATTTTACCTGTGAGCTCACAAAATCTGAATTATTTGTCAAGAGGAAGAGCACCAAGAAGCACCCAGCTTTCCTCATCTATCTGCCTTAACAACAGGGTAAGTCAGTGTTATGCAAGCACGCAAAAGGAAACCTCTTTGAAGATCAATGTTCAAAACATACATCTGGGTTAAATGGTTTTTCATGCAGTCTGGGGACTCAACAGCTGTGCATGTAATAAACTAAAAATGAGCAAACTAAATACAAAGTAATCACTTACAACTGCAATTGAATCTTAAAATGCCTTGTCAGTAGATACAGCTAAGCTAGTGCTCTCTCTCTGCCTCCCAATTACAGTTAAAAACACCACATTGCTGTATTTAATATTCAATAATTTCTTCAATATTACAAGGAAGTACTTTCCCAAGAAGCTGAAAACTATTAAACGTCAACAAATCAAGGTGTTAGCTGTACCAAAGAAACCACATGCACACATATCGCTTATGTGGGCTTATTGTGCTAGTAGTCTCTCAGGAACCAACAGGAAACCCTGTGACCAGGCAAACAGAGCCTCACAAGATTCCCTCCTAGTTGCTAAATGACTGCAGTTATTGTACTGAAGAATGACAAAGCATCTGCCTGGTGTTCCTGAAAAGTGTGCCTATATTTCATTGAACCAAAAAAATGAATGTCCCAGTAAATTACAAGAGGAAAATAAGTGGTCTCACCAGCTTCCAGAAACAGCTTTTCTCACGCAGCTCAGATCTGTCTTTCTTCAGACAAAGATAAAACCCTTAAAAAGCTAAAGCTGCAAACCAGCCCACATTGCAACAAAGTATGTTTTAACAGCCCCAGAAATTTTAGTCAGTATGTGGACAGCAGTTCACTTGGACTGTAGTACGTAACGAGTGTAAGCCATGTATTGTAAGACGAAAAGGGTTTAGTACTTAACTCCCCAAACTGGAGGCAGTTTTACCACACCACTGAAAACTGTGTATTTCATCAAAAATACCACAAATTTCATTTAAGATTACCTGTAAACCGTGTCCTCCATAATCCAAACTCAATGGGCTTAAAAGATTGTCTACTTCTGTTTGGTTGGTTCAGTCAGAAAAATGATTTCTCACTGATGCCAGGATGTTCTTCAGCAGCATTCACCTTAACTGTTTGCTTTACCACTGTTTCCTTCATCACATTTGCTGACCCTGGTTTCTTCATCACACTTGCTGACCCCGGTTCCTTCATCACACTCGCTGACCCTTCTTCTGTGATTATCCATACCTTACTCAGGAAATTCTTCCACTTAACTCAACAGGGCATTACTTTTGGAACTTTTGGTTTTGACTTCAGCCACACAAGGATTGTTGTGCTTGGTGGTTCACTTAGGTTCACTGGAAGTCTGATTTGGATACTGTATATTGATTCATACACTCTCTATTGTTAACACATTTCAAGTGTATGTAGATTTGTGTGTGTGCGTGCACGTGTGTACATACACACAGAGGAGGTAATATTTTCCAAGATTAAAAGATTCACCCACCTGAAACCATTCAAAAAGGAATTACCTCTTCAAAATTTGTAGTAGTTTTGAAAACCTCAATACACTGTAGATGGATAAACACCGTAGATGGATTAGACACAGATCAATTAATTAGTTTTTGCTGAAACTTACAGTAAGTAACCAGTATCAAACTAACTGTGGAGAGACCAGCACCCCATCATAATACAAATACATACTCACACACACAATCTCACCAGTAACATTTGTGCCTAGTGGAGAAAAAAAGCGTCGAAGTAAGTATAATAAAACAGCCTCAGCAGAATCACTTAATTAGTGGAAAGTCTAGCGATTTTGAAAACCTTGGGAACTTGTCAGACTACTAGTTGGAGGAAAGTCCAGCTCTGTATCTAACAAGGTCCATTTCTATTCAGTACATTTGTTTATTTATTCTCCAGATGGAACAGGGAATAAAAAGCAGATATGCATGAAACCAGTAGACACAGCTCTCTTTTGTTTAGGATCATCTATTGTTGAATCATTTTTCACTTCAGCCAAAGGGCCTGTTTCAACTTCCTGACTGTTCATCACACATAATCTGGAGTATTTAACATTACGTCAAGAAAATTGCCCACTGCTTCCCACCATGGAAACCTATGGGAGCTCTATATCTTTAAACCAATTTTACTTAAAGTATTCCACTGAATAGCATGACTGTCTCACTATAATCAGTGCAGCAGTAATGTAATTAATCTCAAAATTGCTGTGGGGAGTACAAGGCATCTCAGTTGCTTGTTATAACAATCTAAATTAGTGTATTACTGAAAGATGTTTGGGAGGAACAGTTCATTTTAGGTAAATGCTGTCAGGGTATCCATCCTTTCTATTTCTAAAGCTGAAATTAAAACTATCATCACAGTTCTCCTTTTGAAATCCAAATAAGTGTGTTTTGAGGTGGGAAAGTATAATTAAATTTGATGATTTGATGTGGTATTCATACAGATGCAGTTCTGCATTTTATAATAATTAAATTTGTTGGAATAAAAATTCATGTTTTATTTAGAAAAGAGAAACTGGTTTGGCTCAAAGCATGCCATTGTATCAGAACAATTCCCTTTTGTCACTGAAATTTCACAGACGGCTGCCTCTTTTCCTAAGCAAAAAAAAATATTCTTGCTGTTCTACTTTCTGTACAGCCATCCTTTAACTGTTCTATTTAGAGATATTTTGACTGGGCAACTCCTCTGATATACAGCATATCTCAGAGGTGAACTTTCAAGAATTAAATTTAAAAGAGTTTCCACTAACAATAGTGATTAATAAATTGCAGAGAATAGCTGATGCTGATGCAGACGCCTGGAATCCCACACTTGGTGTTGTTTAATCCTGTCCCCTCTTTTCAGGAACTAAACCAAACACCAAATGAAAGGAAAAACATTACCCTAATATAAAGGCTACAAAAGGTGATGAAAGTAATAAATTGAGGGCAATTTGGCCTGTTATTCCCTACAGTGCCACAACACAAGAATAGGAAGTGTTTTCAGTTTGCTACTACTCTGAAAAAAATCAGCAAATTTTATTTTTTTAAGTCTAAAGATTAATCTTTCAATCTCAGATAAGGGAAGAGAGTAAGAATCTTGTTGGGCAAAGAACTGAAAGAGCTTCTCCTGCTCAATGAATATATTCCCCAATGTTAAAATCACAAGACTGCACATTTGCCAACTGTCTCAAAGTCAGATACTTCATTGAGATGTTGTATTATTTTAGCGATGATCCAAAGCAGAACACTGAACAATCCAGAGAGATTATCACCTAATCTGTTCTTTTAATATATATAAGAAATCAAAATGTAAGTAAAACAAGCACTGAATAATTAAAGAAATGCATAACAGTAAGGGTCTGATTTTAATTTGCATACTTTTTCCCTTAATAGTGCCTAATTAAGACATCAGTTTAAAAAAAAAAAATCCAGCAGAACTCGAAGATTTTCCGCACTGAATTAACGTTAAGGACTTTTAATGGATGTCTTAATTAGACTTTGTTATTCATGGAAATTTTACACAAATTAAAATCAGGTCCTGCATGCAACATTCCCAGCTGAGTCTCAGAAAAAATGCTATATGGGACTGAAAGACTTTTAATCCATGCACAGCTAGCAATTTGTATTCTAAAACCAACATACACCATTTTCACTTTCTGGTTTAATTTGCATTAATATTGTACCCAACAAAAATCACATAGTTAGGATTTCTCCCTTAAAGTAAATTTTGATTTTATGTACCACTTTTTTTTTTTTTTTTTTTAAATACATAGAAAGTCATGCAGCTGGACCAGAGCATTAGGCCGGGAGACAATTGCCACAGTGACCTTCTGAGCAGCCCAGAGGGGCCGTATCTGTTATTCAACATAGAAAGTTTGATTCAGTCTCAAGTTCTATTGCTGTTGTGCCTGAAATGCACACTGAAAGGCTTTTCATTATTGGTGAAAACTAAACCAAAACAAAGCCCAAAACAAAATGCTGTCACAGCAACCCCCCTCATCCCTTGTAAGACAGTCCTTCCAAAGGAACTTAACTCTTAGGAGCAGGAAAACCTGACCATTATCTCTTACATTCCCAAGGCTCGTCAAAAAAACATGTTACAGCACAAGCTACAGGGCTCCACGGGAGCCTTTCAGACAGGGCATCAAAAATACATGACAGCCTGACCAGCAAAGATTACGTTACACTGACACTGGAAATATTCCAAGTATCAACAGACCCAAGTCTCAACTGTAGTTTATCCCACAGTGCAGATCACATGCTAATGCTATGGGCTGAGGCTATCAGCCTCACACAGTCCTTCACAGTCACTTCGCTAACGAAAACCATGTTAATTTCTCATATTAGACACAAGTCTGCATCAGTGTAGCAGCCAGGAACTCATCTGTTACTCCACGTGCTCTACAAAAGGAAGAGAAAACAATTTTGCAGCTCTGTGTTGTGCTCACTACAGTAACGTCTTTGCATCTCTGCAAAGAAATGCCAGGTGCCTATGGAACAAGGCCATCATTACCTCCCCAGAGTTCATTTTCCCTGTCTGTCTACAAACATACCCGTATGTCCACACGTGTGCACGCTTGCCCGTGCATGCACCTGCACACTCCTTGCTCTTCTGCCGCCGAGGCGTCCAGCCCACGAGAGGGCTGTGGGATGAGGACCTCACCTGTCAGCACTGCTGGGTCGTTCTGTACAAGCGTTTTTCTTACGCTTGACAGAGGAACACTGAGTGCATACAACTAACCTGCACTCTTTATTCAATCATGCTGCACAGGAAAAGTCGCTGGATCGCTTGTACACCAACTCTCAGCTTGCTCTGACACCAGAACTAGTGAGATACCGGTCTAGACACCCTGGAAGACACACGTTCCTCACAGAATTTCTTTTGGAGGGTACGCATTATTTTACAGTACCTGGCTAGTCTGCGGGCTGGACGGGTCGTAAGAAGGTACATAATTCTTCAGAGTATCCTGAGGATTCAGGTGGGGAGGATATCTGATCGTTGGATGAGAGAAGTAGCTAGACGGGGCAGGAGGAAGAATAGCTTGTGCTGGAAATGGCAATGGTGAAGGTGGAGGCGGAGTTCTAGTTGAGATGACTGGAGAAGATAAAATAAAATTAAAATTACTTTGCATCTTGTTTCTTCTAAAATTCTTCACCCCTGTGTTTCACCAAGAAAATTAAAAAGTCAGTTATAAATCAGCACACTGCCCTCCTGCTTCATGGCATCTTTATAGAAAAACTTCACATGTCCTCCCCTCACATCATCCCAGGCAATCGAAAGTGCTACTGTTTCAAATTCATCTTGATTTGGTTTTGTGGGTTATGCCATCATATTTTTTCATATTTTCTTTAAACAGTAATTATTCTCCATCATAAAAAACATTATACAGTTTTCCCATCTGGAGCTCAAATAAACAAAACAAAAACTGTATTCAGTAAATAAAACCTACACTTTTATCCACTCCAAAAGAGGAGGGCAAAGTCACCAAGTCCTAAGAAACAGGTAGTGAGTCCTCACTGCATTGCACTCTACCTGCCTCATGGGAGGACAGGCTAATCATCAGTAATGCCATGAATATTAGCTAACATTCATGAAAATGCTAACGAACATTCAGCTTCAGGGCCTGGGAAACCAATCCATCCAATAAAAATATCTCTGAAAAACAAAAAAGTATCTACCCTATATATATTTTCCTTTTCATTCTCTTTCCTCCCAGACCCTACAAACACACACGTCTCTATCTATAGCTTCTATGTAATGTCTAAACAACCAGCAATGTTTTTACAGTGAAAGGAATGTACAGCATGTCCTGCTGCTGCCCAGTCAGCTGGCTGGAAGCGGAGGGTGTTCTTCTATCAAACTGCACAACAACCCACTTTCCACCCTTACTGCACATCTAGAGGGCACCTGCTTGTCAATGTATTAAAAAGGAGGTCCTGAGTTCAATGGAAATGGAGAAAAGACAACGGTGTTTCCATTTTCATTAGTGGGACGGTACAAAATCAGGTCTAAGCAAGGTATTTTATAAACTGCTCACAGTTCTATACTGTATCAGCACAAGCATAC
>Ga0181612_117037_pt1 | contig 23677 bp, 19 predicted proteins | sample HoacroProtozoa21_FD_119630 | JGI IMG/M metagenome (GOLD analysis project Ga0181612, IMG submission 119630) | Hoatzin crop microbial communities from Cojedes, Venezuel. Combined Assembly of Gp0051906, Gp0051904, Gp0051908
GGCCACTTTTCGCCGTTGATGGTGAGGGCGTAGTTTTCGACCGGCGAGGAGTACCAGATGTCTCCCTTTTCCACGCCGGTGGAGTACGCGGACAGCGGTTTGATGGACGAACCCGGGGAACGGACCGCGTCCGTGGCGCGGTTCAGGCCGAGGTTGATGGTCTTCTTGCCGGCGCCGCCGACAATGGCCACGACATGGCCCTCATAGTCCATGATGGTGATGGCGGACTGGACCTTTTTCTTGGTGCCGTCCGAGCCGTCTTCGGTGCGTCCCGCCTCATACGGGAAGACCGTGCGGTTTTCATAGACGTACTCCGCGGCTTCCTGGATGTTCGGGTTTTCACAGGAGTAGATGCGGAGACCGCCGCTGTAGACTTCGTTGGTGGCTTCGCTCTTGGAGTAGTTGTATTTCTCCATGAGGTCGTCGATGATGGAGTTGATGACGTAGTCAACGTAGTAGCTGTTGATTTCGGTATCTTCTTCGTCTTCTGTGTCGTCTTCGTCCTCATCCGTGGTGGAGGCAAAGACCAGTTTGTAGTCCAGGGCCTCCTGGTATTCTTTCTTGGTCAGGTCGTTTTCGTCCAGCATGGCCTTCAGACAGGTCTCCTGCCGAGACTTGTTATTTTCGGGATACAACAGCGGGTTGTAATAAGTAGGCGCCTTTGTGATGGAGGCGAGGCACGCCGCTTCCGCCACATTCAGGTCCTTGGCGTCCTTCCCGAAGTACTTCTCCGCCGCGGTCTGAACGCCGTAACAGCCGGAGCCCAGCGGGATGGTGTTGAGGTAGGCCTCCAGGATCTCATCCTTGCTGTAGTTCTGCTCCAGGTTCAAGGCGTACAGAATTTCCTTCAGCTTACGGGCCACCGTGACCTGGTTCTCTTCGGTCAGGTTTTTGATCAGCTGCTGAGTGATGGTGGAACCGCCCTGCTTGCCGTGATACTTGATGACCGCGGCAATAGTGCGGACCCAGTCCACGCCGTTGTGGTGTTCAAAGCGCTTGTCTTCGAGGTCGATAAACGCGTTCTGGGTGCTCTCCGGGATATCCTCCAGGCTGATCCAGATCCGGTTCTGTTCGCCGTGCAGCGTGGCGATTTCGGAGTATTTGTCCGAGCCGGGCTCCTTGGCATAGATGATACTGGTCTGGGCCTGGTTGGTCTTGTAGTCCTCCAGGTTGATGGCCGTGTCCCCATGGATAAACACAATGACGTAGATGACCATGAAGGCGGCAAACAGCAGAATGGCGAGCAGCAGAACTTTCAGGATGCTCCCGATGACCGAGTGATTCCCGTTGCTGCGCTTATTCTTTTTCTGGTTGGACTTCCGGCCGGTGCCGCGTGCGGCACCGGTGGTGCGGCGCGTTCCGCCCGAAGCGGAACGGCGGGTTCCGGATGCAGTAGCCATGTAGAGCTTCCTCCTTATGTGCCTGATTCGCTTTACACGCGCACGTATACAGTAGCATTCTACCATAAATCAAACGAGATGTTTATATATAAATTTTTAAAATTTTACAAGATGTGGGATTTGTCCAGCCCCCGCACCACCAAATACGGACCCAAGCGCAAAAAAGACTCGCCCCACCGAAGTGAGACGAGCCCATTTACTTGTTTGCGAAGTCTTATTTGACCATGCTGGCGATCTCCGCCGCAAAGTTTTCTTCCTTCTTTTCGATGCCTTCGCCCTTGGCGTAGCGGGTAAAGCCGGTGACTTTGATGTCTCCGCCCAGCTCCTTGGCCACGGAGGCGACGTACTTGGAGACGTCTTCGTGGTTTTCAGCCTTGACGAATTCCTGATCCAGAAGGCAGTTCTCTTTGTAGAACTTCTTCAGTTTGCCGGTGACGATGCCCTCCAGGACCTTCTCCGGTTTGCTGGCCATCTTCGGGTCCTCGGAAAGCTGGACCTTGATGATGCCTTTTTCATGCTCGATGACGTCAGCCGGGACAGAAGCTTCGTCCAGGTAGAGAGGAGTCATGGCAGCGATCTGCATGGCAACGTCCTTACCCATGGCTTTGAAGCCGTCGGTAGCGGCGATTTCATCCGTGGTGTCGAAGTTGACAAGAACACCAACAGCGCCGCCCATGTGGATATACGTGGAGGTGATGCCCTCTGCGCGCTCGAAGCGGCGGATCTTCATGTTCTCACCGATGGAGAGAACCAGGTCCTGAAGCGTTTCCTGAACGGTGCGGTCCGCGCCGGACAGTTTCAGGCCGAGAAGCGCGTCGACGTCGGCCGGATTTTCATCCGCGATCGTCTTGGCAACAGCGCTGACAAAGGACTGGAATTTTTCATTCTTGGCCACGAAGTCGGTCTCGGAGTTGACCTCGACGAGGACGCTGACTTTCTTGGCTTCGTCGGTATAAGCAACAACAGCACCGTCTGCAGCGGCACGGCCGGCTTTCTTCGCGGAGACGGCAGCGCCCTGTTCGCGGAGAATGTCGATGGCCTTGTCCATGTCACCGTCTGCTTCGGCAAGTGCCTGTTTGCACTTCATCATGCCGACGCCGGTCTTTTCACGAAGGGCTTTGACGTCCTGTGCAGTAAAACTCATAGTAGTGTCCTCCTTTATTCAGCTTCCGCCGGGGCGGCCTCTTCGGCTGCCGGAGCGGCTTCTTCCGCCACGTCGTCCTGGCCCTGACGGCCTTCGATGATGGCGTCAGCCATGGCACCGGAGATCAGGCGGACAGCGCGGATAGCGTCGTCGTTGCCCGGAATGACGTAGTCGATTTCGTCCGGGTCACAGTTGGTGTCGACGATGGCGATGATCGGAATGCCGAGTTTATGAGCTTCGGCAACCGCAATACGTTCTTTGCGCGGATCCACAATGAACATGGCGTCCGGGACGCGTTTCATTTCGGTGATACCGCCCATGAATTTCTCGAGTTTTTCGATTTCGAGCTCAAGTTTGACAACTTCCTTCTTCGGGAGAAGATCAAAGGTGCCGTCCTCTTTCATGGCCTTGAGCTGTTCCAGGCGGCGGATCCGGTTCTGGATGGTCTTGAAGTTGGTGAGCATGCCACCGAGCCAACGGGCGTTGACATAAGGCATACCGGCACGGGTGGCCTCTTCGCGGATGGAATCCTGAGCCTGCTTTTTGGTGCCGACAAAGAGAAGCGTGCCGCCCTGGGCGGAGAGGTCACGAACGAAGTTGTAGGCCTCGTCGAGCTTCCGAACGGTCTTCTGCAGGTCGATGATGTAGATTCCGTTGCGTTCGGTGAAGATGTACGGAGCCATCTTCGGGTTCCATCTTCTGGTCTGGTGACCGAAATGGACACCGGCTTCAAGTAACTGTTTCATAGAAACGACTGACATAGGTTTGAACCTCCTTAAAAATTGAACCTCCGCAAAGGGGACGATCCGCACAGGACGGCCGTTTTTGGAACGTACCGCAGGACTGCGCGAAACCCTTCGCGTGCGATTTGCCTTAATAATATAACACAGCGGGTACTGCGATGCAAGCAGAAATTCCCAAATCCACGCGGTTTTCCGCGGTGTGCAGGGTTTCGCCGTCCGAGCCGATGACGATCGTCCCCGACCGGTCCGTCCGGAGGACCGTGGCACCGACCGCGGCAAGGTTCTCCAGGGTCTCCGCGTGCGGGTGCCCGTAGTCGTTATTCTGTCCCACCGAAATGACGGCATATGCGGGCGCCACCATCTGCAGAAAAGGGAGCGTACTGGAGGAATTGCTGCCGTGGTGCCCCACCTTGAGCACATCCGCGGAAAGCATACTGTCTCCCTCCAGAAGGTCGGCCTCCTCCTCGGCCTCCATGTCACCCGTGAACAGGAACGAGGTGTTGCCATAACTTACGCGAGCCACGATCGAGTCGTTGTTGAGGTCCGCATTGACGCGGACCGGTCCCACGAGTTCCACCTGGACGGCGCCCATGGAGAATGCCTCCCCCGCCATGACAGTGCGGACTTCCGCGCCGCAGGCATAGGCTACGGTCAGGTACTCCTTGTAGAGTTCCCGGTTGTCCACCTGCTCCAGTTCCACCGGCGGCTGCAGGATCGTGCGGACCGGGATCTGCTTCAGGACCTCCGCAAGACTGCCAATATGGTCTTCATGCGGATGGGTAGCGATTACGTAATCGAGTTCCGGGATGCCAAGCATGCCCAGGAGGGACAGGATGGCGTCTGCATTGCCGGACGGCCCTGCGTCGATCAGCATGGCGCCCTCCCCTTCTGCATAGACCAGGGCGCAGTCGCCTTGCCCAACGTCCAGGAAAGTCACGGTAAACGGGTCCTCATAGAGTACATCCATCTGGTCGGACAGCCCCAGCTTCGCATAGACCGCATTCCAGCCGGGGATCCGGCTGTTGACCGACGGGCCGTAGGTCAGGACGGCGGACGACGCCAGGAGGAACGCCAGAAGAAGCGCCAGAGCACGGCGTTTTTTTCGAGAATTCAGCATGTGTGCACCTCGCAGAAACAGATGCGGCACGCAAAAAGAGGCAGACCCGCGGTCTGCCTCTTTCAAAATTTTCTGACGTTACGCGTCGTCCTCCGGAAGGGCCGAAGGCGCCGGCGCGTCCCCGATGCCGAGGTCGATGGCGGCGGCGGTGCCGTCGTCTTCGTCGCCGGACATGGCGTTCATCTCGAGCCACTGATTTTTGGTCATCAGGACCTTGCGGGGCTTGGAGCCCTCAAACGGGCCGATAACCCCGCGCTCCTCGAGTTCGTCAATGATGCGGGCCGCTCGAGCATATCCTACCTTACATTTGCGCTGAATGAGAGTAGTCGATGCCTGACCGGCTTCAATTACGACCTGAATGGCGTCTGTGATCAGCGGATCGGAGTCGTCCGCGTCCCCAGCGGCACTCATTCCGGAACCAGCGGTCGAGCCCTTCTTTCCGTTGCCGGCGGACGCGGCCTCTTTTTCGATTTCCTTGAGGATCTCCTCATTGTATTCCGTGGTGACCTGTTTCTTGATGAACTTGACCACGTCTTCGACCTCTTTGTCCGAGGTGAAGCAGCCCTGGATACGGGTGGGCTTGGAGTTGCCGATGGGGTTGAAAAGCATGTCCCCGTTGCCGAGCAGTTTTTCGGCGCCGCCCATGTCCAGAATGGTGCGGGAGTCCACGGCCGAGGCCACGGACAGGGACAGACGGCTGGGGATGTTGGCCTTGATCAGGCCGGTGATGACGTCAACGGACGGACGCTGGGTGGCGATGACCAGGTGCATGCCGGCGGCACGGGCCATCTGCGCCAGACGGCAGATGGAGTCCTCCACTTCGGCCGGGGTGGCCATCATGAGGTCGGCCAGCTCGTCGATAAAGATGACGATCTCCGGCATCTTCTTCTTTTCGTCGTCCATGGCGGCCATTTCGTTGTAGCCGCGGATGTCCCGGACGTTGTTCTCCGAGAACGTCTTATAGCGGTTCAGCATTTCCTTGACGGCCCAGGCCAAAGCGCCCGCCGCCTTTTTCGGCTCCGCCACGACCGGGACCAGCAGATGCGGGATGCCGTTGTAGACGGAGAACTCGACCTTCTTCGGGTCGATCATGACGAGTTTGACCTCGTCCGGTTTGGCGTTGTAGAGGATGCTGAGGATCATCGTGTTCAGGCACACAGATTTACCGGATCCCGTGGTGCCGGCGATCAGCAGATGCGGCAGTTTGGAGATGTCCGTGGTGCAGACGTTACCGGTGATGTCCCGGCCCAGAGCCACGGTCAGTTTGCTCTTCTGCGCGTTGCGCAGGTACACCGGAGACTCCAAAATTTCCCGCAGCGAGACGGTGTCCCGCGCCTTGTTCGGGACCTCGATACCGACCGCGGCTTTATTCGGGATCGGTGCTTCAATACGCACGTTTCCGGCAGCCAGGTTCAGAGCGATGTCGTCCGCCAGGCCGGTGATTTTACTGATTTTGACGCCGGCGGCCGGTGCCAGTTCATACCGCGTGACCGAGGGTCCGCGGGAGATGTCCACCAGCGTGGTCTTGACGCCGAAGCTCTCCAGAACGGAGACCAGCTTTTCGGCGTTGTTTTTGAGTTCTTTTTCGGAGTTGGCGCTGCTGCCGTCCTTTGGCATTTTCAGGCAGGTCAGCGGCGGCAACTGGTACCCGGACTGCTCCGCTTCGTCGCTGTCCGACAGCGTGGGGGCCGAGGACTCTTCAGAGGCCTCTTTGGCCTTGGGCTTGGACTCCGTATTGCGTTTGGCGGCTTTGCTGACGATGTCGTCCAGACGGACCTCCGCCTTCGGGTCCGGCACGGGTTCCTCCACCGTATCCGGCTCCGCGGCACCGGTTATGTCCGACTGATCCTTAAACGCATAAATGTTGGCGGTTTTCGGGTTCTCCGCCTTCTTCGATTTCTTCGACTTTTTCCCGCGGTTGGTGAGTTCGATCTCGTGCGCGGTGATGTCGTCGCCCTCGAATTTCTGGCCATCGGGCTCGGGTCCGAGATCGACGTCCGGGTCAAAGCGGAAGCGCTCGTTTTTGAGGTCGATCTGCTTCTGGCGGCGCTCCTCCTGGTAGCGGGCGCGCTCTTCGAAGTGTTCGCTGGCGGTCTCCCCCGCCCGCTTCACGGGCTTGTACAGACCGCGGAAGAAGTCGACCAGAGTGGTGCCCGACGTCAGAAGGATCATGACGAAGAGCAACAGGATAATGGTGATCCCGGCCGGGATCTTACTGCCGAAAAGGACCAGCAGAATGCCGCCAAAGAAGGCGCCTACGGCACCGCCGTTATGGGAATCTCTGCCCAGGCGATACGCGTTCTTAATGTCTTCTGTGAAGCTGTCTACGGTCCCCTGGTAGGAGAAGACATGGACCGCCGCGCAGATCATGATGACCACGACCGTGGCCTCCAGGATCTTTGCGCGCAGGTCCACGCGGTCCCGGTCCAGAGAGGTCATGATGGCCACATACAGCAGGATAAACGGCCAGACATAGGCACAGATGCCGAACAGACCGAAGATGACGTTCTGCAGCGCCGCCCAGGCGTTGCCGCCCGGGATGAGCAGCACAAAGAGCAGCAGGAGCGCCACGGCAAACAGCACAATGGCTCCAGCCTGACGGCCGGAGGTGCCGGTAGCGGCCTTGGCCGCCTTTGCCGATTTGCGCGCCGCGTTGCTGCCGGTGGTGCGCTTTTTCGCCGTCGACTTTCCGGACGACGACTTTTTCTTCGTCCCGCTGCTGCGGGACTTCGAATTAGCCATTCAGTTCACCTCAATAAGCGATTTTCTCATAAGTGGCCGCCAGGATAACGACAGCCGACAGGATCAGGCAGTAATATCCGAAGAACTGGAACTTGTCTTTGTTGACCAGCCATTCGAGAAGTTTAATGGACAGGACGCCAACTGCAGCCGCCACAACAATGCCGACCAGAATGGGTCCCATACTGAGGGTGCCGAGACCGTTTTCCAGGGCATCCTTGATTTCGACCAGGCTGGCCAGCAGGACAGCCGGTGTGCCCAGCACGAAGGAGTACTCCACCATATAGTCCTTGTCCACCCCGCGCAGCATGCCGGTGGAGATGGTGGAACCGGACCGGGAAATGCCCGGGAACGCGGCGGCACAGACCTGCGCCACACCGATCCACCAGGCGTCCTTCCCCTCCACGCGGGGGCGCGGAGACAAATTCGTTCGGGACTTATAGGATCCGGCAAACAGCAGAAGCGCGGTAACGAAGAAGCAGAAGCCTTCCAGCAGAATGTCGTTGTCGTTGGTGAAGCCTTCCACCAGGTCCTTGAGCGTGTTGCCGCCGCCCACCGGGATCAGCAGGAACAGAAGCGGCACACAGGACAGGACCATCATGTAGAGCATGTGACGGTCTTCGGTGATGGTGTCCCGGGACAGGTTCCGGGTGACCGCGTCCTTAACCGTCAGTCCCATCTCCTTCAGCAGGCGCAGGAACGTGCGCCAGTAGACGGCAATGACGGCCACAAGGGTGCCGATGTGGAGAAAGACCGTCAGCATCAGCGAGTGGTCTCCGCTCATGCCCATAAAGTGCTGGAAGACGGAGAGGTGTCCGCTGCTGGAGACCGGAAGGAACTCCGTGGCGCCCTGGACAATGCCAAGAATGATTGCTTTCAAGTAATCCATAGTTTCATACTCCTGCAGAAAATGCGAATTATTTAACGAGCTAAAGCCGGCCCGCCCTAATTCGCACATTTAGTTACGCATACATGGCGTATTATACCAAATGCTGTGGTTTGTTTCAACTTAATTATGGATTGACTAATCTTATTATAGTCGATATAATGAATTAGATTGTTAAAAAAATAAACAACTTTTTGGAAAGTGAGTAATGTCCCATGTACGAGAAAGAGCTCCAACTGGCAACTGAAAAATTCCATGAGCTGCTGCGCGAACAGCTGCAGCGCAATGAGAAAATCAAGGCCGAAGGAGATTTCACAGATTTTCAGAATAAAGAGAAAATCGTCATCGGCGTCTGCGGCGGAGACGGCATCGGCCCGATCATCACCAAAGAGGCCGCCCGTGTCCTCGAATACCTCCTCCAGGAGGATGTGGACGCCGGCAAAGTCGAATTCAAAGTCATCGACGGTCTGACCATCGAAAACCGCGCCGCCTGCATGAAGGCCATCCCGGACGACGTCCTCGAAGAGATCAAACAGTGTGACGTCATCCTGAAGGGCCCGACCACCACCCCGCACCAGGGGGACGGCCTGCCGAACATCGAAAGCGCCAACGTGGCCATGCGGAAAGAGCTCGACCTCTTCGCCAACGTCCGCCCGGTCCGTATTCCCGAAGAGGGCATCGACTGGACCTTCTTCCGTGAAAACACGGAAGGCGCCTACGCGGTCGGCTCCAAGGGCGTCAACGTTTCCGACGACCTTGCCGTGGACTTCGTGGTCACCACCACGGAGGGCACGGAGCGCATTGCCCGGCTCGCCTATGAATATGCCCGCAACAACAAGAAGGAGCGCGTCTCCATCATCACGAAGGCCAACATCATCAAGACCACGGACGGCAAGTTCCTGAACCTCTGCAAGAAGATCGGTGAGGAATATCCGGAGATCATCACGGACGAATGGTTCATTGACATCACCACCGCCAAGCTGATCGACGAATCCCGCCGCCGGGACTTCAAGGTCTTCGTTCTCCCGAACCTGTACGGGGACATCATCCCCGACGAAGCGGCCCAGTTCCAGGGCGGCGTCGGCACGGCCGGCAGCGCCAACATCGGCAAGCACTACGCCATGTTCGAAGCCATCCACGGCAGCGCGCCCCGCATGATCACCGAAGGCCGCGGAGACTACGCAGACCCCTGCTCCATGCTCCGCGCCACCGTCATGCTCCTGAACCATATCGGCCAGAACGAAAAGGCTGACAAGCTGGAGCGTGCCCTGGACATCTGCATGTTCGAAGAGAAGAAACTGACGATCACCGGACGGGACACCGGCTGCACCTGCCGCGAATTCGGTGACTACGTCATGGAAACCGTCAACAACCTGTAATCGCTTTTCACTTTAAGTAGAAGGAGAACTTTCATGAGTTCCAAATATGTCTCCAATTCCGTAATCAACCGTCTCCCGCGGTACTACCGCTTCCTCGGTTACCTTATGGAGGACGGCATGGTCCGCATTTCCAGCAAGGAACTTGCGCAGCGCATGGGCCTTTCCGCATCCCAGATCCGCCAGGACCTGAACAACTTCGGCGGATTCGGCCAGCAGGGCTACGGCTACAACATTGAAAGCCTGTACCACGAAATCGGCAAGATCCTGGGCGTGGGCAACAAGTTCAAAACCATCCTGGTCGGCGTCGGCAACCTGGGCCACACCATGGCCACACAGATCCGCTACCCGGAACTCGGTTTTGAACTCGTGGGCCTCTTTGACAAAAAGGACTCCCTCTCCGGCCAGCTGGTCAACGGCCTCCCCATCCGCAACGCCGCGGAACTGGAGGACTTCTGTAAGGAAAACCAGGTGGACGCGGCCGTCCTCTGCATCCCGTACGACGACGCCGAAGAAGTCGTGGACACACTGGTCCACTGTGGCATCCACGGGTTCTGGAACTTCACCCACTTTGACATCTCCGAAAAGTATCCGAACATTGCCACGGAGAATGTCCACCTTACGGACAGCCTTATGACCCTGTGTTATAAAATCACGAACCGGGACGACTAACGGTTCGGCCACCCCGTACTTTTAAAAATCTATCCTCAAATCAGGTGTTATTTTTATGAAACAGATCCTCGACCACATGCCTCTGGACATTGTGGCGCATCCGGACGGATTTATCATTGTGGAGCCGGAAGAAAAGGACGACAGCGGTCGTCTGAAAATCACCTTCTGGTTCTACAACCTGAAATCCATGGTCGTGCAGAAGGTCAAACGGCAGTACTATGCCGAATGCAAATTCGGCCCGGCCCACGAAGTCATCATGGACCAGATCGTGGACTACTTGACCTGCTCCGTCTGCGAAAGTCCCAAAGACGTCCTGAACGTCGTCTTCCCCACCGGAGAGATCGGCATCTTTGACATCGACGGCAACCTCCAGTGGACCGGTGACCTCCTCTACCACGACTGCTCGGTCCGCTCCTGCGCCCCGGACGGCAAGAACATCTGGTGCGCTGTGCCGGACCAGAATGCCATCGTCCGCTACTCCACCAAGCTGGAGCGCATCGACTTCCGCATCGGCGGCGTGGACACGTCCACCCTGGGCCGTCCCCTCTCCGTCAACCGGTATGACGACTACCTGTACGTCTGCTGTAAGACGTCCAACAACATCAAGAAGATCTCCCTCGAGAACTATACGATGACGGACTACCGCCAGTTCGACGAAGGCGTCATCCGCTACCTGCGGGCCGGTGGCATGGAAGTGGTCCTCCTCAACTCCGGCATCTACATCATGGACTGACACCTGAATAACACCATCAAAAAAGCTGAACCGTTTTGCGGTTCAGCTTTTTTTGATGATTTCACAAGTTCTGGCAATGTCTTCGTCCGTGTGGGCACCGGAGAGGAACATGGCCTCAAAGCGGGACGGGGCGATATAGATGCCGTGGTCCAGCATGTGGTTGAAGTAGGCCACAAAGCGGTCATTGTCGGACGAGGCCGACGTCCGGTAGTCCGTCACCGGCCGATCCGTAAAGAAGACGCTCAGCAACGAGCCGACCTGATTGACCTGTACGGGACCGGTTTCCATGGAACGCAGGGCTTCGGCCAGGGCCTCGCCCTTTGCAGCCAGGTGGTCGTAAATTCCAGGATCCTCCCGGAGGAGTTTCAGAGTTTCCAGGCCGGCAGTGACGGCAATCGGGTTGCCGGAAAGGGTCCCGGCCTGGTAGACCGGGCCAACCGGCGAAACGGTGTCCATGATGGGTTGGAGACCGGCGTAAGCGGCCAAAGGCATGCCGCCTCCGACAATTTTGCCCAGCGTGACCATGTCCGGCGCCACTTGGTAGTAATCGACGGCGCCGCCGTACGACAGGCGGAACCCGGTGATGACTTCGTCAAAAATCAGAACCGTACCGTTACGGCGTGTGATATCCCGCAGGAACTCCAGGAAGCCGGGCTTCGGCGGAACGACGCCCATGTTGGCGGCCACCGGTTCCACGATCAGAGCGGCAATTTGGTCCGGGTAACGGTCGAACAGAGCCTCGACCGAGGAGCGATCATTGTAGTCCGCCACCAGAGTACAGTCCGTGTAGCCTTTGGGGACACCGGCACTGTCGGGAACCGCGTTGGTCAGGAGACCGGAGCCGGCCTTGACCAGCAGGCCGTCCGCATGACCGTGGTAGCAACCTTCAAATTTCAGGATCCGATCCCTTCCGGTATAGCCGCGGGCGGCGCGGATGGCGCTCATAACGGCCTCGGTCCCGCTGCTGACAAAGCGGACCCGTTCCATGACCGGATAGGCGTCCAGAACGCGTTCCGCCAGTTCGGATTCCAGCGCGGTCGGTGCGCCGAACGAAAGGCCGTTTTCACACGCCTTCTGCACGGCCGCAACGACCTGCGGATGCGCGTGGCCCAGGATAGCCGGGCCCCAGGTCCCCACGTAGTCGATGTATTCGTTGCCGTCCACATCAGTGATCCGGTCCCCTGCCGCTTTGGCAATAAACAACGGGTCCCGGCCGACGGCGCCAAAGGCGCGAACCGGAGAGTCCACGCCGCCGGGCAGCAACGCTTTGGCCCGCGCGAACAGTTCCGCGGACTTGGAAGTATCCATAACTCAGTCCTCTTTCAGCCACGCGGCCATGTCCAGCGCGTGGTATGTAATGATGATGTCGGCGCCGGCCCGTTTCATGGCCAGCAGATTTTCGGTGACAATGCGGCGCTCGTCGATCCAGCCGCGCTCCGCCGCGGCCTTGACCATGGAGTACTCCCCGCTGACGTTGTAACAGGCAATCGGCACATCCACAGTCTGCGCCGCTTCTTTCAGGACGTCCAGATAGGCCAGTGCCGGTTTGACCATGACAATGTCCGCGCCCATGTCCACGTCATTGAGAACTTCGCGCAGGCCTTCCCGGCCGTTGCGCGGGTCCATCTGGTAGGACTTGCGGTCCCCGAACTCCGGCGCGGAGCCGGCGGCGTCCCGGAACGGGCCATAATAAGCGGAGGCATATTTGGCGCTGTAACCCATGATGGGCGTGTCCGGGAATCCGGCCGCGTCCAGCGCAGCGCGAATGGCGGAGACATCTCCGTCCATCATGTCGGACGGCGCCACCATGTCCGCTCCAGCCTGCACGCAGGTGACAGCCATCTGAGCGAGCAGCGGCAGCGTTTCGTCGTTGAGGATCTGCCCGTCCTCCACCAGGCCGCAATGGCCGTGGCTGGTGTATTCACAGAGGCAGATATCCGCAATGACGACCAGGTCCGGCGCCTCCTTTTTGATAAGGCGGATGGCCTCCTGGACAATGCCGTGTTCGTCATAGGCGCAGGACCCCTCCGGATCCTTGTGCGCCGGAATGCCGAACAGCAACACGCCGGAGATGCCGCTGGCGGTGACGCGTTGCAGTTCCTCGCCGAGGCGGTCCAGAGAATAGCGGTAGATGCCGGGCATGGAGTCGACCGGTTCTTTGATATCCGTGCCCTCGATCACGAAAAGCGGATAGATGAAATCTTTGGGAGACAGCCGGGTCTCGGCCACGAGGTCCCGCAGAGCCTGCGTCTTCCGCAGACGGCGAAAGCGTTTCATGAACAGTTTTCCTCCCGTTCCAGGGTCTCCGCCAGGCCGTCAGCCGACGACTCTTCGGAGACGATAATATTGGAGACACCGGCCTCCCGAAGGGCCTGTGCCGTATAGGGTCCAATGCAGACTACGGGCGCATGCGGCGGGATGGTACCGCCGGCCTGGAAGAACAGGCGCACCCCCTCCGCGCTGGCAAAAACCCAGTGCCAGATGGTGGGGTCCTCGGACGCCGCGGTGAGCTTTTCCAGAGGAAATGCCGGATCCAGCACCGTGTCATACAGGGCAATCTCCTCAAAGGGGATCCCTGCTGCCGTCAGCATGTCCGCCAACACCGAGTTTCCTTTCTCCGCGCGGGGGATCAACAACGTGTCGTCCTCGGAACACGTGCGGCACAGAAGCCGGCCCAGGCCTTCCGAGCTGTACTCGGCCGGGATCCAGTCCGGCTGCAGGTGATGATGCCGCAGCGCGGCTGCTGTTCCAGGCCCGATGACTGCAATCTTATGGCCGGACAGCGAACGGATGTCCCGTCCCTGGCGGTCCAGTTCGGCCAGGAAGAGTTCGATTGCGTTGCGGCCCGTAAAAACCAGTACATTGGTCTGTTCCAGAAGCCGGACCGCTTTAGGCGCGGCCTCCGGAAGCGGCTGGATCCTGACATAAGGCAGGGACAGGGTCTCCACCCCGCGCCGCGCCAGTTTCCCGACCAGTTTGTGGCAGAACGCAGCCGTGCCGCAAATGGCAGACCGGGTGCCAGACAGGGGCAGCGGGGCCGTGCTGGTCAGATCCAGTCCGGCCACTTCCCCCACCACAAGCGTGGCGGGATGACGGCAGTCCGGGTCCCGGGCCATGTCGTCGGTCAGCGCAGCAAGGGTCGACCGAAGAACGTGCTGGGAATCCATGGTGCCGTCGGTGATCATGGCAGCCGGGGTCTCCGGAGCCATGCCGGCTTTTTGCAGTTCGCGGGCAATGGTTTCGGCCGCGGCAAAGCCCATCAGAAACACCAGGGTACTGCCGGATGCTGCCAGAGCCGGGAAGTTGAGTTCTTCCTCCAGCGGCCCGTCCGCGGTGTGGCCGGTAACCACCGTGAAGGAATGGCAGGCCTTACGGTGCGTGACCGGGATTCCTGCCGCCGCAGGGACGGCAATAGCGGACGTAATGCCTGGCACGACCTCATACGGAATGCCGGCCTCCTGGAGAGCTTCACATTCCTCGCCGCCCCGGCCGAAGACAAAGGGGTCCCCGCCCTTCAGGCGCAGAACCGTCTTCCCTTCCCGGGCTTTCCGGATCATCAGCTCATTGATCTCATTCTGTTGCTTATAATGGTGGCCGGCCACTTTGCCGGCATCGATCTTTTCGCAGTCCGGCCGGCAGTGGTCCAGAAGTTCCGGCGCCGCCAGGCGGTCATACAGGATGACGTCACAGACCGACAACAGGTGAAGACCCCGGACCGTCAGAAGGTCGGGATCTCCGGGGCCGGCGCCCACCAGATAGACAAACGAACGATTCATCATGGTTCCTTTCGAATCAATGGGGTTTTGCCAAAAATGTGGCCAGTTCCCGAAGTGCCTCATTCAGGTGAGCCATGTCCGGCTCCACCTGGTAAACCGTTGGCGTGTTGTAGACAGCGGAAATGCAGAAATCTCCGCTTTCCAGGTAATCCGCGCAGACGCCGACTGCGGCATGGCAGTCCGCCTCCAGAAGAGAGAGCAGTTTGCGTTCCGCGTCCAGCAGAGCATGGGTGCCCGGATGGTCGATCGAATGCAGGATCCGGACCGCTTCCGTGCGCCGTTTGGCTTCGCACACCAGGATGCCCTGGCCGGCGGCCGGCACGAAGTCCGTCGGGTCCAGTTCGACCCGGCGAAGCCCCTGCAAATCGGGCTGCAGGCGGTCCAGTCCGGCGGCGGCTATCAGGATGGCGTCGTATTCCCCGGCACGCAATTTATCGATTCGGGTATTCAGGTTGCCGCGCAGGAACGTCACCGAACAACCGGGAAAACGGTCTTCCGCCAAAAGCGTGCGCCGGGCGCTGGACGTCCCGATGCGAAATCCGGTGTAGTCCTCCCGCGGGTAGTCCGCGGCAGCGTCCATCAGAAGAACATCCGCGCGGTTGCCGCGTTCGGGCACCGCAGCCAGGATCATATCCTCCGGCAGTTCTGTCGGCAGGTCCTTGGCGCTGTGGACGGCGAAGTCGATTTCTCCGTTCCGCAAAGCCTCTTCAATAGCCGTCACAAACAAACCTTTTCCACCCTTGTCGGACAGCGGTGTCGTGGTGTCGGCGTCCCCCTCCGTCCGGATGGGAATGATCTCCACCGTGACCTCCGGATGTTTCTTTTTCAGAAGGTCGATGACCAGCTGCGTCTGTGCCAGGGCCAGTGCACTGCCGCGCGTTCCGCATTTCAGCTGTGTCTGCTTGGCCGGCTGGGGTGGCATCATGACACCAAAGGGGTCATAGGCCAGGTCAAAATCATTCATACGACTTCAAAATCTCCTCCAGTTTTTGTTCCGGGACATCCGGGTCGGCGAGCAACGCATTCAGAAGTTCCCGCAACGCCGCCTTCCGGGCGTTGGGATCCGGGACGCGTTCTAATACACGGGACCGCAGTTCCCCCATGCGGTCGTTGACCGCACCCACTTCTTCCGGGAACTCATCCCGGATCCGGTTCCGGATCTGCTGTGCCAGGATCGGGCTCTTGCCGCCCGTGGACACGCCGCAGACCACGTCGCCGTCCCGGACAATGGCCGGGAAGTAAAACGTACAGAGTTCCGGGCAGTCCACCACGTTGACCGGGATCCGGTGCTCCTGACAGAGTTCACTGACGGCAGCATTCAGATCCGGATCGTCACTGGCTGACACGACCAGGGTCAGGAACGACTCATCCGAAGTAATGTCCGATGCGTCAAAGGGGCGGCGGGACAGCTGGACGTTCTCCGGAAACTGTTCGGCCAGTTCCAGGACCTCCGGACAGAGCTCCGGAGCCACCACTTCGACCGCCGCGCCGAAGTCCACTAAAATTTTCAATTTATGCGCGGCCACGGGACCGCCGCCAACCAGCAGAACCGGTTGGTCGCCCAGGTCGACAAACATGGGAAACCAGCTCATGCGTCCCCGCCTCCGTTCAAATAATCTTCCAGCCAGTCCGTCACGGCATCCACCTGCCGGCGGTCCGCCAGCTTGCGGAGCGAATAGATCAGCCGGTCCACGCCATCCGCTTCCACGGCGGCATTCAGTTCCGGCAGGTACCCGATCAGCTCGTGCAGCCGGAGTTCTTTCAAAATATCTTCCGCATAGGCGTCTGCGGCGGTGGCCGCCTGTTCGGCCAGTTCTTTTTTCTTTACATTGTTGGTGCGGGCCAGTTCCCGGAACTCGTCCAGGTTCATCAGCCGGACCGACGACAGACCGGCAAACTCCCGGTCCAGGTCTTCGGGTACGGCCAGGTCGATCAGCAGCCGGGGCTTTTCGGTCCGGATGGCTTCCTCGAAACGGCGCCGCGTCAGCGTGTAGTGCGGACTGGTCGTGGCACTGATAATGACGTCGGCCCGGTCCACCACCTGATAGCGGTCCGGATACGGAACCAGCTCCATTCCCGGCACGTCCGGCAAAGCCGACCGCGGGCGATGCTCCCGCACCGTCCCCATCAGGTGAACATGGGATTTGGCCGCCAGGTTGCGGGACACAATGCCGCCCATTTTGCCGGAGAGTCCGATGACGAGGACGTTGACAGGACCGTCCAGAAAGTGGCTCGCCTCGTTGGCCGCCAGCGTCCCGATGGACACCGGGGTCTCCGACAGTCCGGTCTCCGATTTGATCTCCTTGGCCGCGTTGACCGCCATCTGAAAAATCGTATTTAAGGCAAAGCCGGTCATGCCGTCATCATGTGCCACGGCATAGGCCTCTTTCAGCTGGTGGAGGATCTCATCCTCCCCCAGGACCATGGAGTCGATTCCACAGGCCACGCGGCAGAGATGCCGGACGGCAGAGTCCCCTTCATAAACCGAAATATAGGGAATGACTTCTTCATAGTTCAGCCCCCGGGCCTTGCACAGGAATTGCTCCATGTCGTGGAGCGAACGATCGGCCTCATAATACAGCTCAAAGCGGTTACAGGTGCTGAGCGCCACACACTCCGCCGCAGGGAACCGCATACGGAATTGCCGGAACAACGCGCTGCGTTCTTCCGGCGAAACCGCCAGGGACGACCGCACGGAAAGCGGCGCCTGGCGATACGTAATTCCAATACAGTTCATAACGGTTCCTCACTTGGCAGAACGAAGGATCTCCGAGATGCGGACCCCATTGGCCTCTGCCAGGCGGCGGGCGTCCTCATACTCCACCGAAACTTTTTCCAGGTCCTCATAGGTGCAGCGTTTCCCCTGCACAGGGCCATAGGGAGTGTCCAGCGTGACCGGCTCCCGGTCCATGACGATCCGCTCGGTCTCCGACCGGCGCAGTCCGATACTGGTCGTGTGCCGGAACAGAATGCGGACGACCTGCTCCTCCCGGTCCGGTTTGCAGAGAACCGAGAGCTGATAGGCCGGCCGGCCTTTTTTCATGTAGATCGGCGTAAACCAGGCATCCAGCACACCAGCCGCAAGCAGTTGTTCCACGCAATAGCCCAGTTCTTCCGCAGTGGAGTCATCAATGTTGGTGTCCAGTTGGATCACGGTGTCCCGATACTGAGGGCTCAAATTACTCATGCGTGTTTCTCCTCCACCATCCGGTTGATTTGAGCGGCCAGATATCCGGCGCCGAATCCGTTGTCAATATTCACCACACTGGTGCCGGCCGCGCACGAGTTCAACATGCTGAGCAATGCGGACAGGCCGCCAAAATTGGCACCGTACCCGACACTGGTGGGAACCGCGATAACCGGGACCGCCACCATGCCGGAGATCACGCTGGCCAGCGCGCCCTCCATGCCGGCAACGGCCACAATGGCATTCGCCTGGCGGATCTCCTCCACCCGGCCAAACAGCCGGTGGATGCCGCTGACGCCGACGTCGTAATAGCGGTGAACCTTGGCACCGCAGATTTCCGCCGTTACCGCGGCTTCTTCCGCCACCGGAATGTCCGAGGTACCGGCTGTGCAGACGGCCACATTTCCCAGGATCTTATCCGGCTGCCCTGCCGTAATGCACCGCGCTTCATTGTGAAACACCGCTTCCGGAAGGACGGCCTTCACGGCGTCATAGTGTTCCTGTCCGGCACGCGTGCCAAGGACACGGCCGCTGCGGGCATAAATTGCCTGAAAAATCTGAGCGGTCTGTTCCGGGGTCTTGCCCTGACAGAACACCACTTCCGGGAATCCCGTTCGGTTCTCCCGGTCATGATCCACTGTGGCAAAACCCAGGGATTCGGATGACGGAGTCTGCTGCAGAGCCGCCAGGGCGTCATCCACTGTCAGGGAACCGGACGCCACCGCGTCCAGGCGTTCTTTGAGTTCCATGGGAACCTCCATTTAATCGAGACTGCTGCTATCCAGAGTGTCAAACTGCTGCAGGAAGGTCTTCAGTTCGGCCTTGATGGCCGCCACACCGCCCTCCTGGTTGCTTTCAATATTCAGGGGCAGGACCGGGTCGTGCACCGACAGACGGAGAAGGAACCAGCCGTCCACCGAATTCTTGGTGGCGCGGACGCCTTCGTAGCTGTCGTCGGCCAGCGTATAGTCCTCATTGGACGCCGCCCAGGCCTCCAGCGCGTCGATCACAGACTGTCCCACCGTGCGGAAGTCCTCGGAGAGGATCTTCAGCCGGTATTCGGCCGCTTCGGCAGGTTCCACCAGGTTGGCAATCAGGTCGTCGACCTTCCGGCCTTCCCGGCGCAGCTGCGCCGCTTTGATGATGATCTGAGTGACCAGGTAAGCCCCGTCATCCAGGAAATAGTTGTCCCGCATGGCCGCGTGGCCGGAGGTCTCAATGGCCAGCGGCGCGTTTTCCATGCCCTCCAGGTTGAGGCGCTTGGCCTCGTCGATCACGTTGCGGTATCCGCGTTTGAACCGGTGGTGCTTTCCGCCGAGGTCCTGTTCAATAAAGGTCTTCAGTCCGGACGAGGTCACGGAATCCGTGACAATAGTGCCGCCCTCATTGCCCTCCAGGGCAATACATGCTGCCAGGGCGATCAGCGCGTTGCGGTTGATTTCCCGGCCGTCGGCGCCCACACAGGCCGCGCGGTCTCCGTCGGTGTCAAAGATGACGCCCAGGTCGGCGTCGTTCTCCACGACCGCTTTCGAGATCGAGGCCATGGCGTCCGCGTTCTCCGGATTCGGCACATGGTTCGGGAACATGCCGTCCGGCTCCAGGAACTGGCTGCCGGTGACATCCGCCCCGAGGGGCTCCAACACGTGGGAGGCATAGAATCCGCTGGCGCCGTTGCCGGCATCCACCACAATGTGGAATCCGCGAAGAGGACGGGCATAGTCATCCGAATCCACCTGGCGGCAGATCATCTCCCGAAGGGTTTCCGCGTATTGATTCATGTACGGAGTCTCCGTACGGGTTCCCTTGGTCTCCGACACAAGGCGGATGCCCTGTTGAGCCAGGTCCAGGATCTGTTCCACTTCGGCGCCCTCAATGCCGCCGAGTTTGGTGAAGAACTTAAAGCCGTTGCGGTTCCAGGGGTGGTGACTGGCTGTGATCTCGATGGCCGCGTCACAGTCAAAGTCCACGGTCGTCATGAACATGGACGGCGTTGTGGCAAGTCCACAGTCCTTGACGTCCACACCGCAGTCCAGCAGCGCGGCGATCAGCAACTCCGCCAGATGGTCCGCCGACACGCGCGAGTCATGGCCCACGGAAATGACGAAGTGGTCCCCTTTGGCCGGAGAATAGTGGTCTGACAGCCAGGCCACAAATCCATAGCCGATGGCGGTGACCACAGGGTCTGTCAGGGTGACCGGTTGACCGGCAACCCCTTCCACCGCAATGCCGCGGATGTCAGAGCCGCTTTTGAGCGGCTTGTAAATTTCGTTCAACATAGGTCCTGTCCTTCCCATTTTCACATTCACAGTTCTTATCGGTAAACGGCCTGGCCGGGTTTGGTCCACTCGGTGAATTCCCCGACCGGGACCATGCCTAATTTTTGATAAAACGCCAATTTGTCCGGCAGGCACATCAGGTAACAGCGGCGGTCCGCAAAGCGGTCTGCCAAAGCCTTCAGCGCGGCGGAGGCGAAATGCTGTCCCTCCGCTTCGGGCGCCGTGGAGACGGCTCCCAAAAACACCGCCCGGTCCATGACGCTGAGCGCCGCGGCGGTGGAGACCGGTGTCCCCTCCGACCGAATGAGGACCGAGACCGCCGTTTCGTGGCGGATGCGGTGATTGAAATCGACATACCAGTCTGCGTATTCGGCGGCCAGGTAGTCGGGATTGTTATTGGTAAGAAGTGCATAAAATGCGGATAGATCCTCATTCCACACACAGTCACAGGCCACGGATGGCAACTTAGCCGTACAGTCCGCGCCCTGATCCCAGGCCATGATATAACCGGTCATGGTCAGGCCGAGGATCCCGGGTTCCGCCACGATGGCATGGTACCCGATCCGGCCCAGGAAATCCCGCAGTTCCAGCTGCGCGTCTGCCAGAAAGCAGCCGCGGGTGCAGATGACGATATCCCCGTAAAATTTTGTCAGGAATGCCAACCGGGTCCCGGCCGAATCCACCTGTTCGTAGGCCTGCAGGAAATCATAGCCGGTGCCATAGGACAGCAGCGGGCCGATGGCTTTCACGCCGAGGCCGCTGTCCGCGCAGAACTCCCGGAGTTCGGCCAAAACGGTGTCGTCCAGGTGCTCGATCAGGCGGATCATTCCTGGTCCCCCAGTTTTTCGAGCAGCAGACGCGTCAGATCCGTCATCGCGGTCAGGTCCTTGCGGTCCAGGACGACGACCGGTGAATGCAGATACCGGGTCGCCACGGAGATGGCCGCTACCCGGGCACCGCTGCCGGCCTGCTGGACCGAACGAGAGTCGTTCCCGCCGGCCACCAGGGTCTTGGTCTGGCACTTCAGTTTATACTTCTCCGCCACGGCAAATGCCGTTTGGTAGAGTTCATGGTCATACACCGTGCCGCGGTCCATATACGACACGACCGGACCTTCGCCCAGAAGGCAGGCGCGTTTGCCACCCTCCACGCCGCAGATGTCTCCGGCGGTGGTGGTCTCCAGGATGATGGCAATGTCCGGATCCACCGCGTAGGCGGACGTCTTGGCGCCTATGGCGCCCAGTTCCTCCTGGACCGTGAACACGAAGGTGGTGTCAAACATCAGGGGCGTCTGCAGCAGAGACAGCATGACGGCACAGCCGACACGGTCGTCCAGGGCCTTCATCTTGATGCGGCGGTTGTGGTCCCCGAACAGGGTGTAGTCCCGTTCGAACGCGGCATAACTGCCGAGTTCCGCCACGGCCTCCGCCTCTTCCCGGTTGCGGGCACCGACGTCGATGACAAGGTCATCCAGGTCCGGAAGCTGTTTCAGATCATCCGGCTTACAGAGGTGGATCGGCTTCAGGCCGATGACGCCCGCCGCGCCGGACTCCAGACGGACCGTGCGCCCGACCAGAACCGCCGGGTCAATCCCGCCGAGTTCATGGAATTTCAGAGTTCCGTCGTCCGTGATATAGGTGATGATGAGGCCGACCTCATCCATATGGGCAAAGAGCGCCATCTTATGCGTCGGGCGCCGTTTGCCCTTTTTCTCTACAATCAAGTTGCCCAGAGCGTCCACGTGATGCTCCGCGTCCTCCGGCAAGTGCTCGATCAGATAATCCCGGACCGCGTCTTCCCTTCCGGACACGCCGTCCAGAGAGCAGAGTTCACGCAGCACGCGCGGTTCGCCGGCAGGTTCGGCTATAGTGGTAAACTCGACCGAAGAGTCCACAGTAGATACGCCATGAACCGGCTGTCCCAACAGATAGGACGCCATTAGGCGGGCCGTGTTCTCCACGTCCACCGGATCAACGATTTCCACCGGCTGGTGCATGTTTTTCTGCGGAATGGAGATCAGCGCCGTAGGAATGCCGGTTTTGCTGATGACCAGGTCATCCGCATGTGTGCCGGTCCGGCCATTCATGATTTCCAGCTGCACCGGGATCTCCGCTTCTGCGGCGGCCTGTTTCAGTCGTTCGCCCATGGCGCGGTTCAGGACCGGAGCAATGCCGATCATTGGCCCTTTGCCCAGTTCGGCCGTCAGGTCCGGCTGCGTGCCGGGTTGTTTGGCGAAGCTGACGTCCACGGCAATGGCCTGCGCCACTTCTTCGTCAAACACCGCTGTGGCGGCGCCGTTGCCGGCCACCTCTTCGGACACCGAAAAGAGCAGCGCCAGGTTGCCCTTGTAGTTGTGTTCCTTCAACAGTTCCGCGGTGCGGATCAGCGCGGCCACGCCGGACCGGTCGTCCAACGCGCCGGTGGCCACACGGCCGTTCAGGAGCTGCTTCGGATAGAACTTGAGCGTGGCCCGGTCCCCGCGGGAGACCGTCTGCCGCAATTCAGCATCCGACAGTCCGGTGTCAATGGCCAGGTCTCGAATCTCCTTGACCTTCCCCTCATCCTCCTTCTTCGTCAGATGAGGCGGCAGCACCGAGATGATGCCGAACACCGGCCGCGTGCCGTATACGATAACTTCCATGCCGGCCAGCAGGCGCGGGTCCATACCGCCGCACTTGTCAAACCGCAGAAAGCCGTTTTCTTCATAGTCGGTAATGATCAGACCGATCTGGTCAATATGCGCGTCCAACACCGTCAAAGGGCCTTCCCCTTCCAGCCGGGCCACAACGGACCCGCGGCCGGACCGCGTAACAGAATCACAATAAGGCGCCACCAGCTCCGCCGCCACATCCGCGGCAGCGCTCTCCGCACCCGACACACCGGGCACTGCGCACAGGGTTTTCATCAGTTCTAAAACGTCCAACTTTCAGCCTCCGAACCGTCCAAAATATCCTTTAAATTTTAACATATATTATAAAGGAACACAATCCAGCCCCTCGCCCTGCAGCAACCCAAATCACCCCCTCGCACCACCGTGTCGCCTTGTTGGATTTTCTGAAAAATCCTTCGTATTTGAACTGTTTTTCCGAAGAATTCGGAATAATACGCAAAATGGGTTTTATTTTCCGAAAAAGGAGGCAAAATCGAGGTTCTTTTCGGAACAAAATGGAAAAACAGGGTTTTATTCCAAAATTTTCGGAATAAAGCCCTGTTTTGGGATGTTTTTTCAGAATTGGATCCTCTGTCGGCATGAAGCTGGCATAGATTGGGGCGAGGAAGTGGTCGGCAAAAAGAAAAACCGCCTGACGCGGGTTTCGTCAGGCGGCATGGCAGGGATGGCTGGACTTGAACCAGCGGTGACGGAGTCAAAGTCCGTTGCCTTAACCACTTGGCTACACCCCTTCGGCGGGTGAAAAAATCAAAAAATGGGGTGGATGGAGGGATTCGAACCCTCGGTCTCCAGAGCCACAATCTGGCGCTTTAACCAGCTAAGCTACAACCACCACAACAAAAAACATGGCGCGCCAGAAGGGACTCGAACCCCTGACCTACTGCTTAGAAGGCAGTTGCTCTATCCAGCTGAGCTACTAGCGCATAACCAAAATGGAGCGGGTGATGGGAATCGAAC
>Ga0181612_177499_pt1 | contig 23676 bp, 11 predicted proteins | sample HoacroProtozoa21_FD_119630 | JGI IMG/M metagenome (GOLD analysis project Ga0181612, IMG submission 119630) | Hoatzin crop microbial communities from Cojedes, Venezuel. Combined Assembly of Gp0051906, Gp0051904, Gp0051908
GGCTGTGAATCATATGGTAATCAAATGAGAAGTTCCTGCCCAAACAATACACACAGTGTTGGGCCACAGGTCTTGTAGGCAACAGCACTGTGCTCACAGACTGAGAGCCAGAAAAATTCCACAGAACTGACAAAATGGAAGCTCCTAACAGACACATTGAAGGGCAAAAAATGAAAGACATCCTGGGGTCTGTAACAGTCACATTTTACCTATCTCCAAAACCAGAAGAACCTCAAAACTACAGAAAAAACTTTTGCTCCTACTTCACCCCACAATCTCTCTCCCGAAAACTTGCCCCAGAACTTACACATAATGAATTCAATAAAAAAAGGTTTAAAGACCTTCTCAGATGCCTTTGAATGTCACCAAACCATTTATACTACATTAAGTAAACTCCCAAACACTCCAACTAAAATTACAGTTTGCTAGCTATCATACACCAAACAAGCAAACAAAAAAGCCCCTGGAGAAGACAGGACTGAGGATTTCTCTCAGTATTTTCTGTGGAGAAGTCACCTTCAGAACAGGACTTCCAGCTCGCTGGAATCGCCACGGTTTTTGTCAGCACAAATGACTCGGCCTTCGCTGGAAGCTCAAGCCGCTTCCACTCTGCTCAGCGTGGGTCGTCCTTTCAGCCGAAACCTGTAAAAGCCACGCTCCGGCGTACAACCTGCAGAGCGTTCAGATTCCACTGCCGGCATTCAGATACAGCAGCGACACGTGAGAATTAGGACAGGTACTTGTGCGCTTTGGCATTTACGGGACAGTTTTTAGCTTAAAGTATTCAGTGTTTTCAGCCTTTACCCTGGCTAATCCTTTCAGCAGCCTCAAAAGGCATTCTCTCTCCCAATTTCTCTTTAGCTTTCAATCATTAAATGCTAAAACTAGCCTGTGGTCAGCATATGAAATGTTGTTCAAAGCCAGAAGACTCTTCTTTCTTTTAGAAAACTAAAGTCCAATTTTAGTACTTTTTAGTACTGTTCAGAAATGTAACGGTAACAGAAAAAGGCTGCAAGAACTCCAAGTCAAGCGGGAGATGCCAAGTCGACTCAGAATCCGGCTGTGACCGAGATCTGGACAACCAGTGCCATGTACTCAGGAGAAAGACAAAGGCCCGGGTGTCACCTCAAAATAATCCCACAACTCAGAGAAGAGAAAAGAAGTGACATTCAACAAAATGAAAGGAATATGCAAGCTTAAACAGCAAATGCCAGAGCAGAAGATTAAAATAAATCACAGCTGAAGCAAATCTAGTGAAAACCACAAGCATAATAAAAAACAGACAGAGTAACACAACGTAGCTGGGTCACTAGCTATGAGTTTTCTCTAATAATGTTTCCAGTAAGTCCCAGAAAATAAATCTCATTGTGGAACCTAGAAGAACAGCCCTTCTGAGTTACCAGAGTGTACACATGCACAGATGCATGAGACTGAGAAGTGGATTTTAGGAAACAGCATCGTCTACGATTTCTACAGACCACTGTAGCTGCACAGTGTTCTCCAAAATAACATCTGTACACACTGAGGGGAGGCAGAAAGGAAATATGCTCCTTAGAAACATGCTCCACTTCTTTTCACAAGCAAAACCACATACACACTCTACCACTGTTAGCCCCTACTACAAGGCTAGTGTGATCAGCAGCCCTCCTGGGGCCTCGGGCTCTCTTATTTGAACATTCAAGAGTCATGGGAGACCTACAGGAAAGGCCATGTCCAGAAGCTACAAAAGCAAACAAATCCCAAATTGTTATGCTCTTTACACCAATCCTACCTTTCCCTTTCCCCTAGAGGCTGTAGCACAAGCCGGAGTTGGATTCATGGTACTGAGCACTGACAAGCCAAGGGACCTACACCTGCCAGGGGCACAGTCAGGGAAAAGGCAAGACCAATTTCTATTGACAACAGTTAGCTGAGCTGGTCTGCCAAGCTGAGCAGCCAGAATTCCACTTCTCTGTACATGCAGCCCCCTCTTCTCCTCTCCTTCGGCCATCTCCATCCACCTTTTCTATTTGTTTCTTCTTCCGCGGTCGTCACAGCAGCTCGTCAGAGCTTCTCTCAGACTGAAAGCGCTTTTGGACAGAAAATGGAGTGCTTTGCACTGTGAGTCTTGAGATATAGAAACAGCGCCCAGAGGTGAGCTTTGGGCTTGGTGGAGAGCTTAGGATGGGCTGGTCCTGCTTACAGTGCATAACAACTCTTTTACACAGCTGATGCCATATGTAGCTAAACTACTGATGGTCATTTCTCCACTGTAACAGAGCACACCAGACTATTAAACATTCTGCCTAAAGTATCCCAAATGGAACCATGGACCTATTTAAGCAGCGCTATTAATTGCACTGGATTGCCACATTGAAGACGGCCCACTGCAGCAACAGGACTACCCAGGTGGCAGCAGGGCTGAGAAAAGACGACTCTCGTACATAACAACGGACTAGAAGACCTGTTTCTCCTCTTGCATACACCAGGATGCTGTGACGCCGCTGACTTATGCAACTTCGGTACCAACACAAGTATGAGCAAAAAGAGACTAAGACGCAGACACTATTCTGCCAGATGAAAGGCTTTGAAAATAAGCACAGGCAATAGTTGAGCTATGCAGTACACGCCATTATCTGCAGACATGCTTATTAAAGCTTTAGCAGCCTCCAGATCTCTTACCTTAAAGAAACAACAGTAATAACGTGCAGTGCAGTTTGGAAATTGTCACTGCCCAGACAAAATAAGGAGAATTTAGGCATCCATTTCTCTTTCCTCTTAAAACTGGGAGAATACCCCTACCTCACTGTTAAACAGGGAAACAAAAGTCTGTATACACCTACCCGTCATTCATGCATTGGGCATTCAGCCAGCGCTACGCTCCTAGGCCAGCTATGGTCAGGTTAACACATCGGACTTGCTTTCGATGGCCCATACTCATTTCTGCCTGCCTTACACATCACAACCTAGGTGAAACCAAGTGAATTTCCCAGTGAAGTATTTGCTCATCTTGAAGAGACTGAGAGTCTGGGTTGTGTTCGTAGGAGGAAATGGCGAGAGGCTTGCAAAGCCAGCCTTGCATAACCTCACTGACATCAAAGGCTTGCCAGGGCTTTAAATCAGATTGAAATTTGACTAGGCAGCATTTGCACTAGAAACAAAACTCAGATATCCTTAGAAGCAATTTATGATTCATGCTGAAATTTTCACCAAGAACTTTTCTTTACGATTCCCGTGTCTCTGTTTTTGATAAAGCAGAACAGTTTAAGATAAGACTATTCCTCTTTAGTAAATCAATTTATAGGTCTTTGAAAGCAACCGCTTAAAATGTCTGAGCCCATGCAGAGAACCCTGGAATACTAAACATCTGACATGTTCAGTGAAGCATTTCTGTACAGAATTAAGAATAGATAAGAAGGGTATGAGGAAAGAGGATAAAGTGTAATCAGCAGAGGGGGGAAAAACCCAAGCTATTACTTGCTAGGTTTTTTGAGCGGCAAATAACTGACCTGAATGAAAACACAAATACCTGCTTACTGCATTACATGTTGCATCATGAATAATATATACATCTCCCCTCTGTATTGAAAATAAAACTCTCACTTGAGCTTTCATGGTTACTGTGCAGCTGGAGAGTCTCAAGATTAAATGACATCCTTAGGTTACAGCTGGAAAACGTGCACAGTTTTGTAGCTTGTAAACAAAACAGTTTTGTATTTTAGTCATTGTCCTAATTCAAAAAGAGCATGGAGTGTATCTAAAGGACGTTCACTGTCCACAGACGGAGAGGTGTTAGCAAAGAGAGGCCACGTCCTCGACAGCCACCCTAATCCAAACACCATGATAGCTCCCAGCCGCCAAATTCACAGGCCTGCCGTTCAGGAAAAAAGCCCTCACGTACAGGGTATGCCACTTGCTGCTCACGTGCAAGAATCACACCATATCAGCAGACTGCCATCTCACCACATGCATAGGAATCTGGCACAAACTCCTACCTGAGAAGAACATCCAGTACCAGGAGGAGCGAGAGCTTTGCCCCCTGTTTTTTCCAGAGCCTATACTGCGGATGAGCCGGTGGGAGGAACCCCTACCTCCCTGACATTGCTCCAGCCATGGGGCAGGCAGTTGTGCCCCATCCACGACACCCATGTCTCGCTGACACAGAGAATACCCCAGCCAGGCTGTATAGAAGGCATGCACTGAGAAGAAATCCACAGCTCGTGTGGAAAGGTGAAGACATACTACTGCGAAACACAGGTATACATACTTTACTTCAGAGTAGCAGAAGTGACCAATACCCGGAGGATTAAAAGGACAGTTTAGTTGGGGTCACTTTTTGCACAGACAGGAGTTCATAAATGCCTTTGTTCTTAGTCACCTAGGTAAGACAAATTTGCTCAGATGAAACAGATATATAAACAGCAACAAGGACTAATTACCACATAATTAATTAATGGAAAAGTCTGGATGAAATGATAAACCAGTGGAAAGATTAAAAAAAAATGAGCTGTGACATAGATCCTTAGTAAACAGATCCATTTATTACCATTAACACACACAGTCAGCATTACTCCGTTTCTCTCTCTGCCATATAAATTTATAATTAATTATGCAGTACAGCCCTTGACACCTGAGATCGATTCACTATCAGCTATACTCTTACAAGGCCAGACTCTGAGAGGGGAGAGAACTTTGTAGATACCTGATCCTGTCTCAGCATCTGTTGCCTTGGCACAGCATCTGCTTAACACCGCAACCCCCTTCAGTGGCATGTTACAGATGCAGGAAAAAAAAAGGGGGAGGGGGTGTATTTAATTCCAAAATATGCGCTTCATAGTTTGTCACATCCATTTTACGGATAAATATAGTTAAGCACAAGGAGCTCACTGACTCGTGGCAAACCATTTGACCATGCCCTACTTTCAGCACGAGGTTCCTTTTTGGACTGCAAAGTCCTGGAGTTTGTCAGACAAACACGAACAGGCTGTGCTGCACATCACGGACACGAGGCACTTTCTCTCTACACTGGAAGATACAACAGCTTTCACCTCAGAGAGTCCCAAAAAGGAATAATAAAAGGGCTGCGAGATTAAATCAGCCCAAATTGATAATGAACTCCAGATTTGTTTTGAACTGAGCTCACTCTTAAACTGTGTCCCTTGCACTAAGTGACTCAGGGGATTGGTTTGGAATCAGGAATGTTTTGAATTGCTACGTTCTGGATTTCATTATTCCCCTCTGGGCAAGTGGATGCATTTGAGAGCCTGAAATTTCATTTGCAGAAATCCTGCTATAGCTGGAAAAGCAGGAATCAAACCAACCAGGACAGAATATGTGCTGATGCCTCTAAGTCAGCATTCAAATTCCTGTTCCTCTTCAGCATTTACCAAGTCTGGAAGGGGCAAGGGGAGGTGGGGAACCCCAGACGAGAGACTTTCCTTACAGTATCAGCAGCGCACAGCCACGTGTGTGGTATGGGAAACAGTCTCTGCTTTTCAGAAACTTTCTTCTACATGAAGCAGCTCATTCTGTAATACTTACAACTCTATTCCTGTTCCTGGCTTACTCTGTTTCTCACCTTCCTACCAGCTGGTGGCTGTAACTGCTGATATCTCATCAGTTAGGGAGAGGTTAGCATTCTTCCTTTTGACAGAAGACTTGTTGCTGCAAGTCTGATATATCTAACATTCTTCCTACCTGGTTCATTTACTAACACACAATAACTAGCTTCCAGAAACAATTGGCATAGCTCAAAGGACTTGTTCACTGAGATCTGTAACCAAAGTTTTCAGTCTGAGCAAACACAAAGGAAAGGAGAAAGAAAGAAAAAAGACAGAGCATGTGTTCAAGACGAGACTTGACCCAAAGCCTCAGCGCAGTACAGCTCCTGCACAGTGCTGAAACCCAGGTGATAACAACGAAGGAATGCACAGAAGCAGAAAGCTAAAGTCTACAGTACAAGTGGAGCTCAAACGTGATTGCAATTATGTGGAAGATGTGCTTTTACTCCTTATAGCCATTGTTTCTCTTGGCTCACTCCCAGCAATAGTCATAGAGGTTTTATGGGTAACACAAACATAAGATGAGACCAAAAATTAATGCAGATACTGACTGCACACATATCATAACATTAATTTGATTTAAAAGACAACTATTAGTGATCTTCCTGCTACAGCTACCTGCCTTCCCAATAAATACTTAGGAGACAGCAATTAAATCACAACTTTATGCTCCTTAAGGAGTTCAAGTAAATAGACAAGTGTCTGTCATATTTAAAACAGGAAAAGTACTTATTTTGGGAGGGGTGGAGACAGAAAGAATATTCTCATGTGTTCAAAGGCAGAGGTGGAAAATTGAGGTGGTGAGATGGCCCTCAGGTTGTGGTTTGCACACTGAAAGACCAAACCACTAAGGCAAAAACTCTGATAGCTGACTGGGAACACCATTAGGTCGAGTTCAATGGAGAGATTTCAAAAAGTTCAAGCGAGAACAACCCCTGCCCAGTTAGAGCAGGCAAGTGCTGACTGACAACAGACATGAGTTTGACTTTGAAGACAAACGTTAGGGTGATACTAGGATTCAAAGAATAAATTAAGAAGCAAGAGATCCTGTTCTCCTCCACCACCTCATACACGGTTTCATCTGCCACTCACGCTGAATTTTCAAAACTCCTGCCATACAGCTTCTCACCCTGAAAACAGTAAATGGCTGTTGTGAATCAAGAAATTCAAGATCTAGCTTCGCCTGGCTCTTCATGTTTTCATTTGTAAAGTAGAGGCAATAAACATCTCGCTACCTCAAAGCACTGAAGTGCTTTGAGACCCTCATACTGAAAACATGAAGTAAACTACAGTTATGATTTGCTGTGTGATCACTACACGGACAGCACAAGCTTGCTCTCTCAGATTTACAGCTCCTTTACAGACCATCCATTTTATTTTTTGTGTTACAACTGAAGTAGCTGATGACTAACTTACTGAATGCAGAAATGCTACTGTACTCCTTGGAGTATTCCTTGCTGCACCTCCTCCCCCACCCCCACACATATGTTAGTAGTTAGAACCAGCTTGCTGAAGCTCAAAGTTTGATGGGGGGGGGGGGAATATCCATGTTCAGAACATAGCAAAATACCTGAAAAGACTGCCCTTGTCTCTCTAGCTACATACACACACACTTGTTGCCATTACATAAGGTTTTTAGTTAAGGCCAAGGAACATCTAACCAACTGAAGCAGTAAACAATTGAAGTGGCCCCTATTACATGTACCTGTCCTTGAATAAAAAGAATGATTAAATAAGGAAAGAACTCAGATTTTGGTAATGTACATACACTGTGCATTAGTGTGGATCAGAAGGAGTTACTCTTCAGCTTTAAGGGTGACAATATCAGCACAGTAACTATTGCAGTTCATCCTGCCTTCCCTGATGCAGTGGGACCCTCAAAAGCAGGCGGAGTCCTGCATCTGAAGCGGTGCAGTGCTCCCTTAGGAAAGTTCTGAGCAAGAATGGGAAACAACACCCAGGACTGGTACATGGAAAGGCAAAATGGCAAACCTGCTGCTAGGAATCCCTGAAAGACAACAAAAAAGTTTTCCTGCCTTCTAATTTCTCTTATGCCAGAGACCTGAAGAGGGCAGAAGGTAAAGAAAGAGGTAAAGAGCCGCTGACCTCTCTGGACCGAGGCAAGGAACGTTCAGCAATCAGGAGCCAAACAAGAGGAAAGAGCGTGGTTGGTGGTGAACACGCCACCAGGGCAGGGAATACCATCTGCAAAGTGTTAATTCCCATCTCAGCACTGGGACAAAAAAACAAACCAACCAAACAGTGCTCACAAGCGTCAGACTACAGCCAGCCACATACTTTTATATATACCACTTCAGAGCTGTAAGATGATGGGAACCACAGGAACAGACACCAAATCGGTGCCTACTGTAAGACAGATTCACATCTCCTTCACTTCCTCAGAAGCCCGTCTGTTACACAAACTCCCAGAAACACTGGCATCCCGCCCAAAGAGCACTTATTCAGCCAATTCAATTAATGTTATCATGAAGTCACAATATATCTAATGAATGGGACAGCCAAGTTACTACTTATTATCACAGCATTTCTCTTTGGAACAGTGTTAGTGATGGGATGCAGAGAGCACATTCTGATGTACAGGTGGCAGGCAGCGGATAAGGAGAGCTAAAACAGCCTGGACAAACCAGCTACTCCGCCCTGACTTCCAGAATTGGTCCTGGGAACAGAATTGTCACTTTGGCTTTAATTTGTACAGGGCCTACACCAGACTTTCTCCTGGTAAGAAACAAGTCTGAAGTGAAGAATTCAACAAAACCAAAAATATTATAGCTTTTCCAAGTTTTAAACAGTTTAACAGGATATTAACAACAGTACATGCTTTTTTTTTTGCCCTCCCCTTTTTTTTTCTTTTGAAAGAGTAGAGAAAATGCACTCAACTCCAGATCACGTCTTTTTTCACATTTAGTTAATTGCTTGGCAGCACACATCCCGATAAAAACGCTGCCTGTACATGTTCACGTATCGGAATTACCCAGCGCAGGAACAGCAGGGGATTCTTGGAGTTTCAGCAACACTAACAATTTCACTGTTATCATTCCATTAGGACTGCTTTCTAAAACCTAGTTATCTCAAAGTTAATACCCCAAAACAGAAGCATCCTAAAAAAAGATGACATGAAAAGGTTGAAATTCCACACCTGCATCTCTCTGGATTTCAGCTCCCTTTGGAGACTCTCCATCCGAGATGCCCTAAAGCTTCACGCACCGTTGTGAATACAATGCACTGCGAAATGTAAGCCATGGACCAAGATGTGAAGAGTTGTTCTGCTTCGGCTGAAGCTTGGTATGGCAGAAAGCTGCAGATAAGCAATGAAATGCTGACAGGGGAAGGGAATGGAACGGGACTTCCATTCCTGGACTATCATTGTATTACAGGCTGGGAACAAAATCGTGCAGCGTTCATCAGCATAGGTAATGAAGCCTGGCGGAAGCATTGCTTATAAAATCTCATGTATGCTTATAATCACAGATGTAAAAAGAATGCACGATTTTGCGTTAAAGTCCTAGCTTCAGACTTTATTCAGATATTTAAATGCTCCTAGCCAAACGAATAACATCAGTATTTCCCATGCAATATTATTAAGGCTCCGTGGCTGTAATTTCTCACATGTGGTTTCAAGTGTATTGTTTTGTTTAAAAAGAACATTTGATCCAGTTCTCGGATCCAACCCAGTGCCTGGCAAATTAAAAGCCATGATCAAGGCTGACTTCTTCCTTAGCTCTACAGACCAGGGTTCAGGATCTGCCTGATCTAAACTACACAATCAGAGCAGTTTGATTTTAGGTCTCCGTCTTATTTAACTGGCAGAAATACTGATTTTTGCTGATGCTGTTTTCTAGGAAAAATGCTTAGCTGACTGCTGAGCATTGCAGAGATGCTTGTGATAAGTCTAAACAAGTTAGTCTAATCACTGCAAGCACAGTAATGGCAATAGCACAGCACTAAACATTAATATACTCTGCTAGGACTACCAGGATAAATCTGCCTGCAAGGAACTCCAGGACACCACAGCTACTCTTCCTCAAATATTCAAGTCAACTCTGGCGTATACTGCAGCACAGGAACACCTGCAATCTGAGAGAAACAAATTTAAGAAAGGGAAAAGATGTTCATAATTAACTGGGAAGCTAAACAAATTTTCCTTGAGTTTGCCCTGTAGTCTGTGAGCCTTCCAACAGCTGTTCTTATGATTACAGACCCAGAGGACCTTAGAAGCCAGGGAGAGTATTTTTTGTGTTTGTGAACTGAAAAGGTGCCTGCTGCTGCAGTCTGTGCATGGAGGATGAGTCAGTAGGAGCTGTCTGCCACAGCCCTCTCGGGTACCCCAAGGGCAGCTCTGCTGTGCTAGGCATGTCGCTCTTGCCAGGGTCCTGTCCTTGTGCTGCTGCTGGGAGAGGAACAGAATATCCACACCAGTGTTGGCTGCAGCCCTTCAGTACTAACTTCTGAGTCAGTCTAGATCCAGATTGCTCTACAGATTTTGTAACAGATACGGAAAGCTTGTTCGTGTGTTCCTACAGCACGCGTCTCTGATTTGAGCTCCTGGGCATTACTGCTATATCATTAATGGTATCCGAGTCTCTCGCATTACAGTAACTGAAATGGACAAGATTCACGGAGTTTCATCTTTATCTCAGTTCAGGATGTCTTCCCCATCTAGGAGACTTTCATGTTTCGAACAGCGGGGCTTTCAGCACTTCCCTGCAAGTCTGCTTGACAGAGCCACAGATCCACCATCAGGAAATTCTTTTCCCTTGGTATTCAACTTGAAGTTCCTTTTCGCTTCCTCTTTTCTCTGCCAATTACCTCTCTGCAGCACACTAAGCAAATCCTTCAACATTTACATCTTTAAAATAATATGGCATAATTAACTCCAGGGGAACAGCTTTCACCAAACTACATATATTTATCTCTTTTAATCTTGTGTTATTAATGTAAACCCTCCAGCCAGTCCCTGAGTTGTTTGGGTTGCTTTTCTCTAAGTTCATGCCAATTTGTTAGCTTTTTTCTGGCGACTCGAATAAAGCTGAGAGCAAGATGGTAGGTGTGGTCTTTCCTGAGCCACAGAGAAAAATCTCTTTGGTTAAAGTCCATTCTGAACCATGAAGAACAACAGTACATTAAAATACTTCGTAAATGGCAGCTAATTCCCACACCATCTCTCTGAGGAGGGGAAGTGTCTGACCTGTTTTGCAGATTGAAAACAAAACATTTTACCTGTGGCCACAAGGGGAAAGTCCGTGTGAGAGCAATGTCTGAAACGCGGCATTTTCCCCTTAGCCTTCAGTTTAGACCATTTCTGCTGCTCTACAAAACAAATCCAAGGAGCTCCAGAGAGAAAATTTTCAGAAAGAAATTACTTAGTCCCAGCTGTCCTGTAATTCTGCTTCTAGCACTCTGCTTTTACATTGTCATATTGGCTCTGCTACTGAGTACCATTTTGCTTCCCAGGGTTCAGATGCTGTTATGATACTTGACTTCCCTCCCTCATTCTCATCCATCTGAAATTGTAGTCTGAATCTACAACCCTCTAGAGCCCAATCCACTTAAGCTTTGAAGCAACTGTCAAACTACAGTACATCAAAGCATAAGACTGAGAACGCGCAACATCTCTGAAAAGCCACTGCGTGAGTGAAATCCGTTTCTAAAAAACAGAAGTCGGAGGTGTAGATTTGTAAAAAGAACTGAACATAAAGCAGTTCAGTGCAGGATCCTTCTATTTGGGTAAAAACTCTGTAACGTTATAAGGTGTTGGCACCATTCAACTCGTGCTTCATGTGTTTCAGCAGCACTGTGTTGTAGTTGGTCTCAACAGCCTAGGCAATGTCACGTCTTTAACGAAACTTCTCCAGCCAGGCATGCAGCAGTAGCAGCTGTAGAGTGAGACCATGGACTAAAAAGACCATGTTTCAGCTTGATTTTTTTTGTAAAGCCATCTCTACACCTTCTACACATAGTTTGTTTCCTTTGCACTCTCACTTACACTCTGAAAATGGCACTTTTTTGTGCGTGTTTGCCTTCATGACTACTTCTGTAACCTGTCTTTCTCCAAAAATTTCAACAGAACTTTCTAAAAAACAATAAAAGTATCACAGTCCTTCTATATCACCATATTAGTGACAATTTAAGACAATTCTGGTTTAATATCTTTGATCTACTAAGTAGACAACCATATCTGCGAGCTCGATAACTAAATAGGACTTGAATAACCTGAAGCAGCCCATATGGTATGAGTGCACTTTGCCTAGCACTTGCAGGAGTTTCCAAACAACTATGACAATGTAAACACCGATGCTGAACTAAGCACAGTTAAAATCACTGCCTAATGCACCATGCTCAGGCTAACATATATTTCTTTACTACAAATACTGGTCCCACTCAGGAGTTGAAAAACAATGAGGGAAAAAAAAATTCGAAAAAAAAAAAATATCCCAACATGTTCTTCTACGATTCAGGAACTTTCAGGTTTCCGCATTTTTAGACTACGCTCCATGCTTTCACACCTTCTCACTCTCACAGAAGCTAAACCCAACTTCTTCTGTAGTTAAAACATCAGTTGTCCTGTAATTTTCTAATTATACCAGCCATCACTTAAACAAAAACTGCTAAACACAACTGTCCAAGAAACAGAGCCTAGCACTACACTGTAAGAATATCATAACATCATACAGCTTTCTGGCCTTGGAGCTGGTTGAAAGAGGCTCCCCATCTGTTTCTGCCCTCCTCAGTTCCACGTACTCTTCAGCACAGCCTTCTTCAGCATTTGTATATCCCCTGTCTGTACTAATTTGTGAGCTCACATAAGACAATCCTAAGAACTCCAAAGCCAGTGCTTCTCTGCTCACACTCCCTTTCCAAAAGATATCTGGTACCCCCAGAAGGTGGAGAGACACCAAGGTATGGAGACTTGCACAGTCTTGACTTGGTTCTCTAGATGGAGTTTTGCAGTAACCTTGGAAAAAGCCTATACCTTCCACCAACAGTAAGTATAAAAAGCCGGAAGGAAAAACAAACAATGAAAAAAAATGGAGGAGGTGCTTGAGAGATCCGAGAAGAAAACGTCTTTCAGAAAGGCGGAATCTCCTGATGAGACAGCCCTTCCAATCAAGGCACAATAAGACACTTGTAGAATTATGTAAATGAGAACAGAAGTAATAAATACTCTCAATTCTGTTTCTTAATAGGTAATCGCCATGCCTGTATCTGGACAGGGAAGAACGCCAGGCGAGATTTCATTTATCCTGGAACCTAACCTTTCCCTGGGGAAGCTCTTTCACAAAGTTAAATACAATACCTCTATTCACTGACCGCTTTTTCCATCAGTTGCTTTACTTTAGGGGGTCCATTCCGGGCTCAGCCCTTTCCTCCAGTTCCCCCTCCTCTTCCCTGTACTATCACACGGTCACTTTGTGAGCCATGTTATTTTCTTCCATTCTGTTATCCTTGCAATATATATTTGATGTGCTTGGCGTACAGAACTGATGTCTGTTTAGATTAAAACCATGTTGTAATTTGCAGGAAAAACATACAAAGCCACGGCTGGGCATGACAGAAGAAAGCTATCCCCAGTTTTGGAAGCTGCAGTATGTCCCTACTGGGAATAGCCTTGTACCATGTTTATTACGTTAACTACAAACAGGGGAAATGGCTGAGGTTTCGCTGATCTGTCCGCTCCGTACTGTACAGAGGCCAGTCCTCGTTCCCCCCCAGCTACGCAGGGTGAACATTTTACACATACTCTCATTTCTACTTAATGGTTCTTCCATCCCTTCAAATGGCTCTCTCCAGTCTGGCAAGCATGTGATTTATGGAACCCCAGCAGAAACGAATGGATTACACAGCTAATGAATGAATGAATCAAACCCAAGAGGTTAGGTCATATGATCAGCTGAGCGGGACCGAGTTTTTTATATGGCACTTCTACTACTTCGGTCTTTGCGTTTGGTTACACTAAGGTTTCAAAGAGCCAAAGTCTAGACAGATACTGCCTTGTTTAAATGAATGGATTTTTTCAATGTGGATCTGCCTTCATTGACATCTTTCAGCCGCGCTGTCTCCATCTGAATTAGCTGCGATTGATGCAAAAACGACTCTGTGACAGCATACACAAAACTTTGAACAGAACAACTCAAGGAGCATTCTCAAACACAGCTATGGCACCTTGCATTTCTAACAGGATACTTCTCTTGGAAAATATCCAGAGCTATGAAATTTTATCTGCTCAAATTTTGCCCCTTTAGTAGTAATACCAGCCTGACCTTCTAAACTGGCTGCATCCAAAATGTATCTTAAGCGCAGCCTGGAAAGGGTGGGATACCTGGAGACTCCAGCAGAAACTGCAGACTCTGCCCCAAACTTGCATTCCAACAGCTGTCTTTGATACAAGTTTGCCTTTACATCAGCCTGAAGAAGCTCTTTCAATTAGCCTATTCGGCTCATGAACATAAAGTAAAATTGAAAAATCTCCCTTCAGGCATAAGAAGTAGTAGCAGCCTTATACTACAGCTACAGAACTAGAGGTAATTCTGTGCTAAGGCAATGTAGAAACTCACTGGAAAACTGAGTAACTTAGCCAAGGTCTACTGTGTCCCAGTCAATTAATGCACTAACTTCACATGACTTAGTTTACTAAATACAAGACTCCAACATTAGCAGTTAATTTTATCAATTCTGCTGATATTAGAGGACGCATCCCCTAGTTGTTCCTGATTTGGTGTTTTAAGAGTAAGAAAAATGCCGACACATGCATTTTCTTATATTACTTTTTTCCCAGCAAGCCTTTGAGGTTATTTCTGCAGCTTTTGACTTAAGCAAATCATTATTTACAGACACACAAAGCCAGTGGTTGGGTTGGATTTGCAAAATCTTATCATACATGTTTTGATTTGATTGAAGCCACAGACGGTCTCGATTCAGGTCTAACTTCATTCAGATCTGAAAAGATGCTTTTTCTGAGAGCGGAACTGAGGGTGATGGTTTAAATACAGTTCCATCTCTAGCCTGCTTCTGGCCACCTAATTCATATGGTGGAGAATGGAAACAAGTCTAAGAACAGCCAGACTTTATTTTATCCTACTACAACAATTCAATACAAACACATGAAGTCAGTGTTCTCAACACTGGCATTTACATACTGATTGAGCTATGCATACAACTTCTGGCTTCATAACAAATTATTTTAAAACTGTGAAAAATGATTTTGCTTTGATTGAAAGTTTCTTCAGCTTTTACATTAAATGCAGGCAAATTTAAAATGACAATTCATATTGACATTAAAATCTTTGCCTTTTAAATATAGATTGAAAGTGTTTTAAACTTCTCAAATTTTAATCCTACTTATTAGGCCTATGCTCTGAATTTGATGAATACCCATTTTTAGCTAAAATTTAACTGCTCTTTTGAAGAATGAACTATTTGACAAATATTGCTTAGCGTTACTCAGTATTTCTTCCCTTCTGCCAAAGCAAGGTCACCAGAGGGAATGAAGAGATTTATCTGAAAGTCACTTTAAGATAATTATTATACACTTTCAGGCTCTTCCTACATATAGAAGAGCAAATATTGCAGAAACAGAAGTTAGTTTATGCATATAATTTATTTTATAGAACACATGAAGTTCCCAAATAGGGGACTGCAGTTCACTTCTTCCGCACACATGCACCAACAGCTTAGAAGCTTTCTTCCACTCACTCTTCTGGAGTTCTTTGACTTATTCCAACTGGATAACTCCTGCAGACCTAAAATCGTTAAATCGGTGGCTTTTTTGTCAGTAGTACTAAGAGAGAGAAATGTTCTCTCTCAGAGGTGCCTTGTGCTGATGGGAAGAGAGAGGTAATCAAACAATTTCATACTTGATACAACAGGATTTGCTTATTTAGACTAACATTCTGAGCTGAAGATCATCTCAGCAATTTAGCGGTAAACACTTGCCAAGACTAGCCTTTCACTGCCCAAACACTAAACTGTTTTTACTTAACAGGTCTTGTGAGATTCAGCATTTTGACATCAATCATATTTACTACTAGCTACCAGCACTGAAATGATGAAACCTGCTTCTATTCTTGGAGACTAATATAAGTGATTGAACCCTGCTCTGCACTTTATGCCATGTGGAAAAGTAAGTGGCAAATAGTATTTCTCCCTTTCTCTCCCCACAAAGCCTGACATTTCATTTCATCTCAGCCTTTTATTGGTTCTCACATCTGGATTATATAAATTTAAAGCACAGTTTTCAATATCTCTGTTGCTTAAGGTTACAGTATTTGACAAATTCTATTCGCCAGGCTGTCAAATTAAATTAACATGGGCCATGGAGGGGGAACAAAAGAAGAAAGAGGCTAAGTTTTATTCCCTTGTGTTCAGAAAGTGAGGCAAAATTAACCCCTCTGAAGGGGAAGCACCAGCCCCGCCAGACAAGCTTGCTCGAGTGGTAAGGCAATGTGACCTAAACCCAGAAATTATGTTGACTGGCATCCCGAGACTAACTGGCCTTTACCAGGCCATCAGGTTCCTATGAACGCAAGCCACGCTTCAACTACTGAGAGCTTCCCGTCTGAGGCAGTACTACTTTGTGTTGTACCATCAACCACAGTTTTAACGGCAAATCAACAGCAAACACACTAGGTAGGATACATCTAACGCTTCTTTCCAGGATTCTTACTTGCATTCAGTCAGAAAGTTGTGAAAGACGCTGTGAACTCACCAGTGGGACAGAAAGATTAACTGGTCCCCTGTTTGTTTAGCTGCTCAGGAGAGTTAAGTCTCAAGGGAGGTTCTTTATATGACTCCTTTGAAGATTCTTCCTATGCAGTTGCCGACACAAAATCTATTTTATCTTATCCTCCAGGGTGGCTTTTGTGCTGACACCATGCTTCAGCAGCCATATGCTGTGGAGCGCTCTTATCATCAACAAACAGAAATGGACACAAAGCCCAGAAAAATAGTAACAATAGAAGTAAAAGTCAGGGGGCTTGTCTGCATGAACCAGCTTAATTCATAACAGTTGCTTAAATCCAATATAGTGCTGATTAGACTTACAGGTGAGACAAACTCATAACAGCAAACCTGCATGTGACCAGCAGTTACTTTCATCTGTTAGGAAAAAATTTTGGATCATAACCTGCGTCAAGACGGCCTCTGGAAGTCTCTGCAGAGGGCAAGAGGGAGAATTCTGTCCTCAGAATTACATGGGGGCTCTGCAATTACTCCTGCATTTCTGAGACAAACTTGGGAAATTCATGTGAACCCAAAATCTTCCGCAGCAAGGCAGACAGATCCCAGAGGTGAGACCAGGTGGTCCCATCTTCACTCCACTTTTCCTGCAACTGCATTTTCGCCCCCACTGTCTTCCTGCATCCCTCTCAGGTATGGGTGGATGGACTCCAGACATTGTCTCTTCCTGGGTGAAACTCTGAAGTTTTTGTTTAAAAGTGAGACTACAACTCACATACACTCCATGATGCTTACCTAAATAGTATGAAATGGGCTCAGCCCTCGAGTCCACGACTGTCGGTGAAGATAGCGACAAGACAGCTCTCTAACATTAAACCTCAGCAGTAAAGCATTTTGACAAAAAGGACTGAAAACATACATCAAGACAGTTTTGATTTTTTTTGGTAATTCAGCGTAACAAGGCTGTTGGCCCAGCTGAGCTTTGGTGACTCTTTTATCATGAGACAGAGACAGCTTTTAACTATTTACAGTGTATCTGACTGTCTGGCTCCCACTATTAACTTCCACATTACCCACTTAAAGGGCTTCAGAGAGAGCATGATCACAGCTATTATAGCATTTCTTTCTACTATCTGCAAGTAATTTGGGGGGAAGTGACTGTTTAACTAATTCTTCTTCAGCTCTGTGGAAATCAGTACTAAACTAGAGTAACATTTTTGTATCTTAAACATCTTCATGTTCATAGTATATATGTTACACAGACCACCTATTGAGTAGACTCATAAAATGGGGACTTCTATTTTAGGAAATAAAGAAAACCATATGTCTTGGTTGTCAGGGGGTTTTGTTGTTAGTAAAGTACATGTATACATAGATTGCACCTTCTTGTAACTTCATGCAAAGAGTTACAGCAAAGTCACTTGACATGATATCGTCATTGTGAATTTCACTGAAGGAAAATAAAAATAATGTATAATAGGCTGCTGACATGAGCCATGCTGCCATTGCAGTGCTGATGGGCAACCACAATTGCTCCTTCCAGTTTACAATTTGGAATATGCTTTTGCTTATCTCAACTATCTGCTGACAGGGAAAATGCATAAATGTGATCATCTAAACATAAACGCTGGTAGATTTTTTTGATTTTTTTTTTTAAACCACCTCTTTATGGCAAAACTAAGGGACTGGTAGGCAGTAGAAAGGAGCAGAGAAAACATTCCGGCAGTGATGCTGTTCCCCTGAGACACAGTAAAGCAAGACATACCTGTCATGAGATAAAGGATCACAAGAAAAGTTTTAAATCTTTTTTTCTATGTGTACACATATATACATACATTTTTGACACCGTACTCAAGATATCTTCTTAAGAATTCTTATATATAGTCATCACGACATCAAAATGGTAGCAAGGCTCTCCAGAAGCCCTGAGAAGAACTGGCATCTCTCCCAGTGATCAAAAGCAACTCCCAGCTGAGAGCAGTTAAAGCTACAGCCACTCCTTGGGTATTTTTCTAGGTTTAAAATAGTGACATACACTGAGAGATGAATCACGCTTTTTGTCCTCTCAACTCATGAAGTTTCTGCTTTTACAAATAACACCGCGCACTTCCAGTCCCCCCCAGACCTGTATATTACACTAAGCTGAAACCTCCAACAAACCAATACTCACCAAATCACTTTAGATACCTATTTTCTCAATAAAGACACCAAGATGCGGATGGCACGCTATTGTGCGTACAGTCCAAAACTGAGCAGTGCCAGCTATGGCCGGAAGCACAGAAGCACATCATCGCTGTCCATGTACGCCTGCAGGGATGTGACAGCTACCAGAAGCTGTTCTGTAACAGGCATGTTTCACACTAACTTTTACCAAGGGCTCCTTATTGTTAAAAAGGCCACACTAGGGAAGACACAAAGAACAAAATAAAGCAGCAATAATCCAATAGAGTAGTATTTGCAAGTATGTGGAAAGGAGCTATGAAGAGGTAGAAAAGTAGTCAGTGAAGAAAGGGAGCCTAAAAGAAAGGAGAATAGCATCTGAACAAGGCTTAAGACTGGAATGGGCGTTTAGGGAAGGTCACCGAGGTCGGTTCAGATGAAGAGCACTCAGTTTGCATAAAGGCAAAAGGTTTGGAATTGTGCCGAGAGGGAAGCCACTGAAGACTCCAAACTATGGAAGAGTAAGATTGAAAACGGAGGGGAAGAGGGGAGAAGTACAGCTATGTCTGGAGGAGGGGAACCTCGGAAACACAAGCAGCATGATGTGAAGGGTTAGTGGCTAGCTTCTACGTCAAGGAGAGTCTTTTGGACGGTGCTTAGCATCATTTGTGCTTCCTTAGGCTCCAAGCTAGAATTAGCGCAGGCAAGATTTTGAGACCAACATATCAGATTAGATTTGTCTTTCTCAAAGGGAATACAAAATGAAAAAGTGACTTCAAAAAGAGGCAAGATCCTGCTTATTTCCTTATCAGTAGTTTCTTATCACAGCAAGAGGGAGCGGCTCTGCACTCGAACACAGCAGCTGGGAGCCCCTGCCCTCACAGATACTGCACTTCAGATTGCTACAGCTTAAGTTCCTGGCTGTCAAGAGTTTTGCTTTATGCATCAAAGACCTGTTTACACCCTCTCCTTTGCACCTCTTCTAATCACTGCAAACCTTTTGTGGCCAGAAACATGACTCCAACTCTTACAGAGTCCGAGAGACTTAGCTGACACAAGTAAGAATGTAATACAGCAATGGGTAAGTTATTCAGCATTTACTTCTCTAAAGGACTGCGTCTATCCAAGAATCTGAGCCAAGAACAGAAACACTTCAGTTGGGAGTAAAACAAAGACTGTCAAGCACCCACAGAAAAACAGCTGATCAATCGGTATCTGAAATCGTTGAGGATGTAAAACTTCACAGTGAATGAGGCAGATCACTCAAGCCAGATACAATCAGAAGTTACTCCTACGCTGTGGCATGATGGATAATGTTACACGAGGGTTCTTAGGAACATTAATAAAGCTCAACATAACCATCATTTATCTGTTCAGATCAGCAGTTCTTTGGGGACACTACAATTGCTTGGCAAAAGAGAATCTCCATCTCTGTTAGATCTAGAGAAATATATAAAACAACAAGAAAAACAACACGTGGCAACACTCATACTTGTTTAGAAGGAAAGATTTAAAAATGAGATCGTTTAATGGACTATTAATTCTAGGGCAATTTATTTTTCCATTAAAATCAGCTTTACCACAGAGCTTTCACTCAGAGAGGAAATCGGCCTTTCCCAAAGCAACTGGAAAGAGCAAAAGCACAGATAGCGTTATGATTATTCAACAAGGGACTAAATAACACAACTACAGAATTATAAGTTTTGGAACTTCAGAATGACAAAGAGCTCAACTGCTGGTCCTGAAAAGTATTAAATCTGACTTTGGAAAATGAAGGAAGAAAAAAAAAAATAAACCCACAACACCCAAACTGAAGAACAACATGCACACCTACTCCCGAAGAGCCACAGAAAGCAGGGCCACATGTCATAGCAACCCCTCTCGCGTGTTCTCTTCCATGCTATTATCGGTCCCGCTGTCACAGAATCATCAAAGGGAGAAGGCAAGACTCCTTCTTGTGTGGCTACCAATACCAAATGCTGCACATATGGCAAAGTATAGTAAATAAAAACCTAATCCCATCCCCCTCGCTTTGGAATCAAAGTTTTTTTCTAAACCTGCTTTTTGTGGTTTGCTCCAGTCCTAAGGGAAAACCAGGAAAACACACATCCTGCAGAAAAAAAATTAAACCTTCTTTGAGAGGGACTGAACCAGGAGAAGAAGGAAGGTCAAAAATGCAAAGGAACAATAGAAAGTATTCCTGCTTTTGAAATGATCCATATACCAGCTCTTTATACTACAATGCACAGATGTCACAAAAGCTAAGTGCAACACCGTTAGGCATTTCACGTTTCTCCTAGACATTTATTATTTAGACATCGTTTCGCTTTTATGGCTTCCCTGGAAGGTCAAGACAAATTTTCTCCCATCACCTCCAAGGCCCAGGTTGGTAATGAAACACCTACCCAACAAAATAATTGCTGCATTATATGCTGTAATGCTCCATTTGAAAAGGGGAACATGAAATAGCTCTGTCCTTCAGGGAGCGGGGCTTCCACTTAGAACACCAATAGCTTTCACATTTCTCGCCTTTTTTTTTTTTTCCCTTCCTGTTTTGCAATATCACCTATTTCTGGCTAGAGGTTATACTGAAAGAAATCAAAACTACCTTTATGCTTTCTATCCTTTTCGTTGATCAGACCTGAAAACTGAAAATTACAAAGTCTAATAATTGTAAGGAAAAAGGCTTATGAAACCGACATGCTAGGGAAAACTTAGAGTTTTATACAATAATTAATAAGATTTTCTGAATGTTATTGTGAAATTCAGTACTGGTAAACACTACTCCCAATCTTCTGGTGTGTGCAAAGGACTGAAAAGAATAACCCATCTGAATTTCCTATTCTCTTTCAAGAGTCAAAGCACAGACTCTACTCTTGCTTACACTGTTGTGACCCTGACTTCTCCCCATTTACAATTTTCATCAAAAGCCTGGAGTTTGGCCTTCATATTTGTATTTGTTCCTCATGGATTAACAATGAACTATACTAACATTAAAATGCAACTTCAAAAACACACACTTGTGCCCGTTAATGAAGCCATGAGAGGCAGTTTATTACTGTTATCCCCTGATTCTGTAACTAAATGAAAGTAAGCAGGTGAGCATGAGGATTTTTACCATGGTTGTCAGATATTTTTGCCCAGCCATGCTTTGTAGCCCAAGCTAGGATTGTACATTCTGATTTCCAACGGACAGTCAGCTCATCTGACAGCATGATTTTGACATTGTTTAAACAATTTTTACCACAATGTATGTGCTCGGGTCAGTTAAAATGGGTGCTCTGGCACAGCAAATTTGCTGCTTCATTTGAATAGCCGAGAGCTGAATAGCTCTCACAGCTGATAGCTGATTTTTCTGGCAAGCTCTCACTAGACTGTTCAGCGCAAACCCCAGTTTGTGCGGTACCTCTGCACTTGTGCTGCTGCACAGCTGCCCTGACAACCACAGGACTGGGTTGCCCTTGCAGTAAAATGGCAAAATGCTTAACAGAGACAGATGTAAGAACTAGCCACAAAGCAAGGTAACTTGATAAAGCTTTTTTTATTAGCTACTGTAATAAAGAACATTGATCTGCAGAGCACCAGCTCTTGAATGCATAAAGCAGAGTGAATTTCTATAACAGTCCCCCTAAAAACACACAAAGGTCGGCTGAGTGTGCCTTTACTTCTCCCAGTGATAAAAATTTCTCTGGGGACCCGCACCAGACTGGTTCTGCTCACAAGTCCATGATAGACCTAGCAGGGCTATTGCTCTTCTGAATGTCGGAAATTAATTTCTTTATTCTACTTTCCACTGCCACGGGGCAGAAGAGTGATACAGAGAGTATTTATGACAGTCCCCAATTCTAACTACTGTAATATGTTTGTTACTACATACTATTTTTGTAGTATCTGTTCCCACCATAAATACAACTTGGTCCAACAAACTGTAACTTTCACTGACTTACGGTTTGATTCTGCAGTGTGTATCCCATCAGGGTACCTGTAGGGACTACTTCCATGAATAAAGCTAAAGGATAATATTATGCTATATAAATGCCTTGACTTCAATGGACTTACTCCTAATCTAGATCAAAGTGAATGGAAACAGAGTGGATCAGAATGAGATGAAATCTTGCATAAAGCTTCTAGCAAAAAAACCACAAAACTCCAAACAAACCCTCAAAAGTGTGTCCATCCACTACTTCATGTATTATGAATCAGAAAGATTAGATTAGTCCACAGGAGTTGAGAAGATAAAGCATTGATTTTCACCCTGGAAATTGTGTTTTCCTGCTGGTCAAGCCAGTCATCAACTTGAAAAGAGAAGCATTCACCCAGAACACTAACCTGGGCTGTAGGAGGCTTCTTCCTGCTTGTCTGAGTCAAAAGGTGTTTGAAGGCTTGCTCCACACCCTCTGATAAGAGGTTACACTGCAGGGAAGTTTTGTGTTTATCTCTATTTCTCTAGGAAATACCCATGATGTAACAGATGCTCAGTACTCCAAGTCATGCATTGGCAAGGAGTGAGTCAGCGACACCAAGGGCATTATATTTGCCTATTCCAATTCCACCCCTGTCAATGTTTTGACATGCAGTGCTATCGCCATACAGGGTACTTCACGTCCAATAGTACAGAATCAGGATCCAACCCTGTAGGTGCCAACTGATGTTTTAAAAAGACCCTGAGTATTCAAGGTCAGGTTGGATGGGGCTTTGAGCACCCAGGTGTAGCGGAAAGTGTCCCTGCCCATGGCAGGGGGCGTTAGAACTCGATGATCTTTCAGGTCCCTTCCAACCCAAACCCTTCTACAATTCTGTATATTGAAACTAGATGGAATCAGAGTTTATAACCTAAGGTCACAGTTTCACATTATGTTGGCTGCTGTTGAAAGGTGAAGTCCTATTCTCTTTTTCCCCTGAGGTACATATTCTCACCCCCAGTCTTGCACAGGATTATGCCATTTGCTGTCTCAGGTCACTAGTCCAATCCAATGGGAAACTTGCTTTTAGTTTTGAAAGCAAGTTTCCCATTAAGTCAGCAAACTGATCCAACTTGCCCAGAGTCACAGAGCTGCCAGAGCAAACACAAACAGTGGAAGCACATGGCTAGCCCATGGAGAAGAGGATCTGATTTCACTGACAGCCTCAACTTAGACTGAACTCAGTGTAACATAAAACTGCACCCTGAATTTTCTACGACGCTGTTTCCTAGCTGCGTTCTGTGACTCACAGGATACTGAATGATATCTCCAGACAACTACGAAGAAGTAGCTGTTCATATGTGGGCAATTCCTCTTCCCCC
>Ga0181612_161245_pt1 | contig 23672 bp, 12 predicted proteins | sample HoacroProtozoa21_FD_119630 | JGI IMG/M metagenome (GOLD analysis project Ga0181612, IMG submission 119630) | Hoatzin crop microbial communities from Cojedes, Venezuel. Combined Assembly of Gp0051906, Gp0051904, Gp0051908
AAATATATTAGAGCAAATAACTTGCTTCAGACTTAAGATATGACTACTCTAGTATAGATGACTTCTGTGGATTTTTGGTGAAGGAGTAACATTGGTTTGCAACAAATGCAGCTGCAGTCCTGATGTGAAATGAGGTTTTGTTGCTAAAATTACAAGGGTGAAGACTTGTGTATATGTGTGGAAGGGAATTTCCATTTTAAAAATGAGAACGGTTAAAGTTTGCAAAAAGCAAGGGGAATCTTTTAAGTATGTCAGAAGAATTGTCTGGGAATATATAGTATCAAGAAGGCCTCTAAAGTTTAGGGGCTTTTTTGTTGTGGTGGAAGGGAGAGCACAGCAGGAAGGCCAACCAATGCTGATGTGCCGTCCACTGGTGAGGACTTTAAGTGTTTCTGGAATCCATGTGGGGAGTTCCCAGGAACTGAGTGGTCAGAGGAATGAGGCTCTAACTGCATTTTTGAGGCAAAGGATTAAATAACTTTAAAGTTCTTTATGGCAGAAGTCAATATGGTCATTTTCAGGCACGTCTATATAGAAGAAAATGAAGAGTAAATGAGACCGTGATCCTGCAAATCTTGCTAGTTGCTTTCTATCTAGATGTTGAGAATTGTCCATCTTCCTGTGCAAGTAGTGGCCAAAAAATTAATTATTTTAACATGCTTTTCTTTAGGTCCTGGAGTCTTTGGTTTTCTTAATTCTTGAGTAGTTCTCTAATCTGATTCTTTTTTATGAATGCATAGCAGAAGGAGCTGGTTTCAGATTTGCTCTTCAGTGATCAAGATTAAAAGTGTCCGTGTTTGGGTGAAAAATAGTGCTTATATTTGGGCAACACAGGATGAAGTTAAGACTCAGTGTGTTGTTTTGGTACCCAGGAGGTGTTGCAGCCTTTTTTTCTAGGTGACTAGCTGTTGTCATGGTTGTAGTTTCTCTGGACTGTTCCTGGTGTTGGAGATCACACCACAGATTTTGAGGTTGCTTTGCCACGTGAACACATCTGCTATGTTGTGTAGCTGACTTTCAGGAAAATACTTTGATCAGGCATCACCTGCCTATTTTAAGTATGCAATTAAGTAGCTCAAGTAAATGTTTGCATTAACTAGCAAATAGGATGGTACCTTGGAGATTAGGTCTATTGTAATAATGGAGTGATGGAGAAAAAAATGCAGCTTCTGAACAGGAGTTCTTAATGCTGACTTGCAGTAGAAGGTAGTGTGAGATGAAATACATTCTCTAGGTACAAGTCAAGACGTCAGTGGGATAAGTAGATATGTCTATTAAGCTTGATTTTTGCTAGGTTAAAACATGTATCTTGGTGGCAGTGTATTGTTGATGACAAATCTGTAATAACTAAACTAGGCCTCTCACTTTTAACAGTAAAATTGTGAAAATGTGAAAAGCTTGTCATAGCCCAGGCTTTTTGGAGTCTTGACTGTAGCACCCTTTTTATGAAAGGTAAGTCTAGGTAGCTTTCCATTAGTGTAAGTTGCAATACTGGTGTGGCACACTTCATCCACCTAATAGTCTCTTCTAAGAATCTTGAACTTGCAGTAATTAATTTTATTAATGTAATGCATTCAGTGCCATTTGAAATCACTGTTCCATCGACATGGATGTTTGCTTAATAGTACTTCCAGTTTTTTCGCTGCCTTCATATAGCTTTGAGGAAGCAGCAAAGACATCCTCAAGTTCTTAAGATGGAACTGTTTCTGCTTGCTTCTACTGCATACTAAGCAGCCAGCAGTGGGGTTCTGTGTGCTGATAACTTCGTTATTAATGTGGCCAGCTTGTAGGCTGCAAGCAAATGTCAAAGTACTGAAGTGCTCAAATTATGTATAGAAACTGATAAACTGGTTTAAACTATATCGTGATTTACTGAATATTTTGGTCAATGTGACTAAAATATTTTAGAGCCAATTTTCTTGCAAGTTGGTTTTATTTTTTTATCCAAAATCCATTTGTCTGGGTATTATAAAAAAGGATGACGTGGGAAAGCAAAAATGCAGAATCCTTCAGAAACTGGGAAAGGAGTGAGAGGGGGTCATTTTATTTAGCTTTTTGCAACTTCTCGGACAAATTTGCTTTCCTCTGACCTGGGACCAATGCTTCCAGCTGCATGAAAACCAGCAAACTGATCTGAACTGAACTTGTGTTCAATTGAATTGTGCTTAGTTATTGCAACGTGTGCAGGACAATTCGACAAAGAATATCTTTAGACTGTGAGACATCTTTCTATTCTAGTAGGGAAAGCACCCTCTGGTTTTCATTTGAAAGCAGCACTAACATTCTGTTACACGAATGGTTTTGCAGTATCGCCAAAGGAAACTTGGTCTTTACAAATGTTTTTTTTTCCCCTAGACATACCACCAGTTTGACAACCCATTATTTTAAGTGAACAAGTTGTAGCAAGGCCCCACAAACAAACGGATGAGTTGAGGCTTGCCTATGTAGCACAGTTACCAAGTGCAGAAGAGTGAGAGTTTTGCAGGACGATGACTATTGTAGAATAGCTGAATGCAGACACTTTCTCTTAGTGCCTGTTACCATTTCGACCATTTTGCTCAGTTCCTCCTCTGTTGGTGCAAACCTTTAGTAGTGTCCATTTGCCTCTAAAAATGGAAAAGGAGCATGTCTTGGTATCTTGCAGGGATGCATAAAAATGGGCCTTTTGCTCACATCAGTAGAATGTTTGAAGTGTATCTAGCACAAAGGTGAGTGTTTTCATGATGCAATGGGATAAAATGTTGAGTTATATTTTGGAGGCCTGTTGAAAGTTGTTGACTTCTTTCAGTATTTGCAGTAGCCCAGTGCTCCAGGTGTCATTACATAGTTTACCTTGATCAGAAATAACCAAGTGTTGAAGTTTTACATGCGGAACTTTTTGTGTATAACTGCTTTTTTGCGTAACTGCCTATATCAGTGAAAAGGATTAGCTTTTATTTCATTTCTAAAAGGACATGATGCTTCTTGCACAGGATTCAGAGCAGTAGGGTAAGAACATGCCAAATGGTGTAAGGGGAAGGAGGAATGGTAGACCTCGCACTTTGGTAGGTAATCAGGTCTGTGGCAGGACTGGGGCCTGGCTCAGTGTGCGCCTTACAGATGCTCTAGCACTTCAGTGAAGTCACTGGTATCTACTGTGCGTTGTGGGTGCAACTCTCTTCTCCTTCCACCTTGTCCATATGCAGGAAGGATGTACGTACCAGGAGGCTCCAATACCACACTCATTAATACTTGTTTCTAGATTCTGACCTGCTAAAGAAACTGCCTTCCCTCAGCCTAGCCTGAATAGTAAAACTAGAAGGCGTGTAGCCTGCGTGGTCCCTTTTCTCATGCAAGAGATAGACTGGTTTGTGACAACTCAAACTCCGTATGTGATTTCTTGGGCCACCAAATACACATTTTACAAATACAGAATTTAATAGACCCTTTAAGACCAGGGGTTGAGCAATTTAAGCCCTGCAAAGGTATTGTCCTTCTGGAAAAGGGTTTTGCAAATTCCAGGTGTTCTTTGGGCTAGGTTGTTGATACTGTATGAAGGAAGCTGCTTTTTTTTCTTTGTCTAGTTACATTTTAACTATCTCAGCTGTCACGTCTGTTTCATGTTTATCAGTATGCACTTTGTCTGTCTTCTAGACTAGTGCACGTGAACAGTAAGAAGCAGGAGAACTTTGTGTTCTTAGCAATATTCGAACAAGAATACTGTGGCATGAATTGTTTAGCAGGAGTAAAATCTTCCTGAACTTCAGCTAATGATGGGTACACTGTCTCAGCTAGTGTGTTAAAACTTGCCCTTTTAAACCAGTGTCTGTTATAAGAGTATTTAGACTGAAATAGTAGGTTAAAAATAATTAAGTGATATGAAGTAGTGTTAGGATCTACAAGTAGTATGAAAGGCCTTACGTAAGATATGAAGAAGCATATGACAGGTGCCTTGTGGCTTAACTGTCATGTCCTATTTTGTCGAGTTTCAAGGTTGCAAGTAACTGCTATAGTGTGTGCTTAGAGTGGAAGAAATAGGATGTGCTTGAAGCATGGTCAGCGTAGAGCCTCACTGGAAATTCTTTGTTAGTGCACAATAATAAAATTGATCCAGAGACTGAGACTCCTGATATGCTCTAAATCTTTAAAATGTAAACTTAGTGCATGACTTTTCTCTCTTCCTTCCTTTCAGCTTTTAGGTAGAGTTTACTTTTGCATAATAGCTTGCCCAAGCAGGTTTTTTTTGAGACTGTTACTCACAGTGCTTGTTTTTGATTCAGGTAAGTATCCTTAAATGTGGACTTCAAAATTTCAAAATTATTGTATACCGCTGTAAGTGCTCAATGCATAGTGTTCATTGTGTTAAGCATTTAAAAATACTATTTGTCTAAAATAGCCCTTGTAACTTGCGCATGTGTTACTACAGAACCAGAACTCATTTTAAATTGAATTTGCAAGGCTAGTTAAAATTGCATGTCTTGAACAAAAACCTTGCTTTTTTTACTCTTGTAAAGCTCATGTGGTTGGCACAGGAGGGTGTGTTTTCAGGGCATGCAAATGTGCAGTTGGGTTGGTAAATGGCTCTTGTTAAATTTAAGTACTTTGTACTTGAGTTGTGTACAAAGTCAGGTAAGTAGGAGTAGCTTAATGGGATTTAATGTGAAACAAAAATGCTGAACTTTGCAGTGGAGTTTAACTTATAGACTCACCTCAATTTTATAACTTAAATATTTATCCTCTATGTTGAAAAATACTATCTTCTGCTATTCATATTCTAAAATAACTGAGTTCCTTCTGGTGTCCCCTCTACTAGGGAGAGGACATATCTCCTGGAGAATTCAAATAACCCTGTGAAGAATTCAAAATCTTCTGTCCTCTCTATTACTGAGCTCAAGCTACTTTAACTGCAGGAAGCATAGACCCTAGGTAGTTAAGTGGTGATTAATGATCTCAAGTAGCTCAAGTATACTGGAAAGAACTTAATTGATCACCATCTTTTGAGAAGCTATTTAATTCTTCAGTGAGATCCAAACTGGTTGGTTGCTACCTTACCCCTGGAAAAAAACATGCACAAATTCAGGTTAGCTTACCTCTTTGCTGTGGTATGAGCTCTGCAAGAGGTGTCCTCTTGCTAGAAGAGTGGACAGCAGAAAGAATTTAGTTTGTTTTAAGATAAATGAACTCCTCAGGCCCACAGGGTTCCTGGATGTCGAGTGCAATGTGTTTGTAGCATTGTAGTGATGCAGTCTGATTCAAAAACAATTTGGTTAAACTTTAGAGTACATTTAGATCTGGTAAGAATGTCATACTCTTGACTGTGTAAGGGGGGGTAGGGGAAATACGTAAAGGCATATACCTGAAGTATGCATCCACTTCTGAAATCTGAACAACTAAAGACTTTGAATCCCACCTTTAGCTTGAGCAAAGTGTAATACAAACTTGTTCAAATGGCCTCCAGACATTCGTAGTGGACATAAGCCAGTGTGTTCTTGTGAAAATACAGCAATCATAGAAAATGGTGAACTATTGGAAATGGTCAAGGAAGTCTAAATGCTGAGTTCTTAGCAGAAGCATTTTATGAAGGGTGATACCACTCCTAATTAGAAGTTAACACTCAGCAAGTTAATGTGTGTGACCTTGTAGGCTAGTATTGATTGTTCAAGTTACCTTCAGCAGACAGTGATTTGTTTGTGGGTTTTTAAAGAACACATATATATATTTTTATAGATATATATAAAAAAAAAAATCAAAAGGCTTTTCTGTACCTTTTCCCCTATGCTTGTGGAGGTCCTGACCTGGAAGCATGTTGCTGAATGGTGATCATCATGAGGACTGAAGTAATACTGTTGGAAATGCTACGTGGTGGTAACAAGCTTATTGAGGTTAAAAAAAAAATACATCTTTTGTATGACTATCTTTAAGTCACATTCTTAGTTAAAACTACCTTGATACTTTTGGAGTATTATTTTTTAAATCAAAGGTTGGAGATAAATTCATACTTCACTTGCAGATTATTAGCTACTTAACTAGGATAAACTGCAAATCTCCTAATAGTTTCTGATTTTTGCCAATATGTGATTTGATACAACTGGAACCAGATGTAGATCACTTTAACGTAGGCTTGCTATGTAGGAATATTGGTACAGAAAGGGTTTCAGCGTTGGAGTTGTCGATCACAATTGCTTATAACCACTTCCAGGCACTGGGGTGGAGGGGAGAGATCACTCTGTGGATTAGGATGTAAATGGAGTTTGTACAGACTCCTCAGAGTTGCCACAGTTCCCTTCACTGGCATCCAGCCATCTCTCTAATGGGTATGGACTTGAGAGTTAATCACAAAGTCCTTTCTTTGTGATCACTGATTTTTAAGGACAGATAACTGTTGTCTTTTCCTTGCCATCTGGTGTGTAAGGCAAGGGTGGACAGGCAGACCCTAACAAGCCTTATCCTGTCTCTTTTTGCCATCATCTTCTGCAGTTGATTTCTGAGCTCCAATTTATGTCTCCCTATAGTCCTGTCTTAATGCATAATTGTACTGAATAAGCATATGTCCTAGCTAATAAGGTATAAACTTTGTGAAAGGAATAAGGTAGGTTACATCTTCCAAATCTGTGTAAAAGTGCATGGTTGTATACGAGACTGATAGCACACACGAGTGAGCATCCTTGCCCATGTGTAAGTTAGATGCTTTGGTACAATGCTTGCAACAAGCTACACTTTGAAGACTTCCAGATTCTCTGACTACATTCCGGGTTAATCACCAGTAATAATTTGTTCTCATGTTGTAATGTATTTGCAGGTTATGCAACAGCCTGAGGGAACTGAACTACAATTTGCAAGCTTTGTTTTCACTCTTAAACATACTTGGCAATAGCTCTTAAATTTACTGTGACAGTTACTGTATATGTTGGCTTTTGTCCATGTGCTTTACATGGCTGCTGAAAGTGCTGCAGACTTTGATTCTCTCCTTTGAACGGTTTTATTGAACTCTTCTCAGTTGAGGCAGGCTGTCCTTTGAAATGTGTCCTGTCAAAGTAGCACAGATTTGGAGCTTTTCCCCTGGAGAGGGACAGACCACTCGGCATGTCGGTTGGTACCAGCCACTGAGCTCTGTCTGGCAGATGGGGCGCAGCGGATGCTGCTGGGGCGTGTGGAGAGGCTTCGCACCAGGAGCAGGCTTCAGCATCCCGGCTCTGATCCTGGGAATGGCCTGACTCTGTGTCACACTGCCAAGAAGCCCTTCCGTCTACCTGGCAGTGGGTTGTGCTTGCTGCTATAAGTGCTGTGCCCTGTCGTTTCCACTGAAAAATGAGGTAGAGTGGAAGGAGGCATCCTGAGGGCTGCTAGTTCTGTCACATTCTACAATTATTGTCACACAATGCCACTGCCAAATAAATGTTACATTAATAACATTGCTTGAAAGTTTCAATGTTCTCAGGACTCTTTGTTCGAACACATTATAATATCTGTATGTTTCTGTTACGTGTTTGTAGAATTTAATTTTGAACTATGTACTACATGCTGGGATTTATTCTTGGATTTTGCTGCATGCCTTCTGCTTAACAGGAATGCTTGACTTGTGCTGCAAGCCCTAGTAAACCAGCTTGCAACCCTGGCTGCTGCTGCCCCTTGCAAAGAGTAACAGCTCTATTGAACTCATTTTAGATGGGTTTTCTGCCTTGCTCTACAGTAAAATTTCTTAATCTGAACAATTAACAGTAAAGCTTTCAAGTATTTGTGCTACTGTTTTGGGTAAAAAAGGAAACTTTTGTGAGTCAGGAGGAGAATATGAATATATTGCTGCTATCAAGTGCATTTCTGAACTTAATCAGTATGCAAGTACTCAGAGCCTTGCTTCACTCAGAATTCACAGAACTGGCAACCCCTTCACTCTGTCCCTCTTGTCATGCTGCAGAGGCCACCAGTGTCGTGTCCCATACTAAAACCAGAACATAAATGTAAGCTTGGAGAGGTAATTTGAGGTTTGGGGGAGCTTTTGACTGGGTGGCAGCTGCAGCTTGAAACACCTCGGCTCGCAGAGGCAAGGTGCCTGCAGCAGCTGCTTCTGATTTGTGTCTCCCCCTCTAACAGCAGCCTGGCCTGGCAGAATGTGCTTGTGACAAAATATCTATGGGTTTAATGAGGGTGAAACTTGGCAGCTATTGCCCAGAAAAGCACTGCCAGGAGTGTGAACACTTTTCACATGGCTTAATGCAGTTAAGGATCAGTTGTTTCTTTCCAGAGAGTAGCCTTCTTTGTGTGAAACACGTTGCCCCTTGCATTTAAAAAAAATCTGCTCAGTTTTGTAACTGAAGACAGCATATACTGTTGCATCAGCCCGAGACTGTCCTTAGTCATCAATTTTGATTTCCACAACATGATTAGGAGAATTGCTGTACAGTAGATATTCAGCATGGTCCTTACTTGTGCGTTGGTTTAGGCTCTGTGGATTCTGGTAAATGGACAAGGAAGAGGGAACTGGGTAAAAGTATGTTGTTGCCTAAGCAGGGAAAAAAAAACTAGAAAAACAGATGCTGCTAAAAATAGTTTATTACCAAGGTCTAAATATGGCTCTGATTTTTTTCCTTATAAATAATGCAGCTATAAATCCTGCTGGATATCAATAAGTATTGAATTAACTCCAAACTGCTGAGTGTTACAGAACCTTCTGGCAGCTTTCCAAGCTTGGTGTTGCCCTTCATTCATAGGATCGACATTTAATTTCTTAACGGGGGAAACCTGAAGAATTCATCCTCTTTGAATTGAAACATAGGCACAGGGAGCTTGAATGAGCAGCTACAGGCTCAGGCATCCCACTGCAATGGAAGGGGAGCCGTGCTTGATGAGTTCCTGCTAGGTCGCAGCCAGGATGAATCTCCTCCTTTCTTTTCCGCAACGCATGAACAATCAAAGGCTCCTTTTTTATCTATTGTTGCCATGGAGGGCATCCATTTAAAGTTCAAATTCCAGTAGGCTTGGGAAGAAGGGAAGGAGATAGGAGTAGGCTGGGCTGGGAGATGATAGGCAAGCATCAAAAGTGAGCTGAAGACAAGCCAGCACTTTGTCCGGTGACAGGACAGACCAGGCTGGGGGTACTTGGGTTTGAATAGATGCCTGGAAGTTTTTTTGGAGTAGTGAATGAAACGCTCCTGAGGTAGCGGGCGCAGAGAGCATCTGGCATTTTGCTTTCTTTGCCTCAGCAGAATGGGTAACAATGTGAAATTAGGCCTGAAATGATGTTTAATGAAGTGAGCCCTTGTGCTGGAGGTTCCCTGCGCTCTGGCAGTGAGGGAGTGTAAGCCTGGAGGACAGCGAAGGAAAGGAAATCTCATTAAGGATAGAGGTTCCCCCCCCCCTTTCGTAAATGGTGTTCTGTAACAAATGTCTTGCAAATAAGCTGGGGCTTCTCAGAGCTGTTGAGCACTTTGTTGCTTTGTTAGACCTGAAACTAGCTGTGTCTGTTTATGGTACTTTTCTGTAAGCAGTGTGCTAATAAAAGGAGGAGGCAGCTTAATATCTGCTGCAGATTTGCTTTTCCTTTCTGGCAAGTTCCTGTATGTACAAGTATTCGTTGCTGAAAGAGCTAATGAGTACCAGACCAGCTGCATTTGACATTATGAGAAAAGGGGCCATCTATTAACTCACAAGCCAGGTTTCAGGCAGCTGTGGGTATTTTCTGTTTTAATTATTACTTAGCCTGTCATAAAATTGGATTATGCTAAAATTATTGGTGATGTTGTTTGGAATACAATACAATATTGATTTAAGGGCTATGGCAGTGTTATATATAGGGTACTTACAGTTAATGCACCTAAGCTGCAACCAGAGGGTTTAAAGAGAAGTGAGAGCACTTTCCTCAGGTTTTACCATCTGGGTTTTGGCAGGTGGCAGGGTATTAGGTGGTGCTTTTTTTTTTTCCTTGCTCTAAATTGCAAGAGATGATGGCTAGTGGGAGAGTTGAGTAGTATTTCATCACTGATATGGGAACTTCTTCCAGATCTCCTGGCAAAAATGAGATCACAATGTAATTTTTTAAAGTTTGTTAGAAAAAGAGTAAACTTTTTCAGTTTAACTCAGGGTAGTTTTGGGAAAGGGGATTCTTTTAATATTCAGTATTCTTGTAATAACATGTTAATCAAATTAATAGATTAGTGCATCTTTATGGTACCAAAATGGAAGGATTCTCTCAATTCTGAAACCAGGCTTTGGTCTTCCATACTCTGAATATTACCTGTTGTGAAACTTCCCTTGCTTTTTGACATCTTCTGAAAGAGACCTAAACCAGACTGATTCACCTGAGGTTTTTCTGTGCAGAGACGTTTATTAAAATCAGTTGGGAAAATCTTAAGTTTAACTGTCACTGTCTTTTGTCAGTCTTGTTGCATAGATCAGTTCCTGCTGCATCTGTATACTGGTACGTAGGTGTGATAAAAGCAAAACAGATGCCTCAGGCATGTGAAAATGAACTGATTTGAATTTCTCTACATCATTTAGTGAAGTTAATTTATTTCCCATCCTAATGGAAGAATATTGACCTGTGTACATGCTCTTTTTCAAGTATATACAAACTGAAGAGAAGTTTGTGTGGGTTTAAGTTGCTGTTAGACGTGTCTTTTATTGGAGTACAGTTATAAGCAGATATTTTCTGCAGAAGTGGTCTGGGAGGTGATGGGTTGGTGTTACGGTTAGCTACAGATAATCAAATAGCTGATATGTTCATATACTCGAAAGTACTCAGTTCTTTATATGCCAACGATGACATGTGCTTCTGCAATAAAACTTAAGTATTACCAGAAACTGAATTTTAAACAAATTAGACTTCTGACGAGTTTTCTGATTTCAGTTTTCATTACAGTAGTAACCATGTGACTAAAACTTAAAAGGCTTTTATGGTATGCTAGGAAGTTTGCAGGTTGTGGTTGTATAAACAAATTTGCGTCTGTAAGATGAAGTGTGTGTAATAATACTTGAACGTATAGCTTTTACATACATACTCTGATATTTCTTTTTTTTTTACAAAATAGAGGAATACTGAAGTTGGTCATACAGTGAGAAGTGGAGCTCAGTTTTAGTGTTACCACAGTGCTTTAGGATTTTTGAGCATTGACTCTGTCTTAAGCAGAAGTATCTTATACTTTGTTTCTTTTCTGACTTGGTATGATGTATTTTAAAACACATACTGTTGTTTTTCAGTGCAGCTGAAGGATAAAGGACTGCATATGTGGTTTCCTGACTTAACTTTTTTAAAAAACCATATTGAGCATCAACTGCTGCAGTGTTGTCAGCTTTGGTATTTGAACCAATAAACAAACTTGTCCAAATCTTATCTACCGAGCAGAAGTTTTAGCACAGTTTGACTCAGTCTTAAAAAATCTATAGCAGGCTTGCCACTTGATGTTGAGCACGCTTCCTGAGCCACCAAGTTTCAGAAATGTTCAGAATGGTCCAAAAGCAGATACTAAACCAGAGAAATGCAGTATGTGTATTAGAGATTGAAGGTGAACATTGCTAATTCTGTTCTTTCTAAACAAATGCGTTGTGTTCAACTTAACTTGTCTCTGGAAATAATTAGTGGCGAGAGTCCACCTACAGTTTGAATTAATGCTCCTACAAGAATTTATTGTTAAATTGTGGTTTTTTGCATTGAGTTGAGCACAAGATTCGTAACAGCACTTTGTCCGCATATGTGTATACCCCTGCGTGCCTGTGTGCACTTGTATAACCAGATCCTAAGGCTTTGTTTCAGACAAGTATTTCTGTAGTGGAAAACTGGTCCAAAGAAGGGGGAACTGTTCCCAAGCTGAGGTCGTGTTTCCCTTTCTCTACCATCCCCCCTCCCTGGCAGAAGTCAACTTTATGGCCCAATTATAGAATCCCTTAAAATGCTAGTTATGATGGAGTGCCAGCATAACCCAATAATATAGGTGAGGCTGATGTCTGTCAGTAACTAATGAGGGCAGCCTCAGAATCAGGATTTGGATTTTAGTTCTCTAATTTCTTACGAATTTGACCTGTCATATCAACTTAAGATGTGACCTGACGAGAGGAAAAAAAAGAACATGCTAGAATTTAAAGAGAAGTTGGTACAAGGGTGTACTCTGCAAAAATCGGTGCATATGTGATTCAGTTGTAGAAGTAATTGTTTGCAGCTCATAGCAAAATCATGAAGGAATAAGACTTTGGCTAAACTGCTCAGGAATAGACGTTCTCTATAAAAATAGATGACACATAAATGGCAGGAAATGAAGCCAATATGGTCATGTTTTGAAGCCACAAGGGTCAAATCCTGTCCTGTGTTACTCTGGTGCATAATCAGGCAGCTTAAACCCTGTTACTTGAGAACAGACTTTGGCATGGTAAAAGAAACTTCAAAATGTGGTTATTAGTTTTGTGGAAGCACAGCTACAACTTTTTCCTCTTCTGGTTTGAGTGCATCTAGTCAGAAATCTAGAAACCTAGTAAAACTTCAGGGTTTGGAGGTAACTTTTTTGTTAATGTGGTTTCAGAACTGATTGTGATATGCAAGTCTGTTAATTCCTCTGTCAGAGGAATAATATGTTAGAGAGCTTTGGCTACCCATGGCGGTCTTTGGTTTTGGATCCTGAATGCTGAACGCTGAGAGATGGTACTGCAGGCAGTCCTGGTTTTGTTAAGCAGTTTTCTTGTGCTGCTCATTTTGAGCAACTGTGAAGTCTGTTAGTATAGGTCTATGTGAAGGGATGTGTGTGTAGCTCCTGTTAATGATATGAGCGTGCTTCCATATTTCCCAGTTTAAAATGCAGAAAACTAGATCCATCTTTCTAAAATCTGTATGAATTAGACATTATTAATGCAGGTGGTAATATGTCCTTTTAAGTTGTTTCTTATTTCCAGAGCCTGTGTTTCTTTTCTGAAAGGAAAGGTAAAAGGTCTTGAAGCAGAAAAGATGGAAGAACTCTGGCAAAACATGAATCACTTCTGTTGGGAGAGAGCACATGCTTATGTTGTTTCCCTCTGTGCCCTTCTACTACAAAACCAGATGTGTTCGTTGTCCCTGTATGAACACCAGTGGCGCAGCTGTCTGCTCATCGCACTGTTGCTCGTTAATGCAGCCGGCTGATGGGAATTCGCCAGGCTGAAGCCTCTGGAGTTTGTGCAGCCCAAGCACAGTAGAGGCCTAGTTGCATGTTGTCCAGCTCTGCAGTTCATCCATTGAGTGGATAAATCCACTATCCAGATTAGAGATGTGCTTAGGGTCAAGCAGGGAGTGGGAAAATAATTAGATGAAGGTGTTTGCCTTAAGGCAGAGCAATTTCTTTGGTCCTGTGAGAGACCTCAGACTACAGCTGCTGCCTAAGCAAGAACAGAGCTAGAACCTGTCTTCCAGGCCACTATTCCTGCTATTTCAGTCCCCTTTTGAGTCTGTCTTTTCTGTGGTGCTTCTTTCCCTCTGAGGAAATCTCTGTTCTAATGCATCAGTGCGGTTCAGATGAACACTGCTGCTGTATCTAGTAGTTGTCTTGTTTGGCTAAAGCTTCTTTCTTCCTGGCCAAAGTCTTGTACTGTATTATTCAGCTGAACAAAGCAAATGTCACTGTGCTCCACTTTATTTGACACTATATTGATTATCAGCCAGGTCAGCACAGTTAAATTTATGGAGAGCCTCTTCTGTTTTAGTTAATGGAATAATTCAGAGCATCTGTAGGTATTTATGCTTGCTGGACTGCTACTAGGAATAGTTGAAACTTTTTTACTTAATTGCATGCAGGTGAAATAGGGAGGCCTGATGTTTGTAGAATGTAATTCCACAGTCTCATAATAGATTGCATGATTTATACTTACTGAAACAGGAAAGGTAAAAGGTTGCAGCTCACAAATTCACCAAATTAGAAAAAGTAAGATGCCAACATCTTAATTAAAATTCCATATTGTAAACTTTTTAAAATGCAGTTGAATGTTGGCCTGAGCTTTATATAAGGGGGAAGTTGCCATATGTGTTCACCCCTTCATCTTAGTATTGCTGTTGAATCATATTCTTGACTGTATTACATGAAGTACTGCATTAACTCACTTAGGTTCCAGTTTGTCTTCAAAAACAAACAAAAAAGTTAATCCCTGGACTTGTAGGAACTGCTAAACCCCAGCACCTGAGTTTCCTGCAAGTGTATGATAGCTCTGTACTAAACTGCCCATATCTTACCAAAACTTCATTTAGAAAGGAAGGAGTGAAAACCGGCAGTGGAGTTTTGTCTGCTTAAATTCAGTTTCGAGAAACAGCTTTAGACTGACATACTTTTCCTTAATTTGCAAAGATCACCTAAGCAATGGAGGAGAAAATCCACAGGCCCCCTCAGTTGTGTCAGTGATCTTTGCAGACCACTACAAGGAAAAGATGTGGAGAGGATATTTAATCTGAACGTGAAATTTTTTCATATGTGGAGTGCCTATCATGGATGATTATGCCCGACTTTGGGGTGAGGAGGAAGCAGGTGTTCAGGTTGAACTTAATCCACAGTGGTTGTAATCCCTGCTGTATTTGTGATCTGCCTGTGACTTCACAGTTGGCCATCGGGAATTTAGTGTGATAGCAATGATTTTATCTGGGCTGTACAAAGTTTCCTAGGTAAACAAGCAGGCTGCTGTACAGGTCTGCAGCCTGCAGTGCATGAGTCTGTTCCCAAAATCTCCCCACCAGTGAGGGTGACCAGTGTGTGGGGACTGCAGTGGTGCTCAGGTGGAGAACTGGACCCCCAGTTCTCCCCCTCAGTCTTTGTGCATTTTGTTTTTCGCATTTGTAGACCTTTAACTATTCCAGTGGTTTCTGTCAGTTATCTCACGTGATGAACAGCCTTGTATTCTTGCATATGTGAGTACAATTAGACAAATTTAGTATTTCACTTAAGTATTTCCATTTCATTAAGCCGTAGTGTTTTTTCAACTAATAGCACTAAATAAAAGCCAAATTAAACCACAGGTTCTTGCAGCTCATAAACAAAACTTCTAAGGGTACTGTGGCACAATTTAGAATATAAACATAAAAATCTAGGCCAATAAATAGATCAACTTTCATGGTAGACTACACCAGAAAACTGCATGCTTAAATCTAGAACAGTCTGGCTAGTGAGAGATGAAAGCCTGTTACTTCATGATGCTGTTTAGCATCTGATATGAAATGAGTTTATGTCGGTTTACTTCTTTTCCTGGGCACCTACATCTAAAAAATTAAAATAACCTTTGAAGATACAGCAGAGACAAAGTAGTGAACAACTTTCAAGTCATAGCCATATTGCTGTGTGTCAGCTTGTATTGATTTTTAACGAGGTCTTTGGCTTTGCAAATAGGATTTACCTTATCTGGCTATGAGAACTGCAGCAGTAATTTTATCTCTGATGTAAGGAACGGTTATCATGGTGAAATGTCTAATTACATGGCAAAATGGTAGAGGCTGCTTACACTTTCTCATTCTTATCCAGTATTCCATGTTTTTTCTGCTTCCTAGTTACAGATGATGAAATAAGGATTGTATTTTTGAATATAAAAATACATGTCAAATTTCCAGGAAAATGAGGGATAACTGCAGAGCTACAAAAAGTGACCAGCGTGTTTGGTTCCTGAAGTATTTGATCAGAGATTAGATTTCACCTGTGAAGGTGTCAAGAATTTTCGAGGGATTTGATTCTGTTTCCACAAAATACATATAGAAATGTTTTTAACTACTTGGTCTGTAGCTCAATGCAAAAAAAAAGTCTGAACTTTTGGTTTATTTCAAATGCATAGTTTAAAAATCTGCAGTAGTTTCTGACCTGAAGTATTTTTTTAGACACTTTAAAAGCTTAATGTGTTTCTATACCTCTGATTTCTGATTTGAGCAGGGAGAAATTCTTTCCCAGTTAACTTAGTTTTTGAACTTTTAGAGTATGTTAGCAAGCTTCAAGCAGATGCCATTATGAAGAATGCTATATTGTTCTCCTGCTGTCAGCACTACTTTGTACCAATGAAGCAGTATTTCTATTCAACTGCAAGCTTCTTGAAGCTGGTGTTATCTGTGAACACTAAAGTGTTCACAAAATGTTCAGTGCTATTCGGGACAGAAAAGTCAGTCAAATGTCAAGAACTTTACTCCACAGAAAGGTTAGTAGTTTGTTACGTTAACAGAGCATTTTTCTTACTGTTTTTTCCCTTTATGCGTAGTAGAAGATGCGAGGATTAGGACTGTGGTGGGCTCTTTTTTAATCTACAACCAGCTGAGATTTCTGATGGTTTACAATAAACACTGTACATGTCTCCAGCTTGAGTTCTCACAGGTGGTAATATTAATGCAAGTAACTAGATGCATGAAGTGAAAATTCAGTTTACAGGGAGGGCACTGTTCACATCTTTTTGTAGTGGAGTGCGCTGTCAGTCAGGTATGTTCAGTCGGCAGTTTTCAGCATGATTCGGTGTGCTGCTTAAGCCCATTCTTTTATGACAGTTTGTTGTTATAATTTAAAGTTCTTGCTTAAGTCTCCCTCTTAGCTTCATTAAATGAAGCCTCTTTGATGTAATGAATTTGTGCCATAGTTGCATTGCTTATTGCTGAGGCCAGACCGTAGCCTCTTCGGGGATAGGTTGGTGTCTGAGATACAAAAGCATCGTGCTGTATGTGGTGCTTCTGACCTAAAACTTAACTGTGGCATGAATTCCCAACAGTAGAGGCATTTGGTTTTGAGCCAGTCTGACTAATCTATAGGAAGCCTAAGTCCAGGAAGTGAAATAAGGACCTGTGAAGCCCTCGAAGGGAAATGCCGCCCATCTGACGTGCTCCTTCCCCATCTCCATCGACTGGCTACCTACAGGGAGGCAACAGAAGAAGCCACGGGTTGCTCCGTGTTCAAGGCTGCCTCTTCAGCATTTTAGGCTTGTATTGGTTGCTGATATTCCAGGATCTCCTCATCATGAGGACCACTGCATCACCCACATCTCTCATATCCCTGGTAGAGACCTTAACATTAACAGTCAAAAAACCCTATGTCACTCTCTCTCTTAAGGCAGTGTCTTTTGTGTTGTGCAGCCATAGGCAAAAGTCTCAGAAGGGACAGAAGGCAAGCCAGGTAACGCATCTGATGTGTCTGGTGAAGCCTGTGGCTCCAGGGAGCAGCCCATCCCGTTGTGATGCCTAGTGCTGAGGAGCAGTACGATGGGCTCAGGGCTTCTGGTGGTTTCAGGCTTCCTCTGCTCCTCGCTCCGTGCCAGCTGCTGCAGCTGCAGCTCTCCGGGGCAGCTGTGTGCCTTCCAGCCCCATTCAAAACTGAGGGGGGAAAATGGGTGGACTCGGTGTATGATGGGGGCACAGGGAAGAAGCATGAGAACTGCTGCTTCCATTATACATTAGGTTTTCATGCACATAAATGACTTATTTTTCCCTTGACTACTGTAGCAAATGCTGTAGTTTTGTTAGTAAAACAAAAACAACCATTTTATTGCTTCTTGGATTTGGAAAGTGATATATTATTGGTTTCTGAACTGGAGGTTTGGTAAAGAGTACAGACATTAGCTTCCTTTCAAGCTACTCTGGGCCTTTCTTGTTTGCTTTGTATGGCAAGGGTCTAGAGAGATTTCTTTTATTTCCTTCCCCACCATTGTTTTCGAGACAAAGTTTTTTTTCTTAATATTCAGACATTTTATCGCCTCCCTTCTTTTAAAACTGAGTTTCTTTTTTCTTTTTTTCCATCCCACAAAAGAATACTTTTAGCTGATTAAGTTCTATCCATTGCCAACTGCGGACTCTTTTGTCTTGTTAGTCCAGCATCCTTTATAAAATGAGGACCATTGAGCAAGTACTTGCAGGCTCCCCACTGAGCACAATTGTGCTTGAAAGGTGTGGTACTGTACCAGTGTAACATGTAAAGCTGCAGCTTCGAGGGCTTGAATGCATTGCAATTTCTACCTTTTGCTTTGAAAGAAGTGGGATTGTGCTGTGAGATAATAAATCTACCTATTTTTAGTTCGGTGCAGTTGTGACAAGTGGGTGAACAAAGAAGCAGTTGAATGCACTTGCTGTTGTGTTGAAGCCGGTTAAAAGTTCCCATTCAAGTGGTTTCAGCGTAGTGCAGCTAACAGGCAATTTTCCATTTATGTACACAAACCTTCTAGAAAGACAGCTGTGTGGCTGGATTAATTTCTAGCAGTAAATTGAATAAAAGATATTTTGAAGGGGGACTTGGGAATTCCTTTCTAAAACATTGAAAGCAGAACTTTCAAAGCTTTACTTTATTTGATCCCTTTCCTTCCCAGTGCCTACTGTAAGATTTAAAGAACTGAAAATATTGTCCTCTATATGGAGATACACAACAGGAAATGTGTTCTTTTTCAGAGCAATGAGACAGAATTAGGATTAAAATATCTTTTAACACTTTCTACTTCAAAAATATACTGTTTTGCATTTAAGTAAATATGAGAGAAATTCACACTTTAGTCATAAAAATGAGCTCAAATGTTTGTGCTTGAATAAGCTGTGAGCTATATAGAAATGTTTTGAAAACAGGAAGGTGTCTTGTACTGAAACTGTTTTCGTAGGGGGGTGAGATTTGGAAACACAAAGCTTTGTGATTATGAAATATTATCAATTTTGTTGGTGCTAGTGACATGCAAAATTGGATATGGGTTTTAACCATGGCTAACAAAGGCTTTGGTGAATTCCTACTGCCAGAACTATGGTCAACAGTCTTTCTTCTTCTGAAAGTTGATCTTTGGGTACAGGTGTTGAAGATACAGATATCAGCTCCTAAATGAGGTCTCGTTTGTGTCTGTCCAGAAAACTAGATTAACCTGTATAGATCCTTCTGGCCTGAAACCTGTGGCTTGTTAATTAATCATGTGATGTATATTATAAGATATGGAAGTTGTTTGAGCAAGGGGAGAGCTGTGTGTGATACAGGCATAGCAAACCTCTGAGCAGTGGTGGAGGGTGTCACACTGCAGTGTCTTCCTGTGCTGCAGCCTTGGGGAATGCTGCTGCGGTGTCTTACCTATGGAGCGATACCAACGATGGTGAACCACTGGTTGTGCTGTGATCGAACTCTAAAACTCAAGTGTTTTGCTTTTTACCTTTACCCAAGCTTTCCCTCAAACTTTCTATGTAGATTTGATGTCGGGACGTCCAAAGAACTGTAAGAACTTGCAGAGTGGCGGTGGGCTTGCTGGCAAGATGTTCCATATGTGACATTGACCCAAAGGGATCAGGCAAATCACTTGACCTCTGTGAGATTTCCTCAGTCTCCTCTCCTTCATGCAGTTGTATACAGGCGAGGCTGACGGATTCAGATTTCTCCTGAATTTTTGAAGTTGTGTTTAAAGACCACCCAAAGATGTTGGTAAGCTGCTCGTGTGGCTGCTGACATGCAGTGAAGTAGAAAGATTATCCAGTGCTCTGGAAGAGCATCTGGAATACAGCATACTGGGAACATTGCAATGTTCCTGTTTCATCTGAATATATCAACAAGTCTAAAATACTTAAGAAATAACAAATTTGGGGGAGGAGGCTGAAAATGGGTGTGAAAGTTGGTCTTGTTCCCTGTGGATCTACTTGTAATAAAACGATTGCTGTGTGTATGAGAGACTGGAGTCACTTAACCAGTGAGATTCTGAAAGCCACCACAGCTTTATATTCCTGGCTCTTGCCACCTCGAGAGGAGTTCTGACTGTTTCACCCTCCTCTCGCTGCGTGCTTGTATGAGGCAGAATTTAGAAGTTTCTCACATACTAAATTCTAACATCTGCTGTCTGTATAGTTCTGTTTTTTCTGAAATGCTGCTTCTGGATTCTAGTCAAGGATCTCGTTAGTTACATGAGGAGCTTAGGCATATTATTCCTTTATCTGAGGGGCAGAGGTAGCACATTTACTGAGGTTTCCTCTTTTTTTCCTTTGTCTAAATAAAGGTGAGTGCCTCTCTGTTTTTAATCTGCTTTTCGTTTAAACGGAATTGCTCAAATTCCTGAGCTCTTGTTCAAATAGTACCCAAATGTAAGACAAACGAAGCTGACTCTGGAGCAAGGTGCTTCCAGCAGAAGCTTGGTTTTCTCCTGCTCTGAGGTTGCCCAAACGTGCTGGTTGCCTTGCAGACCCTGGCTGTCTCTGAGGTGAGGCCCGAGGGCTCTGTGTCTGCACGCTTGGGAACTTTGAGAAATTAGTTGTTGACTAGGCTGCAGTGCAGCTGCCTGACCTGAACGCTGATGCTGCCAAATGCTGTGCTCTGGATTTGCCAGAAAGCTAATACATCAAACCGGATGTCTGTTGTCCCTAAAAAAAGCTAGATTTTTGAGTCTTTCTTCATAAAAAAAGGAGACTGGCAGGTTTTTTCACGCATGGGAATCTACGTAGGCAAAACACTGTGTGAAACCAGGTTGCGTATTAAGAGTAAATACTGTTCTTCCTTTTTCTTTTTTCCACATGTGGCACTCTGATTTTCAGTACATTATCTTAATCCATCCAAGAATTTAAGGAATTTTTTTGGCTCCTCCTGTGCAATCATGGTTAATACATTCATGTTTTCTTTAATTGCAGACTTTAAAAAATTCCAAAAGTCTTTGCTCCCTTGACTATGAAGATGATGATGATGACACACAAATGAAGACGATTGTGTCATCCCCATGTGACTCAAATGATCTTATGAACATCATCACCCCTGGTTCCAGTCCGATGAAAGAACAGCTGGATGAAGTCAGGCATCATGGGTCATGCCAAGGTAGCTTCCAAACAAGGGATTATAAGAAAGCAGCTGCAGTATGTGAAAGCGATGAGGACACAAGCGATTGTGAGAGCACCGAAGAAGGCATCTTTCCTCTAGACTGTGGGGACTTGGACCTAGAGCAGATTGAAAACAACTGAGACTCCAAGTTGTGTGCTAGAGTCAGAGTTGTTCTAAATTAAAATGATAGAGGATTACCTTTGCCATGCATAATCCACGTCCCTGAATCTCTGTATTGCCTGTCTTGGGCCTGTGTTAGAAGAAATGTTTCAGGTGGGGGAAAAACGTGAACCATTGTTACTTGTTTAGTCTATTGATCAATATGTGGATGACAACAAAAAAGTAGGAGGTTAAATGTTATTTTGAACATTAAGGAATAATTTTGATTAAAAATTTCCTAACAGATATTTTGCATTTTTATGGCTTTTACAGTTCTGGAGAAAAAGCATCTCTATTTTGAAATGAATTTTCAGAAGGGCATTCTATAAAACTAAATCTGTCTACAGTGATTCTGGTGCGGGTATATGTTGCTTTTGTTAAAGAGCTTAATGTGAAAAGTGAACTGCATAACAAAATTGGTAATGAACCTTCAGATAGAACTCCTAAGTATCTGGTTGACAACTGGTCCAAAATACTTAACTGCCATCTTCGACAGTGTCTGGTTAAAAACACTTCATAACATGTACAAATGTTCTTTTCATACGTTCAGGACTTTTTGATCAAAGTATGGTAGTGACCTTAAAGGTTAACATTTTCCATTATTTTACTACTTGAATTGTTTTCTAGCCTGAAGCAATGCTAATTTAGGTGGGATAAAACTGCAAGTAACTGCCCACCTACTTGGTCATTATGTTTTCTGTGGTTCAAAAGAATGTACAAGAGCACTTGAACTTTTAGACAGGGACTTTGTAATGATCAATTCCCCAGGAGGTGATCCCTTCAGCAATACTAGAAGGAAAATAGTCCTTGAATTAAATAAAATGACATTTTGCTTTGCACTTGTGTCTCCTTATGAATTTTACTAGTAGAAAATGTGTAGTCTGTGGCAGATCCTAGAACATGGTACTTAACTGCAGAGCTGGATGGAGGGGGAGGGCAGATTCCTGGTCATCTGAAAAGAAAGTGGCATCAAGTTAGTCTGCGGAGCTGGGGAATAACTTGTCCTGGATCCCAAAAGTGTGTCTCGAGGATTACATGCACTGTAATAATCTCAGATGTAGTACTGTATTCATTGCAGACTATGGCAACACATACTTACTTTGTTAGTTCAGCTACAATAAGGATTTTCCTGAACAAGGGGGAGATTAATCTTGAAATGGTTTTAAACTGGACATAAATGGGTAAGCTTAGATTATGGCAGTTCAGTGCATCCCATTAGTTTGCTTAAGTGAGCCAACTTCTGCTGTGCCCTGTGCCGTAAGCTGAAATACAGCAACATATTTTAAGTCAGCTAATGGAATGTGATTAAGAAATAAATTGTCTTGAGGCATATGATAAAGGTTACTGCAAGGCGTGACACAGGCTCCAGCCTTGTGATTAGGGTCATCCTCCTCATAAAGGGAACTGGCCTAAATTTTTTTATGTAAGCCTTTAACTGGCTTACATAACTCAGTATCTATACAAAATTTTAAAAGTTTGGGTAGCCAGTAGGAAGTTCTAAACTTTTTGCTTGCTTTTATGACTCCTACTGCATACACAACTACAAGTAGCAGTGATCTGTGATACTGATATTGAAATATGTGTGTAGTGAGCCTCAAGAACACTGAAAAAACTTGTTGGGTTCTTGACATGTTGATATACATTGCATGGGAGAAAGTGAAGCTGCTTACTGTCAACAAAAATCACTCTCCTTGTTCTGGATGAGTAAATGAAAGAGTTGCTGTTGGAGCAAAGACTTTGCTTCCTGCAGAAGCTCCTGTTAACCATGTGCTGGTGTAGCAGAGAGCGTACAGATGGTGGCGTATGCATGAGCAAAGCTATTTGAAATAATCTAATTGCAAGTGGGGATCTCTATTCTTGCTGCTTCTTCAAGAAATAGCTAATTTAAGTAGTAGTGAGGGAGGCACAGCTAGTTCCCCTCCTGGCTAGATGGGCAATGTGCTGTGGTGCGGTGATCAGTCATCATGGGTAACGGAACAGCCCAGCTCCCTCCTGGGCTGCAATTACTAGTTGCAAAACTATGCTTTTCTTTGTGTATTCTTCTTAATTGAGCAATAGTGGTAATTAAAATTGAATCAACTTTAATGCAGAATTGTAGCAAAGGCCAATAGTACAACTGGGATCACTTAAAAGTTAATTTACCTATTTAAAAGCACTCAAGTGTAATGGCATGGAATGAGAAATCTAATATGGCAATCTGTGTGGCTCTTCCTCCCCCAAGGAAGACAAGCTCCTGGAAGAAGTAAAAGAAGAAAGTACCTCAGAGGGCATGAATAAAAGGAGGTAAGATGTGCTTTGTCAAGGGGAGAAAAAAAAAAAATGACAAGAACTGAAGCTATTAATAAGACAGTGATAAAGCAAAGGCAAGAGTAGAAGACAGGATAATATTTGTTCTAGCTCTGGAATATGGTCTGGCTGTGATCTCAGTGAACTGACTTCCCTAGGCTCAGAGGCAAGCTTCTCCGTTCCCCTCTGCAGGTGGGCTGTTTGCAGGCAGCAGAAAGCCCTGTCCCTGCCCCCGCGCTCCGGACGGAAGGGCTTTCCCAAGTGAAGGAGCGTTTGCTTACGGTAGCACAGGGCTCTGTCTCCTGGTAAGCTGGCTCTTAAAACTCCAAATAGCTCTTTCATGGGGGCAGACGGAAAGGAGTGGGTTTAGATACTGACGAACAAGTTTCATGGAAGTAGGAAGTAGTAATTATCTAGTTTAAGCTCTTATTAGTGGATGACAGGATAATAAGTAGTTGAACAGCTGTGCGGTAACACTGGCAAATGAAGAAATCTGCTGCGAGGAACCTGTGCACTGCGTATGCAGATGCAAACGTAACCCCC
>Ga0181612_122621_pt1 | contig 23664 bp, 10 predicted proteins | sample HoacroProtozoa21_FD_119630 | JGI IMG/M metagenome (GOLD analysis project Ga0181612, IMG submission 119630) | Hoatzin crop microbial communities from Cojedes, Venezuel. Combined Assembly of Gp0051906, Gp0051904, Gp0051908
CTTGTTTCAGGACCATATAAAAAGCTAAATTGCAACTAGACATTTAACAAAATTAACTTTAAGAAGCACAGGCCAGAATGCTGAGATAAGACAGATGTATCCAACTCTGCAAGGCCTGATGAAATTCAACCTAGGGTGCTTACAGGACCCACTGAAGCAATCTCTTCACCATTAGCAATTATCTACGAAAACGAGAAGATAAGAGAAGTCCTGGAGGATAGGAACAGGGCAAAAAATGCCCCCAGGAAACCCAAAATGAAACCTGTCTTGAAGGATAGATTAAAGGACTGTGGAGCAGTCAGCCCAACACTGAACTTCAAGAGCTGAAACAAAGTATTAAGTCATCCATACGCATGTACAGAATAAGAATATAAGCAACAGTGAATATGGGCTTGTCAAGGAAAGATCTTGTTGAACAAAATTTATTTCCTTCCTTGGCAGGGTAATGGGTCTGAAGTATGAGAGGGAAGGAGTAGGTGTGATTTACCTTTCATTTCGTAAGGGTTTTGGCATACTCCTGTGATGTTTTCACAAACAAGCTAAGAAGGTCTAGATGGAATTACTATGAAGTGGATGAGTGAGTGAAAATGAATTTTCAAGAGTTGTAATCAGTGATTTCCTGACCACTTGGGAGAACATCTCTAGATGTTTCCCACAAGGCACTGTCCCGGATCCATTTCTACTAGTATTTTCATTAGTAAGTTGCATAAGGGATTGCAAACTACACAGAGTATTTGCAGATGACACAGTTTAGAGACAGAGGGTTCTGTTAGGATCAGAACTCAAAGCTATCTTGACAGACTGGAGACATAGTCTGAAAACGGTAAGGTGAAATGTGATAAAGACAAGTGCAGAGGGACACAGACAGGAAGAAGGAAGCATATAAACATGTAGAAAATTGGGGATTTCTGGCTAAGTAACAGTAGTGCAGAAAATGATCAGAGGTTGGTGTAGGAACTGGCAAAGTGATGCTGCTGGAGGGATAGGGGAATTATAGAAATCCTTTTCACACGCATTAAGAGGTGTGTACCATCTAAGACATAGCAGGTAATGACTCCAGTCTGTCAGTAGTGGTGAAGACAGCTAGATTGCTCAATCTTGTTTTGAAGAAAGCACTTCAGGAATGATAACACAACATCTGTGATCGCATCATGGGAACAAGAGGACACTCTCAAGGCCTCTGCTAGTTCTTATTTCTGTGACTCATGAACAGTTCCCCAGTTCCAGAATGGAAGGTTCAGTCTGATGTTAAATTTAGTCTCACCTCTCCTGAGTTTACTGCATGTCACGTTCAACCACACTGCGTCTTGCTTCATTCACTGCAAAAGATGAAACTGCTTTGTATAGCAGAAGCCTTCTGAGTGTGAGTAAAAGCTGATGGAGAGACATAAAGAAAAATTACTTTGATTTAAATATATATGTAAAAACTTAAAAATAAAGTAACTGAAAAATGTTACTACCTTAAAATCTGGGTTTTCTTTTAAATGCAAATGTTTCAGCTATGACAGTAATCTGCAGATAAGGGAGCTGCTAAGTGAAGGAGGGTTCTCTGTGCTATTCTGTCGCTTGTAGAAAAATTTGTTGACGTTTTGCTGTAAAATCATGCAACTAGACAGACTGGATCAGCTCGATGTTCTTAGGAGGTAAACTTGCTCCGGTAACGGAAGCCATTAAAGAGATAAGGCCTGCAAGGACTAACTCTTTCTAAAGGTGAGCCAGTAATATTTAAATACATGGCTGTACTGTTTGCTTAAGAGGGGAAATGGTTTAGACAGCTGACGAATGTGAAAATGTTCAAAGAGCCTAGTGCCTTCCAGTCAGTTTGAGCTTCCTTCATCTCTCTTACACCTTTAATGAGCAACTCTGACCTAAGGTACTCCCTGCCATACTATCTGAAACAGAAGTAGGGATTTACTCAGATGTCTCCTCATTTGCTGTCTTTTTGTGTAATGCAGCTTTCCTGATAATAAACTTGCCGTTTAGCAGGGTCAGGAGGGCTGACAGGCTTGGTAACAGTAGATAGGTACTGAAACAAAGGCAGCTGCTTCATCTACAAAGAAGTTAGGCAGCATCCAAGGCAGTTACCTTGGCAGAACCATATCTCACCAGGCAAGAATGCAGGAGGAGGAACTCTTTAGTCTGCTGCCGTGATAACCAAATGCATCTCAAAACACCATGAAACAGAAGACAGAGCACAGCAATGCCTGGGTGCTCCCAGAGCAGTCCTCGACTGCAGGCCATCCGTCACCTGCATCATGGGCATAAGGCTGGCTGATGGTTTTATTCACGGGCACCAGCAAATACCAGGCTTATCCAGTAGAAGATGGTTGCTCCTGCTACAGGCAATAGCACAAAATTCCCATCTAAAAAATTTACAAAGGCCTTCTCTCATTCTAGCAGCATACGGCTACTTGCAAGCTTTACTACAAGCATTCCAAGAGTCTTCTCCTCCAAAGTCCTTGAAAGCTTCCTGATAGCTGAGGGAAAACAGTTAGATGTGTTCACCAGCAATGAGGACACACTGTAAAATAAACTCCCACATCACATTTAACCTCATAAACATTCCTCTTCTGAAAATCACTTCTCTCACACAGCAAGATCAAGTGCCCTCCACTTTGACAGCATCTTCCTGGGACTCACAGGCCCCGGCACCATCTCTTGGGCACCAGTGAACTCTAGGGCACAAGATCAGCAGACAGGAGCAAAAGAATCAGGCCCACCACATCAGTGTGTTCACACATCACGCACAAATTTGGGGTGCAGAAAAAGGGTAGCAAAACCTCTCCTATCAAAGAGCATGTTCGGTGACACTGGGAGGGACTCAGCACCGAGCTGATGAGAGAGCACGGCCATGGGAAAGCGACTGATGCTGGGCAAAGGCTCAGCCTGGGGCTTGTGCATCACTCATGCTTCAGAGACTCACATTTATCAGGAGGAAGCAGAGCTCAGTTATAAATAGCACCAGAAATGGCTGGCCATACTTTCAGTTCGTTTTCTTTCTGCTGGGATTCGGATGCTCTGCTTTGTACAGCGTTTCACCAGGAACCTGCTTGCTGGTTCCCCTCACAGCACTTCCTGCTGTATTTATTGGGCTGGTACATTAACAGTCGAGGGGCAAGGAACCAGGCTCTCACCTGATTGTCCCGTCAGTGGCCACGCTCCCATGTCAGACACAGCATGCAGCCGAGCGATGGGTGCCAGAGGCCAGCAAAGCTCAGGGGTATTATTTAACCAACTGCAATTCACAGCTCTTCGTTTCAATTCTGACTGTGCTCATTGAGCAAGATTTCCAATTTACAGACAAAATATGAAGTTTTCCCCTCCGTGCGCAGGGAAAGCAGACACACACGGCAGGCAGGCTTGCATCCAAATCCCCAAGCTGTCTGATGCTGCTAAATCACAGACAGCACCTGTAATGTGCCTGACAGAAGGTTCTCATCATCACACGATCGGGCGGGCTTGCAGCAGGGACAGTGAGAGCCGGCCCCAGGGCCAGCCGGGTGCTGAGGGTCCCCAGTACCACACCGATCTGTGGCAGCTCACGGTGGCACCAGGGGTGGGAGAAGGGTGGGAGCTGTGGCGAGGCCCAGCTCCCCACATCTTGCTATACACCTGTGTGACATTGCTTGCACTGTCCCTGCCCAGCTTGCCTCTAGCTCTGCCCTTATCACTGTCTTATCTCTATTTTATCCTCTTCAGAGAAGCACTCTGTTGTTTCACAGGCTGCATCAGTGCTGTTAAGACTCATCTGCTCCGCACACTTTCTACACCTATTTTGAGGATCTGGCAGTCACATTTCATAGGCCAGCAAAGAAATACATTTTTTTTACTAAGATCCAACACAGTTTCCTAATTCCTATTAAATATTTAGTTAACTTTTGTGACTGCTATAAAGCAGTAAAACAGGATTCAAAGATCCAAGCAACCAAACTAATGCATTACAACTTCTCTGCCCTTTTAAACCTCAGGCTAATATTCTTCAACATCACAAGGTCTTCAGAGACTCTTGAATTTTATAACTGAACCACAAACTAGCACCAGTACAACTACCAGGCAAAGAAAAATACTTTGCTTGCAGACACCAGAAAAGAAATAAACAACCTGAAAACCCACAGTAAGATGGTTTGGATCTTAAGTAAAAGGAAGAGCAGGGAGAAGAACAAATCAGCACTAGAGGAGAATCTATTTAGCAAGCAGTAGTGAGAGCAGAAGGCAGAAAGTAAGTTCAGCATCTGTATGAAGTACAGAGGGAAAAGCAGCATCAAAGCAGAAAAAGCTCCCTTTCAGACAAACATTACATGATCTGCAAGGGATGTTTTGCAAGATACTTTCTAACCCACAAGAATCCATACCCAAGACACAATTTAAAAATAACCAGCTACAGAAACTGAATCTCCAGAAGGTACAGTTTGATATCATCTCAAAAAAATACAACATTGAAGTTAAAAGATCAGGGATTTTGTTCATTACTGTCAGAGATACTTAGGAAGAAGCACATGGATACTTACCTTGCCTAACCTTGAAGTGGCTCAAAAAGTGTCCAAAAGGTTTTAAACAAGATACAAACATGCTGCAAAAGATTTTATCCAGCATTTCTGCCACAGCAATGTCTTGCACTTTCCACCACCTCCACCATGTCTAAATGACCCCAAAGCTTTCAGATAAACCTCTGCGGCTCAGCAGAGCCTTTCCAAAAATCAGTGAAACTTGACTGTGTGGGAAACAGGATTTCCTCCAGCAGGACTATGACTGCAGTGCGCTCTCCCAGTAACTAAGGACAATCAGAAAGCTGCTGATCTTGAGCCTGTTTTCTACAGCAAGCATATGGCCACACTTCCCAAGCACAGCCCTTTTCTGCCCACACTTCCTTGCAGGAGAGGAAAAGGGAGCAAACACATGACAGATGTTTGTCGGCCCCTAAATGCCTCCTGGTGCTGCAGCGAGGAGCACAGTGTCAGGTCCTCAACAGACCGGCACAGCTGCTGCTGCAACAGCCTGTTACTGGACACCGAGTTCAGTGAAGGGAGCAGGACTGCAGCTAAGGACGGCTCCAGCAAGGAAGCCTCTGACAGATTTAGGTCTCTGGACCCCAAATGCACCCTGGCTGGCCCATGGATGCTCTTCCCACTCCTCTGTATTTCTGTGCATGCACCGAATGACTGAAGTGACCTCTCTGGTGAGGAAACAGTGGTCTCCTTTACTCCTGGGACATCATAGGTTAATTAAGCTTTTTGTGTTTTTTGCACCGGGCCAGGTGTGCAAGGCAGTGTTGGTAGCAAGAAGAAAGTAGGAGAAAGATGGAGCTCAAGAGGAAGGTTCTCCGTGCAGACATTGCACTGACCCAGTATGAAAGATGCAGTTTGCTTGTGATACCCTAGGGGTTTTCTGCTGAATGATCCTCACCATCAGGTTTCTGCTCTGTTATCCCCTCAGGCTACATTCTCCCACTTGCCAGCTCGCAACCTGATGCTCCTTCTCCCTATCTTCGGTCCAGGCTCTTTGGTTTCAGGTCTCTGTTGCTCTCCTTTCTTCTCTAAATTTCTGTTTCCCCTCTCGAGTTATCCCCTAACAGTATCCTCACAGAGTTGAATGATGTTTTATCACTGAACTACCCCCAGCAAACACTTATTTTGTGCTCCTCAGCAGTGAAGGTAACAGGAGGGGCTTTGAGCCTGTTCTGAGACAGCTGATCTTTATTCTGACCTTGATAGCAACCTTCTGTCTTTTCTTTTTCTTTTATTTCCTTTGCATCAAACTCTTTGTTTGCCTGAAGCCAAAGCAACAAAATATTATGGGAAGCAGTAACATCTCAGAGGCAATGCAAGCTGCAAAAGCTGTTTGTCTGACTGTAGATGACAGATTTAGGAGACTGCCCGTCATCAGAAATGAAACAATGTGCTGGGGTGACAGCGGATTATGAACAAAACACATTTTCTTCTCCTAAGTGCAGCAAATACAATCAGCTTCCTGGAAAGGCCTTTTTTTGTGGAGCTGTACCCAGCAGCATGGAGTGGGGTAGAGAATAGCAGGTCATGCTGACTTTAAAGGGATTCTGTAACTGAACTCATTTACTTCCACCAGCAAAACAAGACCTCAGTGAGTCTGGGGTGGCTTCATGAACTGCTAAGATTCACTGTAGACTTATATGAGGACTCAGATTAGAACATAAAAAGTAGAGATGGAGAAGGGATCACACAGTTATTGGGCACACTCCAACAAGTAAGTCTCAGATGTGTTTTATCTGGTTTATATTTAGGTGGGTCTTCCACAGATTCTACTGTGAAACTATTCTGCAAGCTGACACTCCCTCTAGTTTCCTTTGGCAGCCAGCAGACTACTACAGTCCTGCTTTGTCCTTTTTGTCCTAACCATGAGTATTGCATTTAACCTGAACAGCATTTGGTGAAGAATTAGCAAGCAGTGGCCAGCCCTTTTTCCTCCCATACACGAATATAAGGCAGAAAAGAATTCGTTCAGGATGCCATCTGAAGCTCCATGGTGTCAGCTCCTCAGGGAGGCCAGATCAGCTTCAGCAAATTAACAATGAACCAACATGCTTTTTTAACCAGTGATCTCTCCATAGCCATTCCAAACCATGCTGTGCACATGGGCAAGCCTGCCACAGCTGATATTTGCTCTAAGCACAACAAAAATAAAAGTTCCTTTTGCAGATCTTAGGGTCAACACTCTGCAGTGGGAATTTAGTCAGTAATTCTGATGATGAGCAAGTAAAAAAAATAAAATTCCAACCTTCTGCAGCAGTATTGGTTCTGTACTAGTCCCAGCAGCAAGCAGGGAAACATCCTTTTGGTTTGATGTGAAAGTGAACTAGAAGCACATAGTGAAAACAAATCTGTTGAATAAGATGTGTTTTAGGAGGGAGACTGAACAGCAGAAATAAACATTGACACAGCAGATAGTTTCAGTTATCAGTCCTTGTTTCTGAAGTGGTCCAGCTTCCAAATGCTTCAAATCTAAAATATTTAGTATATTAGCAGTGATGAAAGGTAAGGAAAAAAGCACTCTTCTCAGTGGTAAATACCCTAATCATATTTTTAAAAAACCAGGGTGAAAGTGAGAACAAAGCTCAAAGGCTGTCAAAGGGAGAGGCTCTATGCTGAGACCCCCTTCCCAGCAGGGTGTCACTAATCCCCAGAGGAGACTGCTCTCGTGGGCTCTGGGTGCCAAAGTCTAGCCAGGTTGTCCCACTTTGGCCAATCTCATCAACACCCAGAGCCAAGCCCTGGGACTGAGCCATTGGTTCAAACAGCTACCCTGTCCAGGGACTTGCTTTCTAGGAGTACTCAGTGCTGGAGATGATGGGAGTGTGAGGATTTTGCTGACTATTTGGACCATTATTTTGATAAAAGTGGGGTTTCTCTTAATCCCACATAGGCATTGCCCAGCAGAAAATGACAGATTTGGCACAGTTTTCCAGGAACTGACTCCTTTGAAGCTGGTGTTTGCAGCCAAAGACAGAGGCCTGAATTCACTGACCTGGGAGACCATTTCTAGTTCTATGTTCCTGTAAGACCTAAGGTTTCCATGGTGTATGAGTATACGCATGCATATACATTCATATGTCTACGTATGTGTTTATTCCTTTCTGTATTTGGATCTTAATCAATTGGTAGTAAGGAATTAGATATGTGTAATTTAAAGCAAGCCAGAATTTTCCATTATTTACAATGCAGTTAGCACTTAATACATGGAAGACAATTGCCAAATCTATAAGCAGCCATTGCTACGCTCTAAAAATACGAGGAGCAGTATCAGGCAGACAAATTCATTCCTAGGTAACAGAATTAGAAAATCTATATTATTCTATTTTGCTCTTAATAATGGGCTATGTTACATCAGCTATGTTTTATGCAAACTTACTGAGATATTACTAAGTCACTGAAGATGAAATGGCACAAGAAAAGAGCTGTCAGACTGCTTCACAAACTCCCCATTTTGTTTCCATTGTGAAAGGCTGTATTGTTTCAAAAGGAAGGAGCCAGGCAGTCCAGAGAACAAAGACTCCTAATTGTTTGGAAGAACTTTTTTACTTTTCTAATTGGTCTTCAAAGTCATGGACTTGCAGCCTCTACGAAAGTGAGGACTACACAGTATGGTCTGACAAAGACCAGGCTTCTTACTAGCTGGGGTGTTGCCGGAGGAGAATAGGGCATCTTTGAACTAAATATGAGAAAAAAGGCATCACTTTCTAGAACCATTTAGTGCTAAATAAGGAATAACAATCCAGTGTCTCAACCTAATAGATAGTCCTTCATGTCCCTTCTCCTCCCATTAAAAGGAGAGAAGACGTTTCCTAAACCTTTTGGCTGATATTGACAAATGTCTACAGTTCAGATCTTCCCAGCAGAGGTACAAGCTGTTCTCCTGATTGCTGTGCACTCACTTTATTACTACCCTTGCTTACTAGTTTTGTAGGAAGTAAAAAACTGTAGAGTTTACTAAAAATATTGGTACTTTATTGCAGAAGAAAGCCAAGAATAATGATTCTCAGCACTAAACCTTTGGAAATAAAATTAGCAGACAGGACCTAGAGGCTACTAATACCTACATCTGTCCATATCCATGAGGAAGTTTCTCACCTTTTCAGAGCTCTCTCCTTAGAGTTCCTAATGTCTTTTTTCACCTCTGAACCACATTGCTGCCAAGTGGCACACATAAACCTACCTCTAAAAACCCAATACAGACTGCTTCTACTGCTGAACATACTGCTTCTGGTGTGTAGGGTGAGGCCACTAATAACACCCCTTAAGCATACTCTGTCCTTCCCAACACCATCTGGGGTACAAATGACCCGTGATTCTGGTGTCAGTAGCGTTCAAACAATCGTTGACCTCCTGCAGCATGCCACAGCAAGGCCATGAGAAGCTGCACATAGCACTTCTGATTTTGCCAGGCTTTTTTAGTGGAAGCTTAAATGGCAATGGAAGGACCTTGGCGTTCTCTGCGTTTGTGTGTGTGTGTGTGTGTGTGTGTGTGTGTGTGTGTGTGAGTACCTGACACACTGTATTATGATAACAGCCCATGGCTGGAGTACCATGTTAACCTGTAAGAAGAGCAAAAAATGTTTGCTAGAGGAAGAGCTTTGGACAGAAAAGCAGCAAATATAAAATTCTGATCTTCTCTGAAATGTTACATTTGCATAACCTCTTTGTTTATAGCAAGCACCAGTGGTGCTCTTGGCATTTTTCACATTCATCTGCAGTCCCATCAGGATCCTTTGATTTCTTGGACTTTTATTAGAAGATGCAACAACAAGGAGCCATGGCTGGGGGAGAATCCATGCATGGCATGTGCCAAAGTACAAGGAACACTGACAGTGTACCTAGCGGTATGACTGCATTAGGCAGCCTAAACTAGGTGACAACAATAGTGAACACCAGCAACACCTGTAGCCCAGGCTAGCAAACCAAATACACACTCCTGCACCTCAACGGGCTCATACAGACCATGAAATATGTGCTGCCACACTTTTACTGCTATAAATGAGATCAGAAGTGCATATACCTTCCAGTACTCCAGTCTTAACTCATATTACACTGTAGATGTAACTATAAAATTAGCTGGATGTAGCAACATATTTACCCCAGTCCTTCACAATATTGTCCATCTGGTGACTCTTTGTGACAGATGCCAGAGTGGCATTACTGTAAGAGCACTACCTGCACACCACAATTATTAATTCACTAGTGTGTCTTGAATCCCAGCAGCAGCCAATTCCACAGGCAGCTGTCCCTGGGTTTACTGTGCCCAATACAGAGCTTTTAGGGCTGATGTATGTGTTTTACACAATGCTTATCACTTACTGCCCTGTGATCTTGTATTTGGAACATAAATAGCATTGCATGCTCGTATATACAGAGGAGATCAGTTCCTCCCCAAAGAGAAGTCATTTATAATAATGAAAACTAAGGGGAAATAATTACAGCAAACTTCTGCTGACATGTTTAGTCTCTGTTGAGGACGAAGGATTCATGCAATTTCTTTGCCTCTCCGCATATTTCAAAGTTAGCCTGAAATACAACTTATTAATCCATCACCAACACATGTATTAAACCCACACCTTTCCCCATACGGCACTTTTTCTGCTGTGCCCAAACCCAGCCCAACTAAAAGCCCAAGTAGAGGAAAGGAAAAGCACCCTTACCTGCCACACTGGCTCTGTGTGCTTTCCTGACTTAGCACTACTCTTGTAGCTGGGTTGGGAGGTTGCCTTCTTCAGGTGGTAGATGGCCACATTGCCGTCATAGAAGCCCACTGCCACGAGGTAAGGGTGGTCATTATGGAAGTCCAGGCACATGACGCCACTTTCACTGCTGAAGACATACTCTGGGAAGGAGGGGTTCTTCATAGTGTAGAGCACGAGCATGCCCTGGCCCTGCTTCATGAAGTCATCTAAACAAGGAGGAACTTTACTGTTAAATCAGTTTCCAAAATCCTCTACTATTAGTAGAGACACACAATCTGACAGCACTCACCAACCTGAATGCAAAGTCAGGTAGGAAGGACATCAGTCACAGGACCAAATGGTCATGTTGGCGTGACTACACCTAGACATCCTTTCCTCCATTGATATGCCATTCTCACGACAAGGGGACAATGTGCTTGTGCAGAAAAACTACTGTATTGGCAATTTTCTTCTAGGAGAGAGACTTGAAAAGCCTTGGAGGAAAAGTGTGGAGGAAAAAGAATCTTGTGGACACTTCTTTCTTTGCACTAGGATTTCACTAACATTGCAGACATGCAGGCTGAACCAAGGATAGAAGCATTTCAATTTCTATATTGGCAATATTTTATATTACAGCCTCCATTGCTTCTTCGAAGAAAAGCATTTCATTGAAGTATCTGTAAATCATCATATCCACTGCCATTACACATAACTGTACAATGCACAAGTCACTACAGTTTTATTTTCTGCTTATGTCCAACATCTCCTTCTTGCTTGGCACAGACTTTTCATTTTCTTTTCTATTTACTTTCACCTTTACTTCGCACTGCCTGAAATTAGCTCTCCCTATTCTCAATAGGACAATCTTTCTTTTGTGGTTTTTTTATTAATCATGTCCTGACTGTCTCTGCAATTCTCAGGTTTTTTGCTCACCTAAAAAACACTTTCCAAATTCTTTTAAAGGGGAAGAAAAGCTGTTGATGTAGATAAGCTCTCCAGAAGCAAAGAAGGAGCTTTCCTAATCTATGAAAAGAATGCTCTCTCTGAGAGTATCCTAGCCATCTCCCCAAGCTCTTTTTCTCACTGTCAAATGCCCTTGGGCACACAGTACATGGGAAATAAAGTTACTGCTTTCTGTGCTGCTGCTACCCACCAGACATCCTATTTCCAGAACAGTCCTCTCCTTTTAAAAGTGCTTCCTCGGACTTGGTAAATGTGTACCCCAGTGATAACACTAACTTCAGAGAACTCTCCTTGGCAGCAAGCTGATCCCAAATCAGCATGCAGGTACAGAGATTGTTTGCCTCAAATTTATCATGGCCACATAGGGAACATCGAAGAACCACTAAAGAAATACACATCAATAAAACTATTACTGCTGCTTTGTATTTGGATCGTGGAAATATTCTATTTTCACAGGTGTCTCTGTAGATTGGGGTCAGGCAGGGGAAATGGTTTCCTTATTTTGCAGAAAGGTGAGATTGCAATAATGGCATTACGTGAAACACAGCTGAACCCAAACAATATTTTTAGCATTTTTTTGGGAAGAAGGGGAAACTTATTCCTAGAATTCTAGCTGAAAAGGAAGAAAACTTGCTTTCTCCGTTGGAGATTTGCCCTGTCCTTTGAATTCACAGACTTGTCTTTGTTCATAGCCAAGTAATGTTATAGAACTGGTACGAAGTTGAGGTCCAGCCATGATAAGGACGAGTCCCTCCTCTCCTCATGAGCAAAACCACTTGGGAAGGCTGTGGAAATGACCTACCAGGAGTGACTCATAGCAGAATGGGCTATGAAGTCAAATTGGTTAGATGGCCTTTGAATTCAACCTGTTTCATGCTCTTATTTCTCCTGGAGTGTGCTGACCAGCCCGGCTTATTTCCAAGAAGTCTGTGGTGCACATTCATTTTCTCTCTGTTGGCACTGTGCAGGGGCGCCTCAGACAGCTGCCTCTCATGCTCCCTGCACAGACAGCAGAGGAGACATCCCTTCAGAGGGTGATTCAGTTCTGAACTGGGTTTTTAGGTGTTTCTCTCTCTGCTGATCGGGCAGTACCGTAGGCCACCACATTCCTCATTTAGAGATGATGGAGCAGGCCTTTATTGGGTAAAATAACTCAGCAGCTTCAGCAAGCCACCTGGAGATTAGCCTGGCGAGCGACAAGCAAGGTCTTGGGAAGAAGCTCTGGCAGAGTGAAACATGGGATTCAGTTTGCAGATTAAGACACTCCAACACAGGTCTACGTGTGTCTGGCTGGCTGTGCACTCAGAGTCTAAGCTCCTGCTACAATCAGTAGATATCAATCAACCCACTTCACTGAGCGTACAAAACTCGCCTGAAAGAAGATCCCTGTATTTGTTCTGCTGACTACTCTCCAGGCTCCACTGACTGTAATGGCCAGCCCTCTACTGACCGTCAAACCCATCTTAATCCAAGAGCTGAATCCTGCTCATTGCCTCCTTTATGCTATGAAATACCACAGATGTGGGTTAAACCACACATGTGTGAATACTGCAGATAAGTCTGGATAACATCATTGCTAAAGTACAGCCTATTTCTGATGAAAGGCAAAATGATGAGAATAATCCACAATTAACACTGAAGCATGGCACGTAAGTACCAGTAAAACAATAATCTTCTGAGCATAAGCACATAAATCCATTTCAATGAATGGTGAATTCGCACCTGGAGTACTAAACTGTGTCACACCAATATGTTCTTTAATAAATTTTTTTAAAAAGGGCTTGTTACATTAGTGATATTCAGTGTGCCAGAATGGCAGGGACAGCACATACCCACAGCAGCGTATCTGCAGTATAGCTTTGAAGCATGGTCTTTTCAAAAGAAACACTTGTGGTTTTCAGTAAACACAAGCAGAGCATTGCGGCATGCCCCAAGTTCTGTGCAGTCAGTCTCTCAGGACACAGGTAGTTCGCTGAAACAATATTAGAAGGCCACAGAGCACACAGCAAAGCAGAGGGTGCAGACCCAAGAGCTGACAACAGCTGCACCACTGCTGGAGGTGAGAGCAGCAGCTTCAGATCTGAGACAGCTGCTCTGCAGTGCATGGATGCACCACCATGCACTGGAAGAGCAGAGCGTATCTGCCCCAAGCAGACCCACAAGGTGGAAGCTGGCTTTTTTTCTGAGATACAAGGGCCAGACTAGAGATGCCAGACAGTTATTCTGACAGTCAGAGCCAGCAGGGGTTGTTCTTCTACCTTACATGAGGACACAAGGCAGCACAGCAAGAAGAGGAGAGTTTGCGGACTCTTGCTGTAATGAGAAAGAGCTGCATGTCATGAGGATCCTCAGTGTTCACCTGATCGGAGGTTAAATTTCAGACCCTGACATGTAACAAGTGTATGTGGGAAGAGAAGTTTTGCTAACGAAAGATGCAGATAGCATGATTACTGGTCTCAACCTGGAGAACTGAGCCTGTAAGCATCATATGCAATCAGAAATAGGTTTCAAACCAACTATTACCGCTGTCTAGAATATTCACCTGCATTTGCCTTTAAAGCTGGGCAGATTCATCCCAAACCCTTGTCAGAAAAATACTGATTTAGTAGTAGCAAAGTACCACAGAATAAATTGTGGTTTCACCAAATAGTTCATGCAAAACAAAAATGTGAAAAGCATCTAAATCTTTCATTCCGATGCTTGTTATATGTCTGTTTTAACAGATTTTTCATTTATGGTTTTCCTTAGCTGAATTTAAAAGAATGAGCAAATGTTCAATATCAAATAAAAATACTTTATTTGCTGGACAGATTTTTTTTTTTATTTGCATCCTTCCCTTCTGGTTCACCAAAAAGGAATGAGACATGCATGGTTTTCCTCCATTTCCTCCAAAGTGCTTAGTGGCTGAACCAGTATGCTCAACACAACAGTATCTTCAAGTTAGAAACTACAATACTTGGGATAATTCTGGCATTCACACAGTAAATCTCAATGTGGGGACCCTCCATGGCCACAAGTCAGTGATTTTTACTACACAAGAAGCCAGTGCTACAATTTCTTGTGTGATAAACTGAAAAATTACCTCCTCTTTGGAGGATTTAAGACCCAAAACACTGCAACTTTACATTTTAGATTCTTTGATGCACAGCTTTCTATAAGTCAAGTCCGCCACCTGTCATGTTGATATGGCTTGGACCAAGAAATCACCGTGCTAATAGGAACCACTGCTGCTTAAAATCTGTCCTTTCTCCTGCAAGACCCCCATCTAAAAAAAGCAGCAAGACAGAGAAGCATGGTTGTGCACAGTTGCTTGTTTCTGAGTATCACAGCTGCACAAAGCACATCTACTCTCCTTTCCTAGGTATGCCCATGCTTTGATGAGCTTGGGGCTTGCTCCTTTAGACCTGTATTTCCAAGAAGCCAAGAAAAGAGGCTGGCTGTGCTTTACACTCAGTTACTCAATCTCCTCTGGGGAGAAGAGATCAGTTTCAAAGACAAAAATTCTGGTACCCAAAGAAATGGTTCAGCTATATACTTGCTATATTGAAAGTGTAGAGGACAAAAAAGGTTATCTGCAGGCCAGCAAATTTCTCCAAGCAAATTATTATTATTGTCCAGGTCTACAAAACCCTGAGCACAGCCTAAGAATTTGCCTGTGCTACAGTCTGCATGGCACAGACAGATGACTGAGCAAGTCAAAAATTCATGAATTCTCAATACTTTTTTTTTCCATCAGTGAGCAAAACCTGTGCACCGTGGCACTGAGCACAGGCTAATCTAACCTGCTGTGAAACATGCTGGGTGAGCTTGCGCTGCTTCAGCAAGGCTCTCTCCTGGCTTATTTAAATAGCTCTGCCAACTCCATGCTTTGCTGTGGTCACAGAATGCAGAATGGGTGTGCTGCAAGAAAGGAAACGGATGCACTTCGAGCTTAACTGTATGCCAATAGTTCCAAAAAATCAGGAAAGAACAAATCTTTCCAAGAAGCTCAGACAGTTTAGGCACGTGCTGAATGCATTTTCTAAGGCTCTTGAGGTCTAACAATAATAACTGAAAGTTCTATAGCACTTCAGAGTACTTTAAGCCTGTATCCGCAGCACTTCTTTTTACAGCCAAGGGAATGAGAAAGGCCAGTGGAGGGGACTGCCAAAGACACTACAGCAAGCTGGAAGAACAGGGAGCAGAACTTGGAATTCACAGGGCTCTGCTCAAGGAGGCCCCATTCCAGGATCCCTGAGAAATTTAAACTGGGATCACTGATGCCCATACTGTTCCTATTCCCTAAAATGCCCAGAAGTACTCTAGTGTACTGCTGTGTTGATACAAGCCCTGATGACTATGGATCTGGCCGTGAACCGCACTGTGAGCTGGGAAAAGACTAACACTGAGTCTTCAAAACAGTCCCTTCCCAGAAAAGAAAATATTTTGAGAATTTATTATGTCCTACCTCAAGACCAGAAAGCCCAGCCTCCTCTATTTCACAGCTCAGAAATGTCACTGGTATATCCTGTTTTGAGCCCGGAAACTTGGTTTTGGCTACTATACTCATACTTCATTTGAAGATCTCAAAAGACAGAGATGCCACTGTTTCATTCTGCTGTTTGTTTCAACATTTAATTGCTTTGAGTGATTAAAAAGCTGCACCTAATTCCTTATTTGACTTGTCTGGCTTCCCATTGTTAATTCTTACTATGCGTATCCTGACTGGATGAAGGACCTCTTTCATATCTGGTGGTTTCTCTTCATAAGGATACTTTAAAACTGAACACTAGTCACCTTTCAGCATATTTGTGATAACCTTCACAGCCTGAACTCAAAAATCGCATTTATTTTCACCTACACTGCATAGAGAGGCCTGCTCAGCAAAAATCTGGGAGCCAACATGAATTTTGCCACACCAGTTAAAGGTGCTGTCTTCACAGCTGCAAAGACAAAGACGCTGCTCAACAGATGTGGAGAAGAGTAGAATATTAAGAAACTTTCCACAGATATGTGGAGGAGATCACGTGGCTAGGACTTGGACTAGGGCCAGACAAAACTCACTTGCAGTCCAAATTTCAACTGGATATTGTCCTCTCTCCACCTTTAGGGCACCTCCTCCAACTCTCAAATCAACTTGAGGCTCTTTACTGAACTATATACAGCTTTTTCTGCATGCTTTGAAAAATGTTGGCTACAGAACCAAAGATAATAATCCAGTATCAGTCTCACTAATGCTTAAATCATATCTCTGCTGCCACTGAGGACTCCCTGTTTGCACTCCAGGATCATGTTCACCCTCCTTGCCAAGATATCACACTGGGAACTCAAATTTATTGCTTGTCCACAAAAGCCTTTTTTTTTTTCCTTTTTTTTAGACTTGCTGCCTTCCAAAACATAGCACTCCTCCTTGTTTAAGGAGGTATAATAATATATCTGGCTGCATTAAAATGCATTTGGTTTGAATAATTCCAGTTTACCACAAGATTAATCACTCTGTATGACAGCCCTGTTCCCAGCATGATTTACAACTCCACCTGCCTTTTCATCAGTCACACATTTCATCTGCTTTGAGTTCATATTTCCATCCAGAGGACCAATGAAAACAATGCCTGGCTCCAGGGCCACCACAGATCCTGACAGCACCCCTTCCGAGACACTGTCTCAGATGATAACTCCACCGGCATTTATCTTCTGACATTTGTCAGTGGAAATTGAGCCTTCCTGTCGAGAACACCTGCACTGGGCTGAACTCAGTGAGCATGGGCACTTCTCACCCCAGAGAAATACACACCCTCCAGTTAGCAGTGTTGACACTGCAAGATCTGCAAGCTCTGAGCAAGCTCATCAGTGCAGTGGAGGCAAATCGTAGATCATTTTGGTTTATGCTGATTCAGATGTTTGAATGTCAAATTTAACATTCTGCTTGACACCCTTCATCAGCTGATGGACTAATTCCTGGTACTCCCGATCAAGTTAATGTCATTAGCTGGGGCTCTGTTCAGGAAGCACAGAACTTGCAGTTTGGATAAGAGAGGGAAAGAAACAGAATCACTAACTCTTTTGGACATTTGAGAAAAGGTGAAATTGACAGGTGACATAGCAAGCTGTAATTTGTACACATCCTGAGGCCATGTCGCAGTCCTGGTAACTTCTGTGGTCTCCATACATGTCAGAGGCCAGACACACACCTCAGAAGATGGATGGATAGATACAAACAGTGTTTAAGAAAACGAGCTGTCCGGTATGTTTACATCTTCCTCTAAAATACAGTCTGGCAAAGTAATACAAGAGAGACCGCAATCTACTGGGCCAACAAAAACAAGAGATTTAGGAAATGCCTGGAACAGTGCACTGTTTGTCAGTGCATGCGAGAGCAGAGGCTCAGAAGCAGACAAGAACAGGCGAGAACGGGATGAAAAGATGTGGCGCCTTGCTGAAAACAGCAGGAGGATCTGGCTTGCAGCTCAGCTCTCCCCTAGTTCACACAAAGGCGAGCAGGTGAGCACTGCAAAAACAGAAGGAATATGCCACTGGTCTGAGTTTGCAATGCTGTAGGTAAAAGTGGAGTTTTCTCATTCTGATCAGACAGGGTTTTGCATCATAAGTATGGCAGGCACTACAATTCATTTTGAAATTTTCTCCTTTAAACAAGATATTTGTAAGGGCTTGGCTTGGCTTTACAATGTAAATAGTAATTGTGTGACTGCCTGTATGTTATGCATGCTAACTTACACTCTGAATATACTCAGATAAAAGGAAGAGAGAGTCCATATCTTTATCTTGTATGATAAAGGTACAAGACTAGCAACAGGGAGATTTGTATTGCAGATCCTGCTGTGCCAAGACCAGCTAATGTGGTCTTAGTCCTTTCTTCTCCATACTTCTCACAGCACTTCTGAGGATACACATCACAAATGAGGGAGGAAGAGCACGGCTGATGTGGTCTATAAAAGTTCCATGTATCGATAATGTCAAAAGGAACACTCCTGTTGTTTTCAGGAGGGCATTTATGTTTTGAACCTCAGCTAGACAGACTTAAAATCTTGCTTAACTCGTTCTTACAGTTCCTCAGAAATCAGGGAGCACAGGACACATCCCAGCGTCAGCAGCACACAACACTCTCGAGGTGGGAAGCTGGACAAGTGCTAATCCTCCCGTTATGCCTCTGGCAGCAGTCGGCACAAGCAGCTGAACTCTTGCTCCTGCATTTCTTGTTTCGGTCAGCTTAAGCTGCAATCCTGGTAGTGTTTCACTTTTTAATATCTGAGGCTCTATCTCCTCTATCCCTCTTCTTAAAAACGGGCTTACTTGATAGCATTTGCAACCAACTAAATACTTAAGAGTGCCATCAAGTGGCCAAGTGGGGGGCTTCCAGGAGGCACATGCCATTCAGAAATCCCCAGGATCATGCAACAAACGGACATCCATAAACGCGCTGCCTTTGGATAATAACGCCAGCCTGCTGTTACTGCAAACAAGCCAGGCTGCCAGCATCTCAGCACTCCTGAGCCGAAGAGCTCTGAGGGGGAGGCACACACTGCAGGAGATGCTAATGTATTCCATAATTAAAGGACAGTAACATTAAGAGTTTTATGATGGTGCTATGGCCTCTTGAAAGCAGGCAGATGCCTGATGAGATGGACATGTACAACCCAGACTCTGAAGGAGGCAATTAGAAATGATACTGCAGCTCAGAGAACTTTTCTGAAGACATTTGGCAGAAGATCCAGATTTGACCGAGGAGCAAAGAAGCAGCAGAGTTATACACACAGGACAACCTGCAGTCAATTTTGCAGAGGGAAGTGCTTCAAGAAACAATGAGTATTAAGAGCAGTAATTACAGCTGCTACAGGGAGCATCAGCCCCTATGCTGTTTGCAGCTCTAGTTAACATCAAATGCTTAGGAAAGTGTATAAAAACACAGCATAAAAAGTGATTTTTTTTCTAGAATACTATATAGGCCCATACTAATTTGTGGTTAAGCAACTCCTAAGTCCCTAATGGTTCTCTTCCCATTCCCCTGTGCAGCCAGCTCTTTAAATCTGGACAGTATCTTTCAGCATTCCTCTTGGTATAAGGCTGGAATATACATCAGATATTCAGTTCTTCTCACAGTAATTTGGTTTTTTTGGCTTGGTTTTATTTTTAGTGCATGAAATATTGTATATCTCAAGCAGATATGTGACAAAGCTAAACTGCCTGGGAAATTGAACACAGCAAAACACTCTGACACTTCAGAGAGCAAATACCATGTTACAAAGTGAAAAACAGTTCCCAGTGCTTTGCTGGGCTGATCCTGTTACGCTGAGCACCGTCTTACAGCTTGGACACAAAGATACAGTCATACAGCGGCAAGGGTACCCAGGAAGGCTGAGCCAAACATCTCCAAACTTCAAAATCCTTGGCATCCACAATCCAGCATCCACCTTATCAGCATCCTGAGAATCTACTGTGCTGGCTTCTCTTTTAGGAACTCACCAAACAATAAAAAAGCTGGCACAACTGTCCTGCTATGAAGATCTCTTACACAGTCCTGGAAACCACTTCTTCAGACACCGTTTCACAGGAAGATCTGGAGAACGCCAGTGAATCCCAGCCAACTCTCTTATACCTGGACGAATCTGATGAGAATAACTTAGAGCTGAGTGAGTTGGCAACAGCTCTTGGAGCAATACCTACTGCCTTTCTTTTAGGGCAGGTGAGACTCTTTCCAACAGCACTCACTTGGTAATATTTAGCAATGATCTAAATCCAGTGTTATAATGCTGAAAAATTAAAGGTGTCTCGATTACCCAGTCCTACACACAGGGTAAGCCTCAAGTTCTTCACACAGGAAAGTTGTATTCTCCTTATCTTGTAGCCAGAAAAACAGACGTGTAGAGGAGTTGCTGAAGACACAACTCAAAGCTAGTTACATGATTCACTGCCTGTATTCCTCACTGATACAAACATTTAGGCATCCCTGAAGAATTTTTTCCTGCCTTGTCTAGCTGACTTCATCCCACAATATCCTAAAGCTCACTTTTATCCTCTCTTACATATGTTACACAAAGTGATATCCTTGACAAGAAACCATGCAGCACTCAATAATTTAAAAAATCCAAAACAATCAAACAAAAAAACCCACCACAGAACATGCAGAGGTTTTTTACACTGTTCTGGTGTTACAAGTTTCTAAAAACAGAAAATTTTGTCTGCACTTCTTCTTCAGTGGCCAGAATGTTTAACGTATTCCTGATAGAATCTTAACCTGAAGTGGCCTACAACATGAGTCAGTGGAGGTTAACGTAACGTCCAGATATTACTGAGTATACTCTGACAGTTCGTCAGTCTAGAAAATATTACCAAGCATGAAGTGGAGAACTGAAAACTATGATTGAGTTCCCTAAGCGGGGGTCAGCAGAGAAAAATGTTATACTGAAGAATATGTGTTTTTGTTTTGCAGCAGCAAAAAAGCAAAGGTAAGCTAAGAAGAGTTTTGATGTCTCACAAGTTTCAGCTCTAATGAAAACACTAAATTAGATAGATGTCCTTCAGGTTTTTACGGATCCACTTTGTTGAAAAATGATGCTCACTCATCTCCAGAACAAAAGACAGAAGAGAAAAGTCTTTGAAGAAAAAGTCTTTAATGGGTCCTTATACAATTTCTTTGTACCATTCTGCCCTAGGAATAATGACAAGCTATCTAACTTCAGGAGCTTACAAAGTAACTTACGTATTGCTAGAATTAATGATGGAATGAGCCCAATGCAGATTTATAAATTCTAAGACCAAAGGAGATCGTTGTGATGAATAAATCCTGTATTTGTTCATATACTTAATTACTTCCACCATCAAAAATTCAATTTATTTCCAGCTTTCTGAGATCTACTTCCAGTGCTAGATTCTATCCTAGATGAAAAAGTAAGATGAAAGAGTTCTGTTCTGCAAGATATCTCCTTCTTTTCTCTTCAAGCAACTAAAAGACAGTAATCAAATCACTACTTAAACTTCTCCTTAATAAGATAATTTGAGCTGGTTTAAGTGTTTCACTGTAAGGCAGAGTTTCCAAACATAAGTCATACTGTGGCTTGTCTCTGAACCTTTCTCAATTTTTATATCCATTTTGAAGATTGAGCTGTTAACGGCTGGATACAACATTCCAGTAAATTATACGCAGCATTCCACCAGCATTATACGCAGAAGTAGCACCTCCTCCCTCCTGCTACTCTCTAGCATGTGAATGCATACAGCATCCCATGTCAAACCTCCTGAGATGCACCTCTGCAACTGCTCTTCCAGATTTATCTAGAATTTTTCTTTCTCAGAGTGTACATCAAGATGGGAGAATATTTTCAAGCCCAGTTTCATGACTGACACAAAACAATCTAACCATAGGCCGCTGCTAAAAATGCTGATCTCTCCTTCCCTCTGCCGTTTTTAACTCACTCTGTGTTCTCACTCCAGTGACCCTGTGCATGGTGTGACAGCACAAGTCTGGAGAAGCAGTACTCCAGGTTGAATAACCTCTCTGAAAAAAATGCCTCTAGAGTCACTGCCCCTCTATGGGAATTGCTGGAATAGAGCCTTCTGTTTTGACGACTGCCCTGCATGATCTGAGATGAATGCAGCTCTGGATACGGGCTGTCTTCTGTGGGTCCCTTGGCTTGGCTTTTTCATCAGTAGGAATGGAAGGAGTGTTGCCTGATCTCATCTGGGAAGACATAGACAGTCTAGGCAGAAAGGAACTCAGACTCCACAGCAGTGGAGACCATTTAAGTAACTAAACCAGGCAGGCAGAGATCCTGCCCTCTCTGCCATGCCAGGTCACCGTGGAGGAGCTCTCACATCCTTTGGTTCAGAAGTCAGTCTGAACAACAAACGGGTAACTGCAGCACAACGCTGGAGGGCAAGGTCAACTAGAAATGAGCTCTGCTGGGAGAAAAGCGATACAGGTCATCAAACCCATAAGTATTTCTAACTTAACCCTTCCTGCAAGCCATGTTTGGCCTGGAGGAGGGTCAGATCTTCTCGTTGGTTTCTTTATATTTTGTAACAGCTAGATGCCACAGCTGGAGCAGAAAGGGCTTCAAATGAACAGTAGACAGCTGACCTCTGGTGTTGGGTGCAGCGGCATAGAGAGAAGACAGCAAGGAAGGCAAGCTCCTGTGCTCCTAAGCACTGCTTCACTGTCTGTGTAGTTCTCTGATAAGATTCACTCAGTAGCATCACTTCAGACCAATGAATAAAACCAGCTGATGAATGAAAGCAACATACAGCAACAGGCTAGAGTGCTTGGCAGGAGTATTGCTGTTTTAATTTCTGTGCTTTCATATGAGTTCTTCCTCCACAAAGCATCTAATCAGCCGATGCTGTACAGCAGAAAATTAATGGTTTCCTTCAGAGAGCCGCTTCATGATGCCAGAGAGCACGGCAGGATTGTTTGTAAATATCTGATTAGAAAAAGCAAGTAAAATTGGTGTGGAAACATTAAAGAATGCATGCTGTGCCACTACCCAACAGGGATATTTACAGAACAGAGGTGATGCCAGCCAACGCTCACACATGTAGTACTACACCGACTGTCTTCACCAGCAACTCTGCCCATACAAAGCCAGCATTCCCACAGATCCAGTCTGTAAACAGCTGATTGACAGGAGCCAATAGTTTCCAGGAGAAACACTGGGTATTCTGTTCTGCTCTGTCTACAGAGCACACAAAAGGCAGGGTGCAGGAGCATCCTGAGCCTTTGTGCATGCCCTCAGCCTGCTCTTTGCAAATTGAAATAGGGGATGAGGCTCGGGATGGGAATGAGCCCTGCTTCCCCAGCACTCAGTGTCCTTTGAAAATCTCCCAACAAGGAGCAACATACATGACCAGTCATTAACCCACATATTTCTCTGCGAATGTTCTCATGCAACAGAACCCTACTTTGGCAAGGTGTTCCTTTGCAGGAATCTCTCTCCAAAGAGAAGGACATTGGTAGGACGCAGTCTGTGATGAGCTTCAAGGCCCTCTGCAAGCACGTCCACACAATGAATTAAAAGGTCACTGCTGCCATAAGGCAGCGTGGCCACAGGAAAGAAGACTCTCCTCCAAGCAGGACGTGTCCTTGCTTGCCCACCTGGCAGAAGTGGGAAATCTCTCATTTGGTTTCCAGGCCAAGCTCTGTTCCTTTACTTTTGAATTTCAGGTTTGGAGACTTAACAAACCCCCTGGCAAGGGGTGTGAGGTGCACTCTTGCAGGTTTTTTTTCTCTGGCGAGTCTGAGAATGCTGGAAGCAGCTACTTAAGGGGAGATAAGAGCCCCCATCCTCTTGAGCTTCAAGACACTGGTCTTAAATTGCCACACAGTTGTCAGAAGCCATTAAGCAGAATTAAGCTTGTCCTGATACAGGGAAATTATTTCTCGAGGTCCACTCCACCCTGACTTTATATCATTCTTTAACTTCTTACTCTGACTTTTGTACGAAAAGAGGGGAGCAAGTGCTCCCTCAGTAAGTTTGCAGATGACCCCAAGCTGGGTGGGAGTGTCGATCTGCTCGAGGGTAGGA
>Ga0181612_142506_pt1 | contig 23660 bp, 14 predicted proteins | sample HoacroProtozoa21_FD_119630 | JGI IMG/M metagenome (GOLD analysis project Ga0181612, IMG submission 119630) | Hoatzin crop microbial communities from Cojedes, Venezuel. Combined Assembly of Gp0051906, Gp0051904, Gp0051908
ACCAGCACCATTCATTTATTAACCAAATTTGATGATTTTCAAGGCTGCTTATGTCCAGGCATCAGAGACAGTAAGTGCTAGGCTAGTTTCGGCGAGCAGATGCTCCTAAGCCTGATTAGGCTCTGCTACCAACCCCTTTGTGCCGACCTCCTTAATCTTCCATGCCTGCAAAGGTCTCTTCCTCCCCTTTCTGTTTTATCCCCACTCTCATCCTCCCCTGTATCTCCCCACTCCTGGAGAGGCCGAAGACTGTAGCACGAATGTTTCTCCCTTCTCCTCCCTTCCTCCCTATCGTTCTGGGCTGGCCTGGTCAACGGTGCTCTCCCCCCCCACAGGAGAGCCCACCTCGGCATGGCTGGGGACCCCAGCCCCTGCCTCCTCCCCAGCACCACGCTCCCCACCCACAGTTGGCATCCTCCCTTCAGCCCGCTTCAACTCCAGACCCAGCAACGAGTGATCCGATAAATGGTCAGACCGCACCGCCGAAATGATAAAACAACTCGTTCCTGGTAAGGAAAGAAGAGAAACCTAGGAAACAACATCACCTATGGAACAGACAGGCAGTATTTCTGCACTCGCTCCCCGCGCGTCACTCACAATAACGTGTTGCAGCGTACTTCAGGCTTGTTTCCCAAGAACAAATACGATTCTTATTTATAATACAACAAAGGATAAAGCAGGTTCCCTGATTCTGATAAGTGACTCTGTGATTATTTCTTCAATAAAAACCATCATGTCTTTCAGATTATTCTTTCATGTTTTATTCTGCTTTGGAACAGAGAAAGCACAGATGAGTCTCTGTGCCTTGAGTCACTTCGTTTATTTTTTCATTTATAAAAGCCAGGGACCCGCTAGAGAACACTTCAGTGGTACTTAAGGACTTCTGAACGCCACGATGAACTTTGCGGACTGGACTGGCAGCGGCGTATAACCAATGCACGGCTATGGAGAGCGTCACCGTTTATCAGGTAATTGAATCCTGTGAGATGATAATGCACTGGCGGCGGGCTTGCGGCGTTATCACGGCAGATCATGACATAGCGCTCTCCTTGAATAGCAATCATCCGGCTTTCCGAAGCAGCAGCGACCCAATATGCTGCTGGGAAGCCTGTCAGCAAAACGCCTCTACAGCGCATCAGCATGCTCCAGACGTTGGCTTGCTGTACCGAGAGGAGGTGAAAAATGCTAAATGAAATGTAATCACCCGCTTGGACTTTCCACTTACACGCAAATTTCTCCAACAAAAAATGCACCATATTATTTACTGTGTCTTCTTTTAAGGTAGCTGTCACCATAGGATTTAGAAACACCAAACACACTAAGAATGCGATTTTCTGTGTCAAAATGTCCCATTGAAATTCAGACACCTCCTTCTCACAGTCTGTGCAATACTGCAAAGCAAACAGGGCCTGGACCTCACTGGAAAAAACCCCCAAACAAATTCTGTGTTTATGTAATGATGTATTTATTTAGGGCCACTCCAAACAGATACAGCTGGTTAGACTTGAAAATAACTGCATGTGAAAACGCAATAATTTATGTAACTTTAAATGAATTTTTGCATGATGTTTTGATGCATTTTCCCTGAATGCTCCCCTGCACATCTGGTTATTAAGTATGTAATTTAGCCTACCTTATTCCTACGGACGTTGGAAGAAAAGCATCGCGCCTGTGCTCCTCTCTAAGCCTGCCCTGGTACAGCATCTGGGGTCAGCACAATAATGCAAAATCCATTCCTCAAATCCGTCAGTCACCCTTTGAAGACGCTAATACTGCAGGGAATGGTCACTCTGACATTAACAGGCTCGTACTGTGAACAGTGGAATTAGCTTTCAGAAGAAGATCCCTAAATACTCATTTTGATATGGTAGGATAACAGTAGTGGCAGAGACCATACAGAGAGCTGAAGGGGCCTCAGGATGAAAACTGGTGGAGAACATTATATGACAAGGGGTTTGTCATCAGCAGATGTTGAGAGTGAAACCTCTCCCTCACTTGGAATTTATTTTTACATTGCAAAATGGTCCCTTTTAAAAAGATTTTGATGGTTTGAGATAACTTTGACAAAAATTGATCTTTTAAAATGTCAAACGTCACTTTAGAAGACCAATATCAATGTGACATTTTTGCAACTATTAAAATAAACACGTTGATTCTCTCCAGGATTTTTTCTGATTGGTAATTCCAATTTTAAAAATTCATTATTTTGTCCTAATCTGGGGGTGGGAAACTCTTATGGGACCTTTCCTGCCTCATCAGGATCATCTACATAAATAATTGCCGATGCTTCAATTTTTACTCATGGATATAAGCTGAGAGATTCTCCAGCTCCTTCGCTTGTGGGTTCACAGAAATGCCGCCATGGCCAACGGAGCTGCAGGCGAGCCACCCACCCAAAGACCCATCCAATGTCCTGCAGATTTCCCTGGTCTTCAAGCTATTACATTTTATTATTTATATTTTATTTATTTTTACTAGTGAAGCTTGCTCGTGGAAAGTCAGTTTAGATACGTCTATACGCACCACAGTCCGCGCAGTGATTGCTTTGTCAACGTGCAGTATGTCAAAGCCACGCAGTCGCTCAGTGCCTCTCCAGCACACGCTGATGGAAGCTGCCTCCGCTTCTCGTATGCAGGGCAGATTTTCTGATAGTGAGGAGCGCTGGTAACCCTTTCAGATTTTCTCTTTATGCTCAAATATGCATTCATTCAAACCACATCTAGCTGCTGATTCACAAGCAAATAGTGTTCATTACCTTTTCTGTCAAACATCATGTCTTCTGATATCAGACATCAAGGGGGGAAAAAATGCACGTAATTTACAAATCTAATAACACCATTTCCCATCACACTCCTCTGCATTGCTATGGCCACAAAAAGATGGAATCAGCCAAGATGAAAGCATTTTCAGGGCTGAAGTTTAATGGCTAAAATAATTGCAGAAACATACACATCTCCAAAACAAACCACTTCCAGAATGAATAATGCGTGGAGTATCCTCTCATCTACTACTTCATTTCATCTCAGTACGAGCTCCCCTGTGAGCAAAACACATACACTACATTGTAAGATATTTCAGATGCTGCAGATCTCTATGGCTGGGCCAGCTCCATTCTGCTGCAAGCAAACTGCAGGGTTTACACAGAGTGAGAGAGAAAAGGATGCTGCTCTTATCTCTTTGAAATTCACCTTCAAAAGGTGAAAACAATGCTTCCCAAGCAGGCATTTTATTTGGCATATGCTTGCTTGGGTAGTATCAGACCCTCCCTTTAGAAAAGCAGATATCTACCAGAAAAGCTCTACCAATTTTGCAAGAGTCACCTGCTGTTGGCTTACCAACCCTGCTTCCCATCCTCAGGCAACAGAAATCCTCCTGGCTGGTTCACCCCTGTTTGAGCATCTACCCAAACCTTTAACCATTAAAAGAAGATTCTTCCTTATAAACTAAGATGAATTCCATGTTGATGTGAATGTGAAACTGCAATGTATTCATTTTTCAGAGAGCTGCATAAATTAAGGCTGGAAAGGCCAGCTTATTGAATGTCTGGACAGTATGAGTCACCGCATTTTTATCCAATTAGTTCCCCTTCTAAATTTTAGCCATCAGATTTGAGGTTACTCAGTATGTGACCTGTTTACTTTAACTGAAAACTACATTTATTTTTCTAGAAAGGCAACTGGAACAGAAAGCATTTTAAGTGCAAAAAATGAATAGCTCAAATAAAACTTCATTGTACTGACACATACTCTACTTAATGAGGATTTCTTACACAAAATCCCCACAATTTTTGAAAATTGGAATAACACAACAACAACAAAAGGAAAATATTTAGGCTAAAAATGAGGAGAAAAAGCGGTGAGGTTACCATGGCAAAAGAACCAACCGCCTCACTGCTCCGCTGCTGCAAGCTCCCGGATGCCTGAACGTGCGACTCCGGGAGAAGCACCAGACAGCTCCTTCCCGCCTGCACGGGACGCCTTGCCCGCCTTCCCCAAGAGACCCCCTCTCACCCCGCAGCGAGCGGAGACTGCCCCACACTGCGGGACCTGACGCTGTGGTTATTTATAGCCAGTCTAGCAATGCTTTGAAGTGTCTTAACAAGAACAGTTGTCCCCTTCAAAAAGCCACCTTCTGCCACCTTTTGGGATACTAATTAGTGCAGAACTCAGGGAATTGAGACAGTATTCGTGGTGCAGAACAGCAAACTCCCACATTTTTGTCCCTGTGCACGCATTTCTGTCTTTTTGGAAGTGTTACATCCCCAGCTATTCCATACTCCATGATCCTGACATGGTTCCAAAGCTCTGGTGAGATGCCCAATGAGACACGAGATATATCACCATTTAAATTATATTTCACAAACACACAGTAGTCTCTCCATTGTTTACACGGATGACTTTCCATTTGAACAATACTTTCAGAATACAAAACTCTCTATCTGGTCTTCTGACAGATCTGTTCCTTTGCATTTAAGCTGCTGCCTTCTTATGCTCTGTTAAGAAACATAGCTGCCGCAGACTGAAACATCCTGTAAACTCACTCATGCTCTGGCATATGTGTCGATGATAATATTTTAGTAAGAAATGTAGCCCAAGATGCTTACAGGAATGGGTTGTGTCCTTAAAAAAACACTACTAGGTCTGGGAAGAAAGAGTTAACAAAGTCTCTCTTTAAAATGCTAATAACAGACAATGGTCTGTGGATAAGTTAATTAGTGGAACCAGCTTGTGTTTAATTATTTTGCTTGACCTGGTGCAGATTTAGACAATAATCCCTTTAGGGAGGGGTAGGGGCTGTTGGAAAGTATGTGATGTACCAGAAGAAAAACTTTAAATCTGCCTGAGCTGAGCAGGTAGTCTTCTATCTAAAATTGGAATGATACACTCCTCTCCATTGTAAGACAAGCTCAAATGGAAAAAGAAATGCAGGTCTGAACCAGAGAGATTATGTTAAGGACCTGGTGAGCTTTCTACTCCAATACTTAACTTTCTGGCCCCCCCCGCTATTCAGCTGGGATTTTACTACTGAATAATGTATAAACCAACCCACTGTAGTCAGAGGTGGGATTTCACGAGCAACTTGAAACAACTGCAACCAGACTGTACCAGAGCTCTCTGAACATACCAAAATGTGTGTGAAGAAAAAAAAGGGTCTATAGACTATTAGCGTACGTGGAATTTTCGTATAGGAGAGGCTCTGAAGATTTCTGCATTTTAAAAAAGAGAACTGAGTGGGTTGGGTATTAGTCCTGTTCTTGCTCAGACTCTATAATCAGATCCAATTAAACTCAAAGGTTTGTTTTATGAGAGTAGGTCAACCCCAAATCATGTAGCTTTTCCATTTGGTAACATCTCTTCAATAGCTCGCCCAAGTAAGAATAAGAAGTCATTACAGTTTAACATGTGAATCAGTACAATCTCCTCCAGAGGCTATTGCATCTGAATGCTAGCAATACTTCAAGGAAGCCAGGTGTATAAAAGAGAGTCTAAGTCAAATGGAAAAAAAGAATTTAAAAAACAAATCGGCAGCTACTCAGGCAGGCAGTAAATAGCTCCATATGCAGTGTCTGAAAGGTAGGAAACTCTAAACTTCAGCCAAAGGGTAGGACTCATTCTTGGTGCAATCAGCTCCACGGGAGATGCAAACTAGCTGTAGGTGTGCCTTTCTACACCGGTTCTCTCTGTTCTGTGGTTAGAGCATCCTTCTGTGCACGTCTTCAGAAGGGACACACAACACACAAGGACTCGACCTGAAAAACTTCACAGAACAACTAAGCAGCACCATTGCCCTACCTGATGCTCTTTACTAAAAACATGACTTGATGGGGAATGAAACGCCCTCAGACAGGAGCAAGGCCAAGACAAATGCAAGCAGTGTGTGGCAGACCACCTTGTCAGATACAGAATGAATCACAGAATCACAGAATGGTTTGGGTTGGAAGGGACCTTAAAGATCCCCTGCTTCCAACCCTCCTGCCATGAGCAGGGACATCTTCCACCAGACCAGGTTGCTCAGAGCTCCATCCAACCTGGCCTTGAACAATTCCAGGGAGGGGGCAGTCACAGCTTCTCTGGGCAACCTGTACCAGTGTTTCACCACCCTCAGTGTATCGCAGATGAATATGTATCGCAGAGAAGCGCTGTGGTGCCAGGGTGGGCTCCCCATCAGCTCCTCTCCCAGCCATGTTTCACTGGAGCACAGGGACTGTCAGCCTCATCAGGAAAGACGATGCCTCCTTGGCAACTGGTCTGCAAACGTGAAGCCAACTTCTCAAGAGGATCAGCATGGGCACAAAATCATGGGTCCCTCCTCATCCCTCACAAACAGCTCTGCTGCTCTCCTCCTCCAAAGGACAAGAGGAGTGGCACAGCAGACGCAGCGTGTCCCAGTCGTGAATAAGGCATCCCAGCAATGCCCAAAGCAATGAAAAGAATCACTGAAGACAAGTTCAAAATTAGTATTAAAAAACCTGGTAGAACTGCTTATCCTGGCAACAGACTGACCATGATTTTCTGAATCCCAACGAGTTTGTGTCGCATAGACTGAAATAATGGGAAGATCGTGATAAGGTTTCATGGAAACTATCAGACTGAGCAGCTTGCTTAACCAAACAGAGTCTGCTCTGCCATGCTGGCCCAGGGCGTACAAAGTGCTCCTTCCCCGAAAGCAGAGGTGTCAAAGATTAAATGCCACACATCTATTGGTCAAGGATTAGCAATACAGGCGGTCATAAAGTGTGTTCTACCTGTCCAGGCAGTATGATTAAACACGTGTTTGTTGCACTGTCTTCCTTCCTTCATTAGTGTTTCTCTTTGCTTGCAATGTTATTAACTTCCTAAACCCCCCAGTGCTGACAGGGCCATTAGTGTCTAAGCACAGGGAGGATAATGAGTGAATGTGTGCGGACGAAACCACAGCTAGGCTGAGCTTACACAAGCTCACATTCAGCCGGTGCCAACAGACCATCACAATTTGTATAACCACTTGGTCCCCAGCCCATTTGTGTCCTGATCATCTTGCTGGTGAATTTTTTAGGGAAGTAAATACTATGACCATGGCTGTCTTCCTATCTGCTCACTGGACTCCCACAGTTTCCAAGGTATTTGCCAGCTTCTTTATTTGGAAAGCTCTTTTGTTCTTTAAAAGTTTCTCCTATCATCTCCAAATACTCTTCTTTTTTTTCAGTGAAACCCATACTCGTGCTGTTGTCTTCCAAGGCCCATGGCTCAGAGACCTTCCGCTATAATATTCTACCCAGCTATCAGGTTTTTATAAAGGCACAATAATAAAAAAAACCCCTTTCCATAGACATGAGCTCTAAAGACTCATTTTTAGTGAGTTAAAGCAATCATGCAGAAAACCAAAAGGTACAGATGATTCTGGAAACACCCACCAGAAAGACACACAGCTACTGCTATTCGAGAAAAGCAAAAGGGTAGAAATGTACTTTCCAGGTACCGCAGCAAGGCTTCAGAACCACTGCCATAATTCCTTCCTTAATTAAAACAAATGGTGTTAGTTCTCTGACGAGGCTTCGCTCGTGTCTTTCCCATCCTGCAACAAGGACTACTGAGGAATCTGTTGAGCAGTGCTGGACCAGCAGCACTCGGAGCAGATTCAAGCTCTCCCCATCTGCTAACTTCTGGGATCTCACATTACTACAAGTGGCCCTCCACTGGGTGCATGATGCATTTCCAAAGGCACTAAATGGGGTTAATAAAAGGAACCTTCTTCACTGATGAGTGGTAGTGCTCCTCACCATAATTTGCTGAAAAAGGTCATTCTTGTCTGTAATGAGAAAATGAAATGCATGCTGGAATGATGGAGCAAGCTCAAATCAGTCCTATGTACAATGTAGAAAGAGAAACCAGAATCATGCATAAATCTACTGCCTAAATTCAGCTTATGGCTAATCAGCTCTTCCTTTGACAGGATATGCTGCTGTGGAAATGGGATAATTTTGTAACTGAATAATTTAACCAGTTTTATCTTTAAGTAATGATTTCAGGCATATTAATACATAAAGCTTCAGTATTTACATTTTTGTTACACGGGCCTGAAAAATTACCAAGGTGTCAGGAATAACATGGTATTCAGTGATAAACGACATTGATCGCGTGGCTTTCCTTCCCCAGAGTGACTCTGTGCTCGGCAAATCCCTGGGATGGCACGAGGCAGCCTGGCAGACAGCGAGGGCAGTGCCCGCTCTGCGACAGCGCTGGGGCAAATCGCCTCTCACCAGCGAAGGCAAACTGTCGGACGCAGGAAGGCCAAGGCTAGAAGGGACAAGTAAAACCACCGCCTGACCTGCTGGACAGAGGATGCTGTAGTATCTCACCTGTTTATCCCTGTTAAGACTCTGGTAGTTTATGTCTGGCTTGAAGACACGTTCCACAAAGACTTCCAATCATTATTTGAATGCTGTGAGAAGTGGAAAAGCCACTTACCTGTTTATTACAGTCCTTTATCATCTCAGTCATCCCACGCACTTTGGGAGCCCACGAGCCTGGAAGCTAAACACAGGCACTTGTGGTCCAAATTCATAGCAATGGACGTGCCTCACTGGCAAAATAATTGCTAATCTCTCACTCTCGTTCTCCTCCTGCGAGTTCAGCCGCGGATGCATTTTTCTGCACACGTTTTAATGCAGTGATACGGGAACTTCAGCTTTAAAAGCAAGGTACTTGTGGCTCAGCAGAATCTAACAACCTCGGTTTAGCTCTTCTCCGGAAAAAATAATGGAGAGAACATGAAAACCAGAATCCCTCTCACTTTAAAGAACTCCTGTAATAGATACAAATAGCAAACACGGTGCATGCTAGATTGTGCCTGTCAGCAGGTGACATCCTCTTACCAATTTTGCATTAGTCCTCACTGCTCCTTGGGGATGGCTAATTTGAGTGACGAAAATGGGAAACAGAAACTCTTAGGATGCAGTCAAGCCATTTTGATGTCACTTTCCCTCATTCTTTGTATTTTGTCAGTACATATACACGACTGATTCACTCCTGTATCGCTTGTATCGTGTCGGGGTCCTCCAGCCTCACGCTGCAGCAGATGTTCTCCAGCCCCGCTCAGAGGAGGAAGCACAGTTTTGCAGAACGCCGCATTGATATGCAGTGAGGGGAAATAATTAACACAGGTGATGATAATTTACAACAGAATACATTCCTTTTGTTATATTCTAGGGGTGGAAACAGGATTGAAAGCTGCTGGACACTCCTGTCAGAGGAAAGTTTCTTGGCTCAGAAAGCAAGGCTCAGCCTTTGTGACCTGCTGGCTACACTAAGAGTATCGGCTGGCTGGAAGAGACAGGCCTAGATTAAAACCATTTGGGTAATCTCAAACTAGTGAATTGCTATCTACAGGACTGTTTCACAAAGGATAAATTATAGCAGTCTCCATGGCTGAACTAATTCCTATCACCAGTGCAATGCCCTGTTTACTCCCGGCCAACATCTGAAATGAAGTAACAAGGAGGTTTTGAAAAGCTACAGCAATGACCTGGAGATAAATGCACCCAAAATAGTTACTACAGATGGTGAAGACCAATCCCCGTTTAGTTTTTGGAGGTGCACAGTATGTTGTTTTTTTTTTTTTTTAACATAACATTTCAAATGTCTGCTCTATCAGAAATGTCTAGTTGCACCAAAATCAGAGTGTTGGAAAAGAAATCAACTGTCTCTGCCAATAAGAAGAACTTTTCCTCTTCCCCACAAAAATCCTGCCATTTCATTCATAAATAAAATAAGCTACTCACTCAGTTGTTGGCAGGCTCTCCCTTTTATCTTTCACTCACTTGAGAAAGACTAGCAACATCACGTTTTCGGAAGGCCAAGTGTAGTAATCATAGAATCGGATTTCATGTATTTTTAAAAGCATTTGCAGCAGCAGAGCTCCAATCACTTTTTAAAAAAACACAAACATATAGAAATTCGGAAGAAGCAACTCTGAGCTCCTGACTTTCCTCATTTCTTCAACACAAGACAAATGTGCCGGGAAGGGACTCCTTCCGAAAGGAGATCTCAAGAAGTTAGCCACATTACACTACAAGCAATGCAGAGCCGAAATACTTATTATCTCAAATAAGCCTGGATGACATTTGAGATGTCTCAACATTTATTGGCCTGCCAGCAGAGTGTGGGATCAACCAGCTCCTTTCCTCTCATTTCTTTTTTTTTCCTCCTGCTTGCTCAAAGTCCATGTTCATAAAATATTTAGGGAAGGCTCTTCAGAGGATGATATTGCCTATACTATAGCCCCAGCGCAGGTTTACTGTGCTACTGAGACAGATATTCTGCCACCAGAGAAATCCAAAGAGCTGACGGGGTTGAATTACTGCACCAGGAGCTCAGCATCAGACCCGCAGTCTGGGCTCCATCCCCGCCTGGGATGCCAGCGTGAGCGGCCATGGACAAAATGAGCTAACACGTAGAACAGATCTGGTCCCTTTTGCACGGCTATACGGATAAATGTTACTTTTCAGAAAGGAAAACAGAAATATGAATGTTCCACCTGTTCCCAAGCCTCAGCTGGAGACAGCTGACCCTTTTTTACCTCTTGTTATTTTTTTCCTAGTGGAAAAAAACCCAAGAGCAATGAAATTTGGAATTCAGATGCACGGCTGAATTAAGCTATCCGCTGGGTAGCATCTCCTAGTAGCTCCACCCATTTCTGCAGCAGCCTGCCATAAATTAAATAAGCTAGCATGGTCCCCTCCTACCCCCTGAACTTTGTTACAACCTGTCCATCTCACGCATTCATAGCCTTCCCTATTAATCCACACATTTTGTGCTCCCACCTCTATTTGCTCTTTCCCTCCTAGTTTCATTAAATCAGCTCCAGACTTCCTACATTTCCCTGACGTTTTCCTGTATTACAGCAAATATCTGCTTTTAACCTTTTCATCTAAGCCTGGCTGTCTGGATGCACCTTTGAACCTCTGGCACACTCTAAATCCCTATCATTTTCCCTATTAGTTCAAGGGACAGACGTTCCTTTGTTCCACCTTTGGCATTTCTCACCCTTAGGCATCCGGGAGCTTAAATCAGGCTGTTGCTAAAGCGTCCTCCTTTAATAATTTTTATGAAGTGCAGTGCAATTATCTTTATCTTCCTTGGGGATCCATTCAATTAAGCGCAGTCGTAATGAGTGAATGGACACAGAACATTGTAACCATATTTACATCCCGATTAATGGGAACCAGGTAAGATAACTTTAAAGCCATCAATATTTTAATACCTTGGCTTTTCATTTTGCTATCTTCAATGTCAGACACATTTAGAGAGACCAGCACAATTTGAGAGGCTGAGTTTTTAATTTCCTCCTTGGTTTATGGAAATGAGGGTTTAGAAACCGCAGCAAATGACATGAATTTGTCTTAAAATAGGTTTTTTGCAGGTTAATCAAAACAATTCTCAGGACACAAAACAAGCTGGAAAGCTTTGCCCAGTTTCTTGGACATTTCATGAATTGAGGGTAATGTAAGAAACCAGTAAAGAACCAATATGTAAGTGGAGATGCTGAGAGCATCGGGAAGTCTCATTTAATGAGCATGCAACAGAAATGCTGAGCTAGAAACAGCAGCTCTGAAGTGACTTTTCTCCCCTCTGACAGACAGCTGCTGGATCTGGAACACGGGCCTGTCTCTCAGATACGGAACAGCTTTGACAGTTATTTTCACACCTGCTTTGAGGCGCCTTTGCATGGCAGGAGCAAAGTAGATGGGTCCAGCGGAGACTGAAAACCTGGTTCTGTTTCAATACAGCTTCACATAACAGTGTCATAGGCACCGATAAATGTGTCAATAAGCTTCTGGAGAAATAACTGGTATCCAGGGAATTTATCTTGGTCGTAGTAGTTTCAGCTGAATAGGTCAGATTTGTTAACATTTTAATTTACACAAATCTGCATTCCCAATACTGCTCTTCAGCTTCTTTTCCTAACAACAAGAAAATGTCAGCAGCAAAACCAAATTTACTCCTCTAATAGCTTTCTCAAGATTTCAGGAAAAACAAACAAAAACAAAAAAACAATCTGTGGTACAGTTATGGGAGCGCTTAAACACATTTTTCAATTTAGACCTAATACAATTTTATGTTAATAAACCAGAAACTTCTGCCAGTTCCAGATGTAATCCTGAAACGCAGCAGAGAGCGCTGGGAATAAGCATGTCCCGTTGCTTCAGGGCAGCCCCAGGATTGTGCCCAGAGCTGGTTGTTCTGCCTTGCTCCATGTGTCCCTTGACCCACCTGGTACTCAGCTTGGGACACTCAACACTGTATTTCCATACACAGCGTGCCAGCTTGCCTTGATTTCCCAGACCCAGCGCAACAGGGCAACTAACATGAAGCATACGGTTCCCCTTGAAGTTTTTAAAATACTTCAGATGCAATGAGATAAATCTGAAAAAAGATGACTCTTCTGCCTTAGCATTTCCCCCTAATTATCACCTGCCTCTTTTTTCATCTGATTTGCTAAGATTAAAACCTCTCTCCCACCAAGCTATCCCAATCTATGTCTCTGAAATTAATATAAACGGATGACCTTTCTCTACCCGTAAAGCCCTACATTCAAATGCTGGCCCCCACTGATGTCAAGGGGGCAATAATAGTTGTGTCATTTCCATAAAATCAGCATTTTCCTGCCAGAATTCAGATCCCTCCTCCGAGTACTCTGCCACCGTCCCCCCAAGGGCTGCCAGCAATCTCTACAGCACTCGTTTCTCCTCTTCGACTGTGAGCACGCTGCAAGCTTCAGCATTGCCTAGGACAATCTGCCTGCTTAGGATTCGGCTAACTCTCCAGTTCTCTACATAAAAAGAGTAGGGAAAGGTCAAATCCACCCTAGGTTGTGCTTGCAAAGTCTGCCACGTCAGGTGGGAAGGAGCAGGCTCTGGTGCTCCTCCTGCTCCCCCAGCTCTGCTTCTTGTCGTCACATCTGGAAAGCTCTCTGCTCACCCGACCTTCTCCTTGGAAAGCTCTTTCACACAGCATCTACTCCCGGGGCATCTTGCCCTCAAACTGCGCCTTGGGCAAGCCCCAAACCCACGCCGCTTCCAGCCGGCAGCCCTGCTCCCTGGACTGGTCCCACTGGCTGCCCTGGGCACTCTGCTTGCTGCTGAGCTGCTGCCGGGGCTTTTATCCGCAGCCGTGCTTGGGATTCCTCCCAGAGCCGCCGGGCAGCTCTGAAGCACCAGACTGGCCCCAAGTGCGTGAATGGAACGGGCACAAACCCCAGCAGAGCAGTGCCCGTTGGGCCGAGTGCTCTGCAGCAGGGCCAAAAGAGTGAAAGAGTTCCATTGGGGCTGATGTGGAAAGGAAAAAATATCCCTGAGGTGTTGGAGGTTGTCACCGCCCTGGGTTTGGTGTCCCAGGCAGGAAACCCCTGCACCAGCCCGCGTGAGCCACTTCTTGCTTGTTCCCTCCCTGCCATCAGTCACGCAGGAGGGAAGGAGGGAAAGGCAGAACAAAACCAGATTCTGGTGCCTTCTCAGAAATGCAGCATGTTGGGCTCTCTCAAAGTAGATCTCCCCGGACTTGTTATCTCTGGGGACTGCCTGAACTTAAACACCTGAGCCTAAGACTATGAAAGTCCTTACTTTCATGTTTGCTGCTTAGCCATACTGTCTGTGGCTGGCTGCTGAATGAACAAACGATCTTTCCCATCACTTACAAGTTGATTAAGATCTCCCAAGTGCACTGGACAGGTGATACTTCATGAACCGCACAGTGTAATGGGGAAAAAAACAGAACTTAAGTTCCTCCTCCCCTTTCATCCCCATCCCCTCCTTCCCAGGTCACTCCAACCCACCACTGATGCTATGCTGGTATTTTCTTTAACGCATGAAGTATAAATGCTTTCTCCTTGACCTATACTCACAACTAGGGAAGGCAGAGCTCTGAGTATGATACTACATAGCTTACACTAGCAGAGTATGCTTCTGCATTTGGAAAAGCTGTAGATTGCGAAATAGACAGAAGAGGTACTAAAGGCAGAGCCTCACACAAAGCCAGAATCACTGGCAGACATTTTCCTAGTTTGGAAATGACACAAGGATGCCATCACGAAACACGCAAAGTGTGTTGAGTACAGGCTTCCAACGACAACACGCAAAGAACTAAGCAAGACAGGTCCAGAAAGGGCTACAGTTGTACGGCCTTTATCTGTCTCCCAACGGACGGGGACACATGCCACTTTATTCATCCCCTTGGTCCTTCTGCAGTATTTTCTACATCTTTGAGTTGTACAAATTTATGCAAGGAAAATATCAACTTCACGAGTTTGAAGATTCTCTCAGGGTTTCATCGACTGATACGGATTAAGACAAAAATATCACATCAAAGCCACGATGCCCCACAGTCGCTGCAGAAGCAAAGACCACGATCTCCACTCTGCAACTCAAACTTTTAGAGGCTTTGTATTCAAGATAGGATTTGGACTTTGTCAGGAAACCTGGTATGATGGCTTTTAAACTCACCTCTCTGTCAAGTCCAGCAGCCACAGTGACAATGTCTCCCGTCTCGCTGTTAATAGTAAACATATTTTGCGACGGGCTCTGTGGGGTCTGAGTCACAATTCGGTATCTCACCATCCCGTTCGCTGTGGTACTATCATCTGCATCATTTGCCGTCACTGTCATCACGTAGGTACCTTGGAAGAAGAGAAGACAAGATATCAGGACTACCTCACTGCAGAGCAGACTGCAGTCCCACTGACTCGGGGTCGTGCATTTTAGTCAGAAATGCTGCGGAGTAGACACCCCATTGCAATCCAGCCAGCTAGGCAAGGCAAGGATTATGAAAATAGCAACACTGCTGAGACTAGATGAACTGTAAGGATACTGATTACACGTAACTGGTATACAGTGAGAAGTCATATGAGGATATCTATGATTAACTTCTAATTCTTCCAGTGATTGTAAGTTTTAGGGCAGCATTTTTTGTCCTGCAATTTCTTATAGATTCTCACAGGAGGTTTTCCTTTCCATCTAATCACTGCATTAACAGGCATTCAAAAGTGGAGTTTAATAGTGGAAAGCCCATCAGAGTTCTCAGCAGCTTCAGAAGGATCCCATCAACGTGCCCATGACCAGTGCAACAAGCAACAGCCTCTGCCTCCAGTTCTTGGAGAAACGTCCACCTTTCTGGCCCCTTCTGGAGAAAAAAATACATTTCTGCAGAGCAAATGGAACAGCTGCTGCCCAGCAGGACAAAAAAATCAATGATTTGGTATGTGTGACCAGCGATGTATTGAATCATTGGTTTGTTTCTTGCTAATCATCAGTGTCTTCATTTGCCTTGCAAAAAAAAAAAATCCCTGCTTTCTAGATACTGTTGGGAGCGCACTGATGCACTGACAGGCTCATTATCACTGGAGTTTGGCAGCAGGGTGTTTTGCTAAAGTGGGAAATTATCATTATGAGGGTAAAAGATGTTACTTGATTGGATGGACTCCTGCAGCTGCATGGTCCTGTGACCCCCCAGAGCTCATGGGGCCCAGCTTTATGCTTGTTACATTGGTAGGAGAGAACGACTAAAAGGGCAGACACATACTGCTTACAAAACGCAATCCGCAACAGTGGATGAATCTAATGATATGAGACCTGAAAGGAGTGGGAGGCAAAGAGAGACAGCGAAACCAGACACAGCCTCGTTTAATGACCATCAAAACCCAACAGTATCAATGGAAAGATGGAAGGTACCGCCTGAACACTGCTCATTCGGGAACTCTGAACAGATGAACAAACTTATGTGCCTGCCGTGCTGGAGGAGATGCGAAGTGGTCCCAACAAGAACCTAAGCTGAATCAAGATGGAGCCACATGCTGCTTTACAAAAAGAGCTGAGCTCGTTCTGCTCGCTTGGTTAGATGAGAGCCACTGGCAAACCTGAGGACCTGCAGCTACATCAGCACAGCACCGTGTCCCATCCAATAAGCCCAGATCCCCAGCTTGGTCACAAAGCTACCAAGCTTCCAGTTCAGAGAAATCAGAGAGCTAGGGAGCCTGCATCTGTATGCAAGACAGTTTAAAAACACAGCCCATGCTCGAAATGGGCAGATCTACCAACGGCTGCAGCACGCCCAAATTGTGCACGCTAGCCAAGTGTCTTTAAGTCACTCGGCACACAGGCAATTCCCCCAGCATCCTGTCCAACTTCGGGAAAATCACATTTCTCAGTACTAGCAAGAAGTGGCCTCATAAGTTTGTATTTTTGCACTGTGGAAAGTGCCTTGCTGATCTCCTTCCATCCGGCTCAATCAGTATCTTTTTGTTCTCTGCGGTGATACGTATCCCTGTGAGTTTTCTTAGTTCAATAAGAATTATAGATTAAAAAATAAATGAATGTGTAAAGCAAATTCTAATGATGAATACATTCCTATCTTTCTGCAATAATCCAGATTCGCATTTGTGAAATGAAAACAAACTATTAAACAACTTGAACATTTTTCTGATCAATAAACTTCAGGAGTGGGAAGGAACGCTGAATTGAAACAGGGCTGTGCAAGCAATGAATTTTCTCCTTTCTCTACAACCATTCTTTTGTTGCTCTTTTGCAAAACCAGTTATCATGAGACACCTGATACAAATAAAGAAGCCAACTTAGATAAGTACAGGGGAAATCTACAGGAGAAATTTAAATAGGAAATATGCCAAATGAGATGTCTGATTTGGAATTTATGTTATCTTAATGTATTCTATACTGAAAATATCTCAGAACAGAATGTCAAAACCTGGGGCTAATGAAAACAGAAGTGGAAGAAGAAAACAGAATCTATTTTAGGAGATGTGCAGTCTTAGGACATATTCCAAAAAACGGGTGGTATTTCGTGATTCACTTGTAGTGCAAGAAACAACTCAGAAAGGAAAGTTATCGGGGCTGCTAAGTTCAGATGAGAGCACCCTGCAATTCTCATCCCTCCTCACCTGGGATCTCTCGGACTGCACTGTGAGTTCCAAAAGAAACCAGGACATGGGGGAGATGGTGAGCTCCCAGCTTGGCTGGAGCACCCAACTGGCTGCAGCTGTGGTGGGCACGGGGTCAGCTGACGGCAGCTCTACTCTGGATGCGGTGTATAGTAGGTCTCCTTCACTCCTTCCCTGATCTTTTGGCTTCTCTCCTGCAGTGCAACATTGGACTGAGCACATTTGCTCTAGAAAAATGGACTATTTCAACAATGTTTGACCTACATCCCCATAAAGGGAGATGGGACTGGAGAAACCTCTCTAAAGTCATCAACTGAGCACTAGGAAGCTGTATTTCAAGAGGCAATCTGCGCCCTATCTGATGTCTTTAATTTCCATTACGAAACTCAACCACAGAGCAAATAAAGAGAGGAACTTGGCATTAATTACTAACTCGTAACTTAATAAAGCGTCCTCTGCAAAGGGCCCTGTGTGGCTGCAGCACTCTGCAGCACATGATGAAATTGCAGCAGCCGCTTCCTTCCCCGGCTCTCCGCTGCTCCCTGGGGCTGCCTGTCTGACCACAGTCTGCTGCAAACCGGCTGCAAATTACTTCTTCTCCGCAGTCTGGATGGTGGCTGATACGTCCGCTCCCATCCCTGTGCACACATATTTCCCACCTGGCACCGTCGACCCAAGAGTAAGAGTGTGACGGCATCTCCTGTTACCCATGCTGAGGGTACCGCTCCCAGGTGATCAGCTGGTGTATCCTACACCCCCGTCTACCTTCCACTCAGTTTTCTGTACATTTAGTCTGTCTTTAAGCAAGATGTATCGTCTAGATACCTGTGTGCTGCAGTGAATGACATAAACACATATATCTGTGCACAAGAATATTCAACAGAGCCATGCGGATATATACTGCTACAGTGTCTGACATCTTCTGGGTGCTATATAAAGTATTCCACTCTACTAAGATTGTTGGTGATGATTTACCTGCTATAAAAGTAAACAATGTCATGTTTCTGTGTCCTATGCATGAGGATATATCTTCGTATGCTTTATATTAAAATAAAGGAAATATATCCCCATATCCAGCCCCCATTACTACACAAATTAGGCAAATATACAGTGGCAGACTGCACAGTTCTTACACGCTTGAGGATTGAGGCTGCTGTTGTTAGGGTTTAAGTGAAAAAGTACAGACTGCCCAATGTGGCCTGCAGGATGCGTGCACGCGTTTCGTGGAAATCAAAGCATTAACCACAGCATCTTTAAATCCCTATATCCTACCCAAACAGAGACTGCAAGCAGTTACCACAGACCAGAAACGCTGGGCAAACCCCTCCAGGCCACACTTAAGAGCCCTACGCTGCACTCTCCCATTTGTGGGGCAGACCCTGCCAGTGGTGATGGAGCTACGAGAAAGGGGTATAAACAGGGCAAGAAGGACTTTACGTGCTCAGTCAGTGAGAGAAGCATTTGCTTTATTTTTCTGCTCTGAAGGGCTTGCTCTCCAGCCCGCTGACAACATTAAACGAATGCATGAAGCGCCAAAACTCGGGAATTTGCCCCAGTCTGCTCAGTGTATCACATAACGAATACCCAGTCCAGACGGTGTTCGATGTAACTGTATTAAATGACACACCTGGCCTACTAACTCAGGTAGACAACCTGTTGAAAGAAAAACATTTCTCATCAAATCAGGCACATGGTACGTTAAATAAAATACCTAACGTAGTACATCATGTCAATATTAAATCAGATTTGTTGCATGTTGAACAGCTCTTCCGAGCAGCAGATTGAATTATCATGCACAGCTAGTGATGACAACATTACTGTGCATTAGCTTTCATTAACTAATGTGCCACGTTCATACATCACCTGAGTTAAAATTAATGTATGGCATGACAAACAAGATCTATCAATAAAAGGCAAGACCCCAAGAATCTGCAACAATTCATTCCCTTTGCTTTCCTGAGACCGCAATCTCCTAGATGTTATTTTGACACACGAGATATTTTTGTTTCACTCTAATAATCGACAAGACACATGAGAAGGATGCTTGAAAACACCCCTTCCAGAAAATACTCCCATTAGATTAATTAAGCTTTTTAAACAATAGGCAAAATAATGCCTTACAGAATCTGGGGGGATGGAAACAAATAGAGATGATTTTTACCTGTATATTCAGTTTTGTTTATGCATTTTAAAATTAATTGCATCTGCTTATAGAAGACTGCAAAAAGATTTTGTTAGGTTCACTATATCTCATTTGATCTGTACATGTTAAGTAAAAAAAGAAGTAAAACAAGAAAGCTAGCTGCCCTGTGTATGCGTAAGCACATAAGCACACAGTTGTAAACAAACGTCCCCTCCAAATCATGCTGGAATCTGAGAATCAGCTCAACTCTTTCTAGGTCCCAAAGCATGCCAATGACTGCTAATTCACATCACGTTGTCCGCAATCTCCACTCTCCCATCTCTGCAACTTAATTTCTCCGTAAAGACTGAGCTTTCACGGTTTTAAGGCATACAAACAATATCTTAACACAGTTGTGCTCCCAAAGTCTTTGTTACAATTGCTTTATAATTACCATTTTTCTAAGCTGGTTTGATATCCATTAGTTAGATGTAATGCATGTTAAAAGAAAGAGCTAATGGGCACTTATCAGGAATCCAAATAAGAAAAAGATAAAAAAAACCTCTCACTTTGCCCTTTATACCACATATCACTATAAAAATACACAATCCTGTCTGTCTACTCATGCAATATAAACAGAAAAAGCTAAAACTTCATCCAGTTTTTGCTTATAATGCCGATTCTCTATTCAGCTTTATCTTACAGTTTATGTTTTTTAATGGCTGGTAAATGGTCGCAGAATCATTAAAGGTTGGTTAACCTTCTCAGTCTAATTTTGACCTACAAGATACTTAATTTAATCATTCTCCCATAGAAAAAGATTGAATCATTATGTGCAGACATGTGGTGATGGCCATATTACATTAGATCTTCATTAACCCAAGTTAATAATGGCTTTGTACTAATGGAAACCTCCCCTTCCTCCTAATTTTTTTCCCCCAAATTGGAAAGCTCACTTAGTGAATACTCTGCATCCGATGTTAGACAGAGAGAAGACAGGAATTGTTGATGGGAAGAACAAATACTGAAAAGCGGTGTAAAAATAACATTTCCTAAACATAAAATTCGCCATTCAGAAGAGTTTCCACAGAGGACGGGAATCTCATGCCCCTACTCAGAACAGGAACGCTTCACCCTTGAAGCGACTCCGTTCATCGCAACAAGGTCTCCGGAAGAGGAAGACAGCCCACCAGAAAGGCAAAGGCGTCAAAACCAAGTTACAATGAGAAGTACAATGAGATCCCGAACGTGTCCTCAGAGTACAGCTATACACATAATTACTAGGATACAGCTTCCCTACATAAAATGTGACCTTTCTTACCAACAAACACGCCGAAGTGTGCCTGTGCTACTTGTCTTTTTGATTGATCAATAGAACTAACAATATTCTTCCATTTTGAACACTGGGAGGCGAGGCGCGGGAGGGGGCTGCAGGTTGCAACGCCACGGAGTGATCCCAAGGCAGTTTTACTCGCCCTACCTGGGGTACCAGTAGCGGTCTAAATGGCACGGCATGGAGCTCCTCATGGGTGGATTTACCTTGCCAGCAAGTATGAATTTGAGTATGGTATTTGGAGAACTGCTGTAGTGTTAAATACTAAAACATCTCAGCAAACAAACCTGTACCCTCAAGTTAAAAAATAAAACGCATTCAGTAGGGGATCTGAAGCACTTTTTGCATACTCATTGTTAAGGGATTCAAATGAAAAATGGGGAGCCGACTCACCAGAGGTGCTGAGTGGAGTTATGTAGGTAGACAGGAATGTGTGCAAGACATCAAGATGACAGAAGTGCCTGAAACTCTACTGCAGATGTAATAAATTGCAAATATACTTAAATTAAACTGCATCCCACATGGCTCTAGATAGAAAACTAAATAAAAACAGCACTTATCCTTCTGAACAATATTCCTTCAGTCATAACTGATAGCTACTGTCATTCTCTTTCACTACTATTTTTGTAATCATTGGCAAATTTTGACCTTTCAAGCAGCTAAACTAATTCATAAAGGATGCCACTTCCTAATTAGCGCAGACATCAGATTCTCAGCCTCAAACAAGGCAAGAGCCAACCTAATGAGAATAAAAAGAGCAAGTGGGGCTGGAGACATGACTGAGAGGCTGCTGTCACCCAGAACTGGAATAATACTTTGTTACTGTTAAAAATGAAATAAATATCTCCAGAGAGAAAATGAACAGATGCACTGAATGCAGCATACACATGGGCACACCCAGATTTGAAGATCGCTCTGTTAGAGCAGCCTGCAGCCTACTGAGACCCCGCGGACCGCAGAGAAATAACAGGAGTAAAACTTCAAGATGGGCAGAAGCGCTTTCAGCCTCTGCACAAATAGTTCTGACTGCATAAACCGATGAGCCTCAGCTCGGCTGAGCTCCTGCTCCCTCTCGACTCCCAGAGGTTAATTTAAAAAATGGAGAAAGCGTGGCTTAGGACAAGATATCCTGAATGCCAACGCCAAGCTACGCTTCAAAGTATGGCTAGGTTTCATGCTTAACTGAAGGCAGATGCAACTAGTGAAATCATGCAGAGCTGGCTGCGCAAAACCTGGGGCTTAACGCACCTTCCACAAGGCTGGAATCCAATCCTTGACTTTTGACATTGTAGTATAATGTAATACAATCTAATATAACATAACATAATATAATATAATGTAGTCTAATGTAATATATGATGTAATACATATTGTAAATACTATAACATATACAATATTATGTTATTTGTAACTGCTGATGAAAAGGAGGCAGAGAGTGAACTATTGCAGTGTTGTAACTCCCTTCTAGAGTGGTCTCAGAACCTATGACTTCCACATATTTTGTCTTTATATCAACTTGGCCATTTTTTCCGGAGGGGAAAATCATCAGTCTGGGGATTTGCATTTTTTTCTCACCTACAGTCCTATAATTCACTTCCTTGCTCTTGGGACTGGATGCTTCTGAAAAGGAAATTAAGAGCACAGATTTCATAACCACTCACCTTGAAACAAAACGGAAAGCACTACCACATGCGTCTGCAGAAAAAAACAATTTCTTATCTTAAAATTGTGCTTGGCTGAGCAAAAGAACCTAAAAAAGCATATTGCGTATCCTAAGTCTGTGTGCAATGTGTGAGAGAACAGAGCCCGGTCAGACAAAGCCGTTTTTAATACAATACAAAGTGTAAGGGTAAGAGCAGCACCTGCCCATGCTGCAGAGGATGGCACTGCACTGATGCTGATGCTTCGGCTTGTGAGGAACCCCCCAGTAACACACCCAGCCTGTGAAGAGCTCCAGGACAAACGAAAGAATCTCGAGACCTACTCTGGCTCTTGAAGATTTTACCTTCACGTGATCTCTCTGACACATATGGCTTTTACGTTATTTCTAGCTTCCAGTGCTACCAAGAGGAGCGGGCACCTGGTACAGACCCGGGCCTCCCTGCGCCACGTCCCCGCCAGCAGCCGGGTCAGCCCAGGTCCAGGAACCTGTCAAGGTGTTCTGGTGAACCGGGACCTTCCCAGTGCTCTGCTGAATTGGGACTTCCCTAAAAAAAGAGTACGAAAGTTGATTTACCTCCAAGCCGGTACAAGAATTTTGAACATTTAAATGATGAGCAGCACTATGGCGTTTTCAGAATGGTTTGTAACGGAAGAAAGGGGTTTTCACTCGGTGTCCTATTAAATTTTAAAAATGAAGCATCCTCTCTTCAGATCTCAGGCACTGCTGCTTCTGTTTCCTCCCCTGTCACCCAGCAACACCCGCCCTGCTCCTTCACGGAAAGAACAACCCATGAGACACCAGGCACCTCTTGATGAAGCACACTACCAGGCTGGAGAAGAGGGAGGAGCCAGAAACGCAGAATCCAAATTCTCCACATGAATATATACATATATACACATGTACAAATGCAACTATATTCCTTAAAAGATTAATTTCACAAGCCTTAAATTGTAGTTTAATTTGAAAACTAATTCAGCCTCATAATTGGCTTTCTGTTCAAATCACTGAGGCTAAAGATTTAAATTCTTAATATTCAGATGACTTCCAAGTTTCTGGCCCCATCTGTGCATTAGTCCATGGTGTTAATCTCTGAGGGAATCTCTGCTGGCATAGAAATAAAATAAACAAACTGGGACACTAGTATAATAATCGGCTTTTAAAATCCTTGGGTTTTTTAGATACTGCTTATTTTTATGAGATTTCTTTAACTCAATTTGCCACATATAGATTTGGCTCCCAGCTATTTCATTTTTCACGAGGCTTGCTATCAACAATTATTGTATCAGACTTCCATGAAGTCAGGAGGAGACGGGCAAATTTTAAATTACAACATTTCTCATGGAAGAAATACTAATATTCTTTTATTTTGGAGGACTGTCCATACTTCGCACTCTTTCACAACACTGCCAGGGAGGGTGCCAGGAGTAAACCCTCCTGCCTTCTTCCCTCTGAGGGTGATGGAGCACTGGAACAGGCTGCCCAGGGAGGTTGTGGAGTCTCCTTCTCGGGAGATATTCAAGACCCGCCTGGACAAGGTCCTGTGCAGCCTGCTGTAGGTGACCCTGCTTCGGCAGGAGGGGTGGACTAGATGACCCACAGAGGTCCCTTCCAACCCC
>Ga0181612_142540_pt1 | contig 23660 bp, 12 predicted proteins | sample HoacroProtozoa21_FD_119630 | JGI IMG/M metagenome (GOLD analysis project Ga0181612, IMG submission 119630) | Hoatzin crop microbial communities from Cojedes, Venezuel. Combined Assembly of Gp0051906, Gp0051904, Gp0051908
CTTAAGGAATGTAACTGGTTTATATGAGTAAGCAGTTACTGTATTGCACTTAAATGTTCTGTTGAAGGAAATGCAATTTTGTTTTCTGTAGAACTGTTGGTTGTAAACCATCTATAAACTGAAGCTAAAAATGCTCATATTTAGAGCTGGGATGAAAACTGGTATTTAACCTTTGTATCTTCTTAGGAATATCCTTTTTAGTGTATGAAAGGTGGTGGCACTATGACTTCATTTAGTCTTTTCATCTGAGCCACAGTCACCTCTCTCCCCAAGCAGCCACCTTCCGAATGCACAAATATACTGGGACATGTAGAAACAAATTTAGAAGAAACAGCAAGCTTACATTATTCTCTAAAATCCATTCTTTCTGCATTAATTGTACCACTCGAGTGAGATATTAGACAAACACAATAACCATCTCATTACCGTGTAACATGTAAGAGTCAGAAACTAGAAAAGACGGAATAAAAAAAAGCCTCTTTAGGTTGGTTTAATGCTGCCCAGAAGAGTCAAAGGTTAAGGTTTAAACTGATGTTGTCCCAGCCATTACTCATATGTATATAGTTACAAAAGTGACAAAACACTGCCTTTATATTATTTAGCAATATGTTGTAAATAGCATTATTAAGCTTTTTTTTTGTAATAAAGACCCTTTAATTTGAAGATAGTACAATAACTGAACTGATAAAGTCAATTTTTGATTTTTTTTTATTTTATTTTTTAGCTAGAGGCAATTTCAACTGTGGATTTTTTTGTTGTTGTCTGTTGTTCTGAAGACTTTGCATAATTTATTGGTTTAATTTATCCTAATTTATTTGATGAAGGTGTACAATTTTGTATTACCAAGGATGTACTGTAATATTAATTGATGACAAGATAAAACAATAAGACTCCCCTGTCCGTTCGGAAAAAAAGGTGCAGTAGACAATTGATTGAAAAAAAGTTACAATTCTAGCTTGGCAGCTACTAAATTTAAGATAAACGCAGGAAAAATGTTTGGGGGGGTGGATTTTATTTTGTGTGTTTAAAGCTTTTGTATACTCTCCAGACTTTTACCTTTTTGCTTTGTACCACTTAAAGGATACAGTAGTTCAATTGCCTTGTGTGCCTTCCATCTTCTCTAAACTGAATGTATGTGCAGTATATATGCAAGCTTGTGCAAAATAAAATATAAATTACAAGCTCATTGCCATCGTTTATATTTATTTCCAAAAGTTTATGTTGCCCCACATTAAGAGGCGAACCACTGAACCTCCCTGCTGTGGCCAGGCTGTGCCTAACACTGTAGTCCTCTGATGGTTCTCTTTTCCCCTTAGTTCAAATTATTTATTAATGAAACTGCCAGCCCTCTTGCAAAATGGATATAATGATTTATCTAATCCGGTGTCCTGCCTCCAGCACCGGTTAAGATAATGAAAGTTATTTTGCAATAGCCCATCAGACAAGGAATAACTCCCTGCAAGAGACACATTATGTCTGAGGCACAGACAGCCCTTTAATGTAGCCAACGTCAGCTAGAAAGTACTTTTAATTATGATGTTTAATTATTTCCTGGATACACCTGCCATGCTGGTGTCCTGCAACAGGGAGTTCCACAAGTTGGGTGAACGTAGGAGAGGTCTCGTTTTGATGTGGTTCACAGTTGTTCCTGTTATCAATTTGCCCTTTGTTAATGGTAATGTCCAGATACCATTCTCCATTCTTTTCATGACAATCTGTCACTCCTGGGATCACTACCTTTTCAAGCCGTATAATCATTAGCATTATATGTAACTAGTCTGTTCTTACACGCTTCCTCAAAATGCAAGTCTCATTTGTTCATTGTTTTTCTCCAATCCTTTGCTATTTCTGCTGTTTCATATGCATCTTAAAATTTTGAGGTTGAGTGAACCTTTGGTTTACATTATTGCCCCCGTTTCAGATATGAATGGTCTCTCTTTGGCTTAGAATTGGTGCAGATGGCAGTAAGATGGTAGCTTGGATCACACAATCATGCAACAATTTTCTGATTTTGGAGAAGGAGCGTGTTAAAAATATATTTTCATCTGAGGTAATTTATTCTCAGAATCTTCCCTGATTCAGCCTCAAGACACTGTAGAGCTGAGCTGGAGCCTGAAGCCAGCTTTAGCTACGCTGTAACAACCAAATAAATACTTCATATCTGCAACAGCAATTAAAACTGTATACAACTGGAGTTGAATTTTCTGGGCCACATCAACACCAGGTATGAAGGAGATCTGTGGAAGGTCATGAAGTTGCATCTCCATAACTAATAGTCATTTAGGTGTAAGGTCTTCTCTGATTTTACTGTAAACAAATGGCTTCTCCTAGTTCACGTCCATCCATATTACCAAACCAACATACTAGAAGCATCTTCAGGTCAAAAATACCTGACATTCAAGTCATTTCTTAAGGAACTGGCTGCCCCACAGCACTTACTAATTGTCTGTGTATTCGGGAGGTTGCTAAGACCATGGCATGGGGAGCAGGGCAGACAGTGTCCGAAAGGAGGAGCGCGTCAAGGTCCCTGGCTCACCTGCTCCAGAAAGCCTCCAGCCTTGAGGAGGTCCTCTGCCAATCTTGCTTCAGAGCAAGCACAGGAATCCCAGGAGGGAGCTGCTGGGAAACCATGAAAATGCTTTCTTTGTACAGAGAGAAGCCAAAGAGAGGGTGAGGAGACTAAAACCAGGCAGGTGGTTAAGCACATCCTAGCAAAGGCTTACAAAAGCAAATAGAGATTACGTGGGAGGGCTCATTTTTGTGTTAGCTGTCAAGACTTAACTAGATGAAGGAGAGGGAGATCATCCTCGGGTGCCCAGCTAATGGACCAAAGGATACAAGCTGCATGGGTAATTGCTAGCTCGCTCTGTCCCCTGATCAGTTTTTCTCTCAAATGTACTAGTTCTGTGAAACACAAGACTCTATCTGCCATTTTACCCTGCAGTGGAAAGCACACAGATCTCTAAATAAGAAATCCTAGCTATTGGCATCTCAGAATACCGCAGGAGTTCAGAGCTAGACTGGAACTTGGCAAGTAGTCCCTGTCATTGCAGAGGGCCAAATCAACTTTCCCAGGCTTCAAGCACCCTGAAATGATCCAAATTCTGCAGATCTGGCCATCTGTGCTTGGAAATCCTCAGTTCCCCTAATACCTGGAATTTTTACAATAAGGAAGATACTATGTTCTAGCTTAAAAATCATAAGGAAGACATGAATCATCCCTGACCAAGGCAAATACAGCAATTTTATGTCACCGAGACCGTCACTAGGAACTGGGGTCTTTTACACATCGCATTACTGAGAAGCCAACCGTAGAAGACTGCATTTTGTGATTTGAGAGCCTGAAAGAGTTAATTGCTTTCGTTTCCTTGGTCTGTACCCTTATTTATGCCCAGTCTAGGCTGTGCCAACACAATTTCTATGGAGATGATCCCTTCTGATCCAGTCTTCCCTCTTTGTTCGGCGGGAAAGGGAACTGATGGGTGAGTCGCAGCATACGACTGGCTACGTGTAGGAAATAACGGCAAACAAGTCCGTCACTCTTTGCAGTGGGTTATAGTGTTTCCCCAGACTAACCCAGTTTTAAAATATGGCACTGCATTTATTTTAAGAACATAATATGGAAAATAAATTGAATCTTTGATAAAGCTTATTGTTGAATGGGGATGGAGGGCTCCCATGGTGGTGGCAGAGCTGCTAGCTAAAAAGGGCTGGGGGGTTGGGAGGGTTGTGTCCGTGTGTGGTCCAAGCCTCTGACCCTCCGGGCGCGTTGCAAGACCTGCCTGCTCTGCCAGCTTTTCAGGGGGCAGGGGCATTTGGAGAAGCTGCCTAGTAAAGCCTGATCGATTGGCGGGTGCAGAAAACCCACCGTTCGCTGCAATGCTCATTTTTGTGTACAGCTTACTAGTATCACTAGCATACAGGTACCTCAAAGAGGTATGTTTTATTTACATATTAATTTTTTTTTAGACACTGCTACGAATCCTTGTTGGCTTAGGTTAGCCTGGCTCTTTCCAGAGCTGCAGAGCAGAGTGAGACTCTGACTCTCGAGCAGAGAAAGAACCCCCCCACCTCGCTCTGCCCAGAGTCTGGGAGGATGTGATTGCGTTTTCATGAATAAATCCTAGGCGAGTCAATAGTGGTACTTTCCCATTTATTTGGGAATCAGTGTGAAAAAACAAACAAACAAGCTATTTGCGTCACAACAAAACACATGAAAATGAACTGCTGTTCGCACTCAAAGGCAGTTAATTACTTGCACAGTTTAATTTCATTCTTTAAAATTAGACTTCAGGTTGAGTCTCTAGGTAGGCAAAGGAAAGAAAAAAAAAAGATATAAAGATGGCACAGATAGCAAAAGAAATACTACCGGCTCCAATGTAAATATGTTTGCAGTTTGCAAGAGACCTGCCAGTCAAGCAGCTGTGGGAGGTAACAGGGGAGAACGCGTGAGAGGAAAAAGTCTTGTGGCAACAGTGGCCAGTTTCATTATGGCCACTGCCAGACTGTGAAACAACTCTGGGGGCCTGAAATCCTATTGCCTATTAAAACTGGGCATGACAGCTCTTTTTTATGCTTCACCAACCAGAGATGGAACTGCGTCCTAGGGGAAATAAGGAAAAATATTTATTACAAGTGTTTAACACCTTTTAGTACAAAACAACCCTAATATGCAGCACTCAAGGATAATTCATGCCAGCACATGTAAAACCAAGGGGAATCGCTTATCAGCTCAATAATTTGGTCAGAGCTTTTAAAGGAAGAGATGAGGTTCCAGTCAAAACACTGAGCCAAGATTTCTCTGAAGTGGAGGTACTTTCGATTTTTTTTAATATTATTTTTACAGTTCCTCAGTAACCACACAAGGCTCTGACAACACACCCATCCCAGGGACTGTGTAGCTTCCTGACTTGCCCCGAAGAGCAGCCGTTCAGACTGGAGACTTATCTGCCCCTCATGCATGGCAATAGTTGTTGGCATATTTAAGAAAGCCGCAGAACAGTTAGGGGTGGACCTCAAACACCCCAAGAGGATGAGGTTTAAACTGCTTTAAAGGCTTAGTTGAGAAGCATGCACCCTGAGTTAGCCTTAGATTGCGAACAGACTGGAAGTATAAGAACACTCAGGTCAAGTGTGTATTTCAAACCATTCCTAACAAAATTTGTGTGTTTAGAAGCAGCAAAATATAAAATAAAATTCACCACTTTCTTACACCAACCTATGCATCACAACCTTTTGGTGAAAGCGGGTGCTCAGGTGGGAAGCTCTGCCACGCATTGAGTGCCAGAGGGAAAAACCTCAACCACTTTCCAGAGGCTGAGCTCAAAGCTTTCCACACCGCTGGCTGCGTGTCCACATTCGACAGCAGCGAAACAGAGACGCGGGACGGCAGCACCTCCTTCCCGGGACCCCTCCGCCTGCCCATCCCATCCGTCGCAGAGGCAGGAGCAGGGCCCCCAGCCCCCCTCTGCGTTACTCATTAACCCTCGCCGTTACTCATTAACAGCCTGAGCAAGGGCTTCCCACGCAGCCCTCTCAAAGCCCCCCAGTTTATGTTGCGCAGTCGAGATGCTGCTGCCATTCCTGTTTTATTTCCTAGCTGAAACCCTGCTTTCTGCCATCCTTTTGCTTCTTTGCAAGTGACCAGAGATGATATTTTAAGATGCTGTTTACCCGGCCATTTGCTTTCACAGGACCTGGGGGGAACCACAGAGAGAGTGGGATTTCCCCACTGCCTGTAGGCCAGCTTGCCCCCTCCTTGGTGCTGGTGTGCGCCGTCGGGAAGGGCCTGCTGCTCAGTGTTCCTGCCCTTCCAGAAATTTCCAGCAGATTCGGCAGACCTCCACCGGGGCTCCGGCCGGCTGCCAGCTGCAGCATGGGAGGGGCAGGGTGGCCGCCCCAGCTGCTGGCGGGGGCCAAGACCAGGTTGGGAGGTGCAGGCTGGGGCAACAGGGCGAACCTGGCTCTGCCAGGAACAGCCCTGGGGCACCGGGGCCCGCAGCCCATGCGCCAGGTGGGTGCTGGGGGACAGCAGTGGCAGCCGGGGTCCGGACCCCCCACCACAGCCAGAACCTTCCTCGGCAGTGAGGTGAAGCCAGTGCCCCATGTCGGGCACCCCTGCCCTTTGCGCGGCTCCTTCCCTATATTTCCAAATTTCAGCACCATTCTCACGTCTCTTTGGAGGAGGGAAGCAGAAGGGGAGTGACTGTGGTTTTGACAAGGTAAATGTGGCAGCAGCCCCAAGAAACAGGCATGTGTGCTGACCCCAGAAAAAGACCTGCACAGCTGCCCTATGATTCTGGGTACAAGTGTTACACCACTTGCAAAATTCAGGATTTGTTCAAAATGTGGTACTCTTCATTGTTTTTTATAGATAATATCAGTAACACATAATAATTATTGTTGTTTTTATTAACCTTAAGGAACTTTGTTCTTCCATAAATATAAATGAAGTGTATTTATCACTAATCTGATTTCAAATGACCTGAAAAGAGGATCAAAGAAGTGCAAGATAGCTATACCACACGGGCGAAAATGCAGGGGGAGTGGGGTGAGCGGGCTCATTGAGGGTGTTGGCTGCAAAAAAAAGGAAATTATCCCAATTCTAGCACTGCTGGAAAAACGTGAAAGTTATTGCCGCACAAAGAACCTCTTGAACTGCTCTGCCTTCCAAAATTTCTACTGCACTCTCTGCAGTTACTTGTGTATGGCAGAAGCAGCATCTTTGTATTATATGAACAGTCTGCTTCATAATCAAATACCATCTGTCGCTACATCTGAACTTGTTTTCAACATCTGTGCGTTCTGGTCTTAACAAAGCTTTAAAAACTAATTCAAAAACTTTCACAGATCACTGACTAAATATGTACATTTACCATCTTTCATATTGGTTTAAAATATTTCTTCTATAGCTGCATCCCCTTGGCTGGGAATAGTTAAGATGTATACACTGAGTTGCTTTATTAAGCTTATTTTCTAATGGCCTTGGGTAGCCAAGTGCAAAAGAGGGACACTTGCTCAGGCACCGAGAGGACCCATCATATTCTTTCTTGGTGCCAATACAGTCCCTTTCTGCCAATGAGAAACCTGAAAGTTGATCAGCTACCATACCCCAATTACTCAAAATGACACTACAGATAAAACTGCAACCAAGGGGAGAATCAACTGTATGGCTTATATGCTGCTAAAGTGTGTCTGAACAAATGGTGAAGTAAAATCATGAGAGCCCTCAGGAGGATAAGTACGTTGTTACTTTGCACATGCTTCAGAAATGTGAAGTACATCTTTACAGAACTTTTGGCCAACCCCCTGGCAGATGTTGACCAGTTTTGCTTATGTATACATCAGTTGCAGAACACTAAAACAGAGATTGGAAATTTTAATTTAGTCAAGGCAGTTGGGCTAAAATGATGGCTTTTGTTGAAACCATTAAATAGAGCTGCCTAATGAAGTACAGTACAGCACTGGCAAACCGAGCCCTGATGAGATGCAGCAGCTTCCAAACGGCAGCCCTGCAAAGGGGAAGAAGGAAGCTTGCAAGTCTTTAGCTGAAGTGGAATGGCGACAGCCCTTGCAAAGCTGCGTTTGATTTTGTGTTTGAGGGCAGGCGCACTTGTACATTATTGCCCTGACATTTTAACCATTAGTTGGAAATGTGCCGTTGCAGTTCCTGCCATATATTTCTCAATCCTATTTGTTAGAAAGTGAGCTAATAGACAGTGTGATGAAGTGATCATAAATTCACTTTCAAAGGGCATTTGGGTTCAGAGCCTAAAGATTGAATATGGCAAATTCTTAGGCACAGGGAAGAAGGTGGGGGCCAGGAGGGTCATTCTCACTGATGGGTTCAGTGATTGATTCCACTACAGAACTGTATTTGCCCTTTACTTGGCTGTTTAACACAGAATAGCTATAATAGGTTCCCGATCCATTATTCCTCTTCCTCCTAGGGTCACTATGAAGTTGAAAGAAAATATAACCTTGGCTGTGATAAAATAAACTTTAACATTATCAGGTGTTTGGAAATTGGAAGGCGTCTGATTGCTTTATATAGGATACACACAAACACACACACACAAAGGGTTATAAGATAATCCTCTGTGCTGCCTCTGACAAATGGTTATTACCATTCAGTATTGGTTTTTTGCTCATGCAATAATGTGGTGTCATGCAAGTCCAGACAGCCTTGAAATTCTTCTTATTATACATAGCCTTCCAAAAACCACAAGCAATGATTCTGCTTTTTCGACCGTCATTAGCCGCGTTTTTTTAAAGATAGGTGGCTTAGAACAAAATTTGTTTTGAGAGAGCAAAGAATCACCTGAAGTGCAAGATGAAAATAAGTGTTTTAGCACAAGGCGGCCCCAAAATATTTTCAATAATTGGGAGAGACTTATGTTCCATTTCACTGTTTTATGTGTTACATAGTATAGAGCAAGTGCCACTGTAGTTAAGCGTTTGTCAGCATTTCCCTTGTAAATCCTGGTTTTCCAGAGGGTTGCTGTAACTTGCCAATTTCAAATCACACTGGGCTAACACTCACTATACACACTGTCAGCCCAGATGCAAATTTCTGTTGTTGTTATTACCAAAAATGAAGAAGCTGCTGGTTTTTAGTTCATGGCAAAAGATAATGGTTTGGAGGTGGAGGGGATGGGGGTTTTTTGTTCCTTTCTGTTGCTCCTGGTTGGGATTTTGTTGTTGCAATGGTCTGATTGAAATGGGTTTGTTTTGAAAGGGTTGTGAAAGGAAGTTAGCGTATGGAAGTTTTCATACACCCCAAAATATAAGCAATGCAGAGGGCTCAGGGAGACAAGAGGGCACCATTCTGATCTGGCACAACTTACTCCTGGTCAGGCATACAGTATTCAGGGGTACACCTACTGACCTCCATCTCAAGCTTTGGTTCTGCCTCGTAAAGGCCTTAACACGCTCATAAAGGTCCGTTCAGCAGCCGAATTCTGCAAGAAAACACAAAATCTGTTGACTCACATGGAGCGACTCCTGCAAAGCACAGAGAAAACTCTGGCCTCCTTCCCCCAGCCTTTGGGACAAACTTTTCAGGTTCCTGCAGGATCCCATAAACTCCGCTAGCTTGAACCATAAAGAAGGGGCCAAACCTCCCCCCTCAACATCCCCAAAACCTGCACCATCCCACAACAGGCACAGGAGAACACAGGATTTGGGGCTACAGTCCCAAATACCTTCTGCTTGAGAGCAGAAGGAGGGTTACCTTCTCCTGCCAGGCCTTGCTGGCCCCAGTTGGGCTCAGACCATGGGGCAAGGCAGGGGGAGGAGGAAGAAGAGGAGGAAGAAGAGAGGGAGGCTCAGCAGGCTCCAGGGCCCAGCTCTCCAAGAGGTCAGTTAGAGAGCTCAGCAGGCTGAGCACAAAGAGCCGCTCTCCTTCATGGACAGAGAGTTGGGGCCACGTGAGCCAGGAATGCTCACTAAATCAACAAGACTTTTTCTGTTTTACTGCTATTTCACTTCACTTTTAATTAACTAAAATTCCTTTTCAAACTTAAAAAAAAAATGCTAAGGCACTGCTTTCCCCTTATTGACTGAGTCTTTTACTATTTAACAACCTCTTGGTTTTGTTAGCTTCAGAAGGCTGTACCAAGATGCTTTTGCCTGCTTTCCTCTGAGAATGTAGCCCTCTGTCCCTGCAAGGCACACAGGCATGTAAATCCAGACTAAAAGTAGATTTACATCAGTCTAGTCCAACAGTATATTTTAAGAGTAAGTGGAGAAACAGGCCTAAGGTCAAAGGGTTGCACCGAGGAGCAGCGCGCTTCTAGATGCGTGCAAGTAAAGAAGTGGGGCATCCCTGGGTGAGCAGTTGTTACCAGCTCTAAACTAGAGAGGGTAAATGTGGCGATCCCACACTCCAGCTGCCTGGAGGAAGACAAATTAGAGAAAATGTTCACATCACTTAGCAGATATCCACAGGTCTTGTAGTACTTTTAAATCAGACTCTCAGCAGATGTGACTTGCAGTGCTGTCAGTTGTGGGGTTTATCTCGTTACTGTTGGAGGTGTTAGGGTATGGCTTGTGATATTTTTGGTGCTCCGGACTGAGAGACTAAGCTCAGCAGAAGAGACTTGGACATTAGTAGTGTTATAGTAATTTATATCAAGTGAGGTTTCAGTCTGCTTACAGTAGCAGCTAAGTTAATTTTATAAGCCATTGCTCATGTACCTGCCCTCAAGATCTGCAGCAATCAGAGCTACTCCGTACACCACTACAGCATAGAAAACAAGGTCCATATTAATCATACACTGTTTTCCCCACCTGGAAAAATACTTAAGTAGATGCCACTTGAAAACAAAGGGGAAATTCCCTACCTACTTAGAGTCAGGCAAGAATGCCACTTTTCTTCCATATCCAAGCCCCAGATTTCTGTATATTGATACATTCCAACATAAAATTCAAGCTGTGAGATCAGAGGACCCCAGCTAAATGTAAAGACTTTCCACACAAAAGAGAAACTGGATTTGCCATCTATGTAAGACACAGAGCAGATAAAACCAATAATACCTTATCTGCTCCCACGACTTCCTGGCCAGGAGCAGCAGCAATATATATTAAGATATCAATGGGTTGTTTGTAGGATTAAGTAAGAAATAGCTGAAATCAGTCCTTGCTTTTATTTGAGTTTAATTCATCGATATCTGCGCGGTAACCACCTATAATAAACTAATAATAACAATAATAATAGAGCTGTGCACTTTTACAACATCTTCCATCAAAAGCTATATCTGCGTGCTTCATAAACATTACTCTTGCATTCATTCCTTCAATTCCTTCACTTTCTCCTCATCTTTATCTGTAGAATTTGCAGTAATACGATAGCACGGATAGCCTTACAAATAAACTAAGGCAAGATGTTATTTCAATGAACTACAGAAAGAGTGAAGTAAAATTATTTGAAAAATATGAGAGAAATTCAGTAGCTTGGGGATGGTGTATGTTCATTTTTCTAACATATTACGTGCTCAGTTAAGGATAAAAGAAAATCCATACATTCTGCTAGGTCGGCTGATATTTCTTGTGTTAAAGGAACATAAATCAACATACACCACTCAGCACATCTAGTTTCCGAGACAAAAAATGAAGAAGAAAAATGTCAGCGAAGAAAGTTTGGAAAGATAAGGGATTTGTTTCATTACTACAGATAATATTTTCTAAAATCTCAGTCTTACTATCACACATTTCTCACGTAAATAAGTCACAGCACTGGAAGGGGTTGCAATCTGAGACTCTCTGGGACAGCAATGCTCTCTTTATCTATGGTTATATGGCAGCTAGTTCACTAAACACGATTACGAGACAAATAAGAATGTTAAAAAAATACTGCCACAGGTATTGTCTTCAGTGTCCTGAACCTACTTCAGAACAAGGAAAGAGGAGACTGTGTGCTCCAGGAAATTCATCCCTGGAAGCTTAGCCTGTCTCCAGGGAAAAACTTCCCGCGTGAATTACGTCCATGTGGAGGGCCAGCACAAAGCCCATATACCACTAAGACTGTGGTAATGACTCCTTCCATCTCAGTGCTTTAATTCAAAGTGAAAGGGAAACAAAATTAAAGGACAAGGAAAACACCTGAGAATGCACAAAATTAATGCAAGCAGGCAGATTTGGGAGAAAAATGCACAGTAAAGAGATGTTTTCTAAACGGAAAGTGCTGCTAAGCAGGAAAATCCCAATCTCCCACCAGTATCAGAGGCCTTACTCATCCTGCATTGCGTTAGGCTTGAATATTCTCTCCACGAAGGAGCTCACCCCTCTACGACTAAGTGGCCCTTTCCTTTGCTGGGCACTGCAACACCACCAACAAACTTGAATCCAGGCTTGAATTAAGCACGAGTGAAATGCTGGGAGAGGGATGGACAGCAGAGGGAAAAGGGGACAGGCAGTGAGCTCCAGTGGAGGACCAGGAGGAATAAGAGACCCATGGCCTGTGCCTCACCTTCTCCATCCACAAAATACAAGCAGTAGTATCTTCCTGCACTAAGTATATTGAGACAGGCTGTCCGTGTAAATGTTAAACTACTACCAGCTATTACCCCTTCAGTAATTTCATTCTGCCCTCCTCCTTCTCTCAGTATGACAGTGACTGTAGCACTAGCCCAGTAATTAGATATTCTCATGCCTCAAATTCCCTGGTATTTAATTTTTATATCATTCTCAGAACCTATCACATATTTGTTTTGATTTATTCAATATTGATCCTTTCTCTGACTTTCGAGCAGCTATCACCTTCCCCGCCTGTTCCCAGGGAATCTGCCAAGCCAGCAGTTTGTGATTTTGTCATAATACATGTGTTTCGTTCTCCGAGTGCCTGTCACAAGCTTCTGGATCTCACAAATGTTACATCCCCTCTTTTCATTCACACGTTCTGTATATTAAATGTTCCCAGAGATGGGCTTTTCTTCTGTGGAGAAGCAAGGCTTTCTGTATCAGTTTGCAGGGTATAAATCTAAACTTAGTTTAGTGGAGAAAGAGGAGCTTGATTTTTGCTGAATTTTAATAAATGCTCTCATACTGCTTTCTAAAATACATTATGTACATGAGAGGAAAGGAGAAAAAGAAAACTGAGGTGAACCTAAGGCAACATTTTCTGAAACATCTAGGTGACTTGGGCACATTTCACCTTGTTAGCATTCTGCTTGCTTGTGGTACAACTTACTCATGCACCTCCCTCACTTCAGAAAATCATATTGAGATATTCTAAACTACCTTCCCCAAATCTGTTCTTTGTTAGTTCTGTGGCTTGCAACTGCTGGTCTTCTCCAGCATGGCCATGACAAGCAGGCCACGTATCACCAGTCAAAGTACTGTCCAGTTGAGAGCTAGCCCTTTCCAAGGGAGAACAAGGCAAAGCCCATACCAGGCTATGTTTAGAGAAGCACAACCAGCAGACCAAGGGAAGTTTTCATTCCCCTCTATTCAGCTCCATCTGGAATCCCACCTCCGGTTTTGAAACCCCGCAACTCAAACAGGATGCTGAGAAACTGGAGAGGTCTCAGCAGAAGGCTGCCAAGATCATTACGGCTAAAGCACACAAGTGTTGAGGAAAGATTGAAGCAACTAGGCTTATTTAAGAAGGTGAAGAGGAGGCTGGGAAGGGAGGTCTCTAGTCAATATTTGAAGGGCAGTCACAAAGACAATGGAGCCGCTCTTCTTGGTAATGGCAGGCAGTAAAACAAGAAGTAATAACTGTGAGCTCTGGCTCAGGAGATTCAGAACACACATTAGGCAAAACTTGCTTACTAGAGGAGTAGCGCAAGAACAGGTTGCCCAAGAGCTGTTATCTCTGTCCATGGAGGATTTCAAGACTCCTTGAGAAAACGAAAAAAAAACCAGAGCTGACATTATCTGGCCAGTTAGTAATAGCTGTACAGTGAGCAGGATGCTGAACTAGACTACCTCCAGATGTCCCTTACAATTCATACTTCTATGGTCAAAAAGTGCTACAGAAGTTCAAAGGAACTTTTCCAAGGAGCCCTCTGAGAGCATGCACATGTATGCTCTAACAGAGTGAGATATCAAACAGGGCTTCCAATACAAACAACTTGTTGGATATTCTGCCATCAAAGTCAAGCTCCTGTGATCTCCACAGCAATTTGAGAGATGAAGTAGGGTAGAATATAGCAGTCTGAAAAAAGTAGTTCAAGTGTCGTTTACATTCAGGTTTTTAGTCTTATCTCCCCTAAAAATTCTTGTATCATTCAGGAAACCCCCAGCTCTCTGCAGAAGTGACTGCCAGCTTCATCCTAATTCTCCTCCAAGCTCTTTTTTCCCCCCAAACTGTTCAACCTGCTTGTGAAAGTTTTCTTTCTTTCTAATTCTACATGTGACACTGTTCGGCTTTTGCCTCTTTTCTCTCAGGAACATGTCATCCTCTGTAAGCCCAAGATCTGGCTCTTTATCTCAAGCCATTTCCACTCACATCAGCCTCAAAAATAATTGGTTAATTAGAGGCATATGCTTGGGTGCTGTGTCCATTTCAACAGTTTATGCTGTAGCATTCAGGGGAAGCAATGGTGGAACAATCTATCCTTTTCTATGGAGAGATATCTTTTGTTTGTTTTTTGTATAACCCCAGGCAGCTTACAAAGTAAAAGATGGGTTTGCACAGGGAAATTCAGAGATGGGGCAGACTTTCGCATGGATTCTTTTCAATAAACATTTCGCTGCATTACCATTTCTGCTATTACGTCCAGTGTCACCAGGGAACGGTTCAGCATAAACACCTCCTGAGGAACTGTTCCAGAGCCTAATGCCAACCTGAGACAGCTGCTGATGCTGAACAACATCATCAAGGGCCCACTGTCCCTTCCTGCCGCTCCTCCTCCTTCACTACCAGTGAAAGAACTATGAAAAGACCAAGAGCTGGTGTACAGCCAACAAGAACTAAAGATCTTGCAGCTGGTTGTACCACCTGTGCCTTGTGAAATTCCAGCCAAAACAACGTCCCCTCCCTCCCCTCAGATAACCCCTTTATTAAAGAGAAGGGCATAACATTTGATAACTTCATAAGCGGGAGTGAGACGTGCACAGCAGCAGATACGGAAGGCAATTGCTCCCGCTATCGCTAGTGGCTGTGGACAAATGACCGTCTTTTGGGGTGTGTAGGGCCACTCTGGGTGAGCTGTCTTGTACATTCAAATACACATGCAGTATGTAAGCCACATTGTGCCAGATATATATAGCTGTTCAGTGCCACCCTGCTGATCCCGTGCCAGGCCAGATCACGTGGCACTTTCTTTATTTGGGCTGGTTTGAGGGAGATGTACAGAATCCATGAGTGAAAGCACTGACACATGCTACTCTGACACAAAAGGAAGAATCCTTCACTTAGGGCCATAGAGCAAATCCAATGTTCTGGATTCCCCCATTAATATCAAAGGGCATTATATGTACGTAATCAGAGCACATTGTCTCAGGCCACGTTCCACCACACAGCTCTGAGAGGGGAATTTTGCTTAAAGAACGCGAGAAATGGGTCTATAGCCATTAACTGTTAACATTCTTCAAAGCGGCAATATACTGGGCCTATTTATCTTTTACTAGCAATTAATGTTTTGATTAATAATTTTTATTTTAACTGGACTAGAAATGGGAGGAGAGTACAGTTAAGATGCATCTTCACTCTATCTCATTCATGTACATGTTTCATTTGTTTGTTTTCACATGTAGCATGAGCTTATGTTTTTGTCCTGCTTGTTTCCATGCCATTGTTTAGATTCAATACTGATGGGTGCTAGAGAGAAAAAGACCCACCACATGATACAATGATGAAATTAGTTGTTGCGATGACAGTGCACACCCTGGTGACACTAACAAGAGAGGTGAGACCTTACTTTTCATGGACGCTTGGTCTAAAGAGAGTCTCCTGATGCCAGCAGTATCCCTGCCTTCAAACACAAAACTGACCAGCTCTGACTCTATTCATTGAAGGGCAACAGCATTCATATACAGTGACTTATCACAAAAGATCAGCATTACAGCTTTTTAATCCAATTAAAACCATCTGGCATGAGGGTGATCCAGCTGGCAGCCCATGGCTCCATACCTAAGCTGTGGAATGGCAGCACCCATCCCACCACGGTTGCCTCAGTAGAGACCAAGAGCAGCTGCTAGAGTGGCGCCTAAATCTGAGTGTCTCTGCTAAATCTGTGCCCAGCCGAGGGTTTCTAGATATCACTTGGAGGCAGGATTGCTGCCCAGGGCACAACTGGAGGCTGGGAGGTTGGGCATCTCCTCTGCCTGGCCCACAGCAGGGAAAGAGGGGCTGAGGGCAGAAACACCAGCTCCTCTACCCAAGAAGTTTGGATTTGCCCTACATGAAATAGCTGGAAATCTATCTGTTGTCTATTAGAAGCTGATCTCTTATTGAGGGTCACCCAGCGTTGTACTGGAAGCACTGGGAACATTTTTAAACGATCCTTCAAGACAAGAACTACTTGGCAGGAGGATTTAATTTTGCACACTTGGTTCTCTCCAGCAGTTTCTGCCACAGAACATGTACTCTTCCTTATTGACTCCACAGGGTGGTACTGAGAGGAAATACACCATGACCTTCATCACAGTAAGAAGTACCATTAATACAAGTCCTATTCTTTCTCTGCTTTCCTCACAGAGTTAAGTGAGGTGCAGGAATCATCAAATTAAATGGCTGGGTCAGCTTAATGTAATAAATCTATTAGTTCATATCATCATATATTTGATTTATACTACCCTAGACAATTACTAGCATGTCATTTCTTTGTTTAGGGATTTTTAATTTGAAAGTGTTCTAATCCTTAGTGTCAGCTGTTCCTGGTGGGTGATGACATATCTACTGTGAGTGAAACATTCTGATGACATATAGAGTGTAGGAATCAAATGTCATAAGCATAAATATTTAAGCAATAAGACATGACAGGTAGAGCATTTCTTGGCGATTATCACACACCTCGGGCGGTGTTATGATGAGGCATTTGTCCAAAGGCCAACTGACTTTAACACACTAAAAGTAGCATGATCGCCTCGAAATGTGCTGCTTGAAGTGTCTTACTGACATTTTTTCTTCTCCTGATGATTTCTTCATTTTCCAGTGGGAACCCCAAGGAATTACCATTTCCTTCCTCCAAGACAGGGAAATCATACACCTTAGAAAGATCTGAGCACCCAGAGCCACCTGAAAAGGCTGTCTGAGTGAAGATGGACCTAAGCCTTAACAAAAGACATGTGCTGCCTACATTCACAGCCCAAGTGTGGTATTGAAACAGCACATCTGGCATTTCCTACCGTAAGAAGTACTTTCTGAATCAAGCAGGCAGAGTCAACATGGCAATGACGAGCTGCGCAATTTCTTTAGCAACATTCAAGCTACAGACATCATCTGAGGAGAAAATACCATATCTTCTTCACTTAGAAGCTGCTTTCTATACTTAATTGCTCTGGTTAATAGCATCACCTTTTCTACAGACGATATGAGGATATACTGTGAAATACAGAGGGGTTGTGCTTGACTGAAAGTAGCATATAAAATACATACTTAATTTCAGAAGTTACGGCTTTAGCTCAATCCATCCAATACCGTCAAAAAGCCAAACTGACGTAAACCAGCCTAGCTCCACTACAAGCAACTAGACCAGTCATAGTTCTGGAGCTCTGGTTTCTCAGGCTGCAGGACTAGGTTCATTTCTGTCTGAACTGGATTATGTTAAAAAGAACATTATATAAAAAAAAACAAATGTTGTAAACCTTCACTGCCTGTAGTATTTTTTTTTCCTGTTTGGTTGCTGTGTAAGAGAGAAAACATATGGAGGAGTTTCCTAATTTGGCCAGGTCTACACCATCCATGGTGATTTCTGCTGTAATCACAAAACCTCAGGTTTTTGCCTGTCGGCTGGGCTTAATATAAGTAGGTGGAAGAATATAGATATACATATCTAGTGCACCTCCCTGAGGAAAACTATGGGCCACATTCATGTTATAAGATTAGAGTTGCAAAGCCAATTTTAGGCATAAGTGACTCCCTCAGCAGCTCAGTTCCTTGTCAATGTGTGAGCAGAGCCTGATTTTAATTTCACAGATTTCAAAATTGTGCTTAAATTTTGGTTTTGAATTGAAAGGGAAATCCCACATCCTTTTCTTTTTCCCCACCAACCAGAGAGCTCACTAAAATAATAAGGAACAGTGGCAGCAGCCGTGGCAGCATTTGCTAGCTCCAGCTGAGACACTGATGTTTCTATAGATGATTTTCAGGCTAGTGGTTAAGATGACCCCCATTTTTTGTGAAGAAAGAACCATTCTCTCTGGTCTGCCTGCAAGTCTCCCACTCTCCCTTCCTTGGTTGTAGTTCCACACCAGCTTCAGCACCATAGCTCGTGTTTGTAACCCAGCACTCCGAAAACATCAGTAGCGCTCAGCTGTAGTAGCCTTTAACATTCAAATCACAGGAAGGCCAACAGGACCATCTCATGCAACAAAGTAACAGAAAAATGCAGAGATGGAAAAGACACCAGCAAAGTTTTCTTTGTGATCATTGTTTAACACTGTAAGTAATTAAATATTAATGAAAGTATGCTACTTTCATTTTGTGAGCAATTTAATTCAATTAAAAATAAATGGATCTCCTTGGCTCAGTAGATATACTGATATTCAGCACTGCCCTTAACTTAGTTTCAACAGCATTTAACTCCAGCACAGCACAAAGTACAGCGGCTGAAACATAGCCCCCAGCTAACATCATTAACTCTTTAAGTCCCAGCGGCATGATTCTGTCACCCTGCGGAACCAACATGGCCTCTCCCAGGGAGTATTGGCTACGCTGTTTAACTTGCAGGAGCAGTAATTTATACCCAGTGTGTTAGTGAAGATAGCTTGCACTGGGGCACTGTTTTCTTGAAAGGAAGCCATTTCAGAAAGACTTAGCAGGCCTGCGTGGGTCTGAATCTACTAGCATGCCGTGATCTGGTTAAGTAATATATCTGGGAACTTCATGTCACATAATGTAGAACTATTCTTTTATTGCGCTGAAAGAGCTGTTTTAGGTTCCCTCTGAGCCCATAGGCCATGTCTTTCTGATAATAAGAGTGTTATCAATGCTTTAATATTGAACTCAAATCTCTGCGTGAGAGAGCATCTAAGAGCTATTACTCAGCGCTGAAAGCAAAACCCAACTGTTCTGAATGGGGAGGAAAATGCCAATCTGTTGACAAAAAAGTTAAACAGAGGTGAAATCTAAACTCTGGCCAACATTTTACAGCCTTAACGCATTGTTAACTTTTCATCTTATCTGTCAGGAATAGGAAACTAATGTTTAAAAACAATGTATTGCTTTTACGGACAAGGTCAGCATTTGTTAGATTTCAGGGTTATGCCGAGCATAGTCAGCCAGTGCTACACAGAAAGAATTGCTCCAGCACCCACAGGCTGAGGTCTTCTAAAAGTTAAAATTTACAAACCAGTTTCATTCCCATTTTTTCCATGCAGCCAACAGGAGCTCTGCTCTGACTTTTTTGTTCGGCCTCTGTTTTCACATGTGATAGTGCTAGCAGTGGCTGGAGGTTAACATCTTTCAAAAGGTGCTGCTGAACAAACCCGGAGTCAAAGAAGCAGTTGCTGCATTTTGCTTTTGGGGGACTCAGGCTGAGGGTCACTCCGTTCTCTTCCACGGGAGAAGTCCAGACTGGCGTGCCTGCCCCTTGGACAATGCCGGGCTTTGTTCAAGAAGCAAAGCATCCTTGCTCAGCCATGCAGTTCCCAAGGAGCTGCGTAGGTAAGATAATACAGGGGAACTGGAACAGAGAGTCATTCTCTGAGAGAGAGAGAGACAGAGATCTTGTTTGGAAAATGCAGCTCAAGGATGTTTTCCCTGTATGCTTTCAGATGAAATAATCCTGCCTTGTACACTCAGAAAGCATTTGATCCATGGGACAACTGTATGGCCTAGCAGCTCATGCTGTCATTAGGAACAATCCGCGTGCAATGTCCACTGTGCAGCAAACAGGCCGGCAAGAGAAAAAGAAATGAGTTTCATACCCAACAAAAGAGCTTCCAAAACACGTGCTGCGCATGCTGCCACAATCATGAATTTGCTTTCCTGACAGATACAGCCCCTCTCTTTCCTTAGCAGCAAACATTCAGCTGGGCAAGACTTGTAAGACTTTTTGTGCAAGTAGTAAAACACACCATGAATGATAGTGAATATTTGTGGAAGTCCTAATAACAGAAAGGCATTTTTTATCATTCACACTGAAGAAAAAAAAAAACTTATTTGTCATATTATTAGGAATATTCATGGGTTATATGCAGATAAGCAAAATACCATTCAGTGAAAAAAAGGCAATACAGTATGACTTAGGTCATCTATCACGCAGAAGAGCTTATAAACTGCAAACACTCAAAACCAGCCAGCTTTTGAACAAGTTGTAGTCCCAACTTTGCTTACAAAAAATAATACTTAAATACAATCATAAAAGCCAAACAACAACAGCACAAAAGGTCTCATTTCATCAGCTAAAGGAGTTGGGGTGAATTATTTGACCAGCTCTAGGTGAGGTATGTTTTGTACCTTCTGCCCCATGTGCTTGGAGACTTCCCAGCTTGTTTTAATCTCTCTAAGCAAATGAGAGCCCTCAAGGCTCATTAGGGCCATTCACACAGTTCTTAACTGCAAAAAATTAGATCTAAAAAAATGAATAAATAAACAAACTGATGTGAGGTATGAATGGGAAGTCATGTTTAAAATCAGTTTCCAGGTCTGCTACCGACAGGGACCTCCCTAGGGCTACTTCAAAGAAATAGCCATGGGGAGAAAAAGATAGGAAAATTGAAAAAAAAATAAGAAAAAGAAATATGGTGAAAAAATGATAAGAGTTAAGACTAGGGCTCACAATAAATCAGAGATACCAGATTCTGTAACAAAACATAAATACAGTTCAGAGAGAAGGGAACCTCATGACTAAAGGACATGCAATTCAGTCTTGGCTTTCCGAGGGTGGCCATTTTTCCAATCTTCTGCTCATTATTTGTAAAATAGAGGTACTATCACCTTCTTTTTCCTTCAAGTTATTGACTCTGTTTCTCTAAGTGTGGGATATCTCTTATTGTGGATTTGCACTACTCCCATGGTTATTAAGGGAGAGAGACAGGGAGTCTTGTTATGTGGGACTAGAGGAGCATTTACAATCACATTGATCTCCCAGACATGCAGGTGCAGCTACTCATGGCCAGCCAGTTCCTGCCATCCATATACACATGTTCCTTTGAATGGCAGCTTGCACCTACCCATCCACCCCAAAATAACATCCATCTGATTAGCATAGCACCTGGACCATCCACATTTTCCAGTGCTGAACCACTTCTTGGAAAGGAGGCCCTGGCTTCTAGAAAGGAGAGGGAAAAATGGATACTGCAATAGAGGCTATAAATTGCCAAGTGGCCAATTCAACTGATGCATGTGAAAGAAGAGTATCTTCCCCTCACATTTCTTCTCAGATGCTGTGGTTCTGTCAGCAGAAAAAGTGTTCATTCTTAGCCCAAAGCAGGTTTCAACCTGTCCTGTTGCATGTTTCCTTCCAAGAACATTGCCTCTGTCTGTGCCCCTGTCCTCTGTAGACTTGTATCACTATCAAAGTTTGACCCTCTGCATTGCCTCAGTACTGACGCTTTCCCAGATTCACCAGCATAGGCGCCAGACAGTAGACACCAGCCAGTACTCTAATAAAAGTTTTGGTTTTCCAGCATTCCTTTTCTTCAGTGATAGCATTGCCCATTTCTTCTGCTTACCTTAGCAAGGCTCACACAGCATGTCCATTGATGAACTACCTATTTCTAATCTTCTTTATTGCCACAATAGGAAGGATAGAAAAGGAAGCTTTTCAACCACCCTTCATGGCTTTATCAGCCCAGCAAGAACAAGTTGTTCCAAAAGCAGAAGTTTAAACTGATCCCTTTACACCTCGGAAGGCAGAACTGAAGACTGACTGAGAAGGAAGCATTTTGTGGCCAATGGCACCACAGCTGATGGCACCACAGCTGAGGTTCTCAGCTGCAGCATTCTCAGATGCACAATCAGCTTCAGCTGAATCAACAGGAATCAGGCATGCAAACCTAAATGAAAAGTCAGTCTTGCATCCATAGTGTGCACTGTGCATTGCACCCAAGATATATATTTCTGAGCAAGATAAAAGTTACAGTAGACTTTTAAATTACAATCCCATCAAGCAGAGTCGAATAACTGAAGAACATTTGCTTGAGACATTCAATAATTCAAGTTTATACTCAAGTATTCTCCAGGGCCTCAAAATGCAGGGTAAGCATCAGAAGCACTTTCTTGAGACTTCATCCCATCTTCAATGGTGTACTTAAAAAAAGAATCACAAATTTCCAATAGCATGTGAATAATAGGATACAAATATAGTAACATTGTTCAGCATTAACTATTAAACATGGCCTGCAGCTGTACCACCTGGGGCTCTGATCTTGACAGCTCTCACAAGTTACAGAACACTTGACTCCATCCAGAACTTGGACAAAAAGCCTCTAAGGAAAATATAAACGCTACAGAAAAGATTTTTGCAATTCAGGAGAAAATGACATAAGGAGTTTCTAGCGGTTGCAGGGTGTTGTAACCGATGGCCTTTGTCGGCTCCTCCACTGCTCGGGGCAAGGGTGTTAGCTGCCACTTCCCTCCTCAGTTATGACTTCCCGCTTCTCTAAATTCCCCTGTGCGATTTCCACGACACCAAAAGGTCCAATGCTAAATTATCAGGTACTGTGGCTGTATGATCTCCAACAGTTGCTGCTTTTCACTCCAAAGGTGACTGCATTTCCACAGTGGGTAAACCACTTTCTACAGATGTAAAGTCTATGGTAAATTGCCTGGGATCCTTTGAGATGACACATGCATAAACCGGTACTTATACTACCAGAGCTCAAATGACAGTGAAGTAAAGACGGTAAAACCAAAAATCTCTGCTTTTTTGTCACCTTCTTTCTGCCCCTTTCACAGCAAAGCCACAACTTCAACACACCTGCAGGGTTAGACATTCAGCTTCACCTTCACATAATCTGACAACTGGAAGTGGTTTTCCCTCCAAACGGTCCCTTCAAAAGCTTTTGAGCTTCAGGTCTGTTCCCTAAAAGAGTTTACAGTGGGAGAGGTGACACTCACACCCCTTCCCTCGTTGACAGTGACTGCATTCTTTCCCCTGCTTCCCTTACCGGAGCTCGCGGTGAAAACTCACTGCGACTGCTCTAAGGAAATTCTGTTATGTGCTGACATTTGCCAGGTGACAACAAGGTCAGGTCAGGTGTTCGATACCCAGGTCTTTGCATATAATTATCAGGTAGCATTACAGGTAGCTGAAGTTCAGCAAATTTCAAGGGGTTATGATGAAGCAGCTCTCTTACTTGTCTTAGTTTTTTTTCTCAGTAAGATTTTTAAAGGGGCAAACAGAATTTTATTCCTAATCCTATGCTTCTCCTGGTCAAACTCGGGGGTTACTTTTTTTGCAACTAAGGAAATGGGAATAAGCAATGAGCGGGTTTGTGAGCCCAGAAAGGTGATAGTCACGAATATCTCAGAGTGGTAAAATATTCTATGAGGTTTTGATATTTGCCACCAGATTTCTTCTCTGATGTTAGCAGATCAATCCCCGTTCTCCAAATCTTCTTAAAACCTCAAACGAGCGCTGCTTTCAACTCTTGAAAGAAAAAGCTATCCACTTTCTGTTTTCTCTTCTATGTCCAGAGAACAGCCCAACAGAAGCTTCTTAAATCAACGACAAGCTTCACTTGGGATTAGAGTATCAGCCTGTGGATCTGACCAGATCGGAGTTAAATTACATTTCAAAACAACATTTTAAATACTACAGTCACCGTCTCTGAGTCTGTTTTGCACGGATTTCGGTCTGTTTGGTTTTCTTTCAAGCTCAAAACCTTGCCGTCGCTGCAAAGTTGCCGTCTTAAGTGCAAATCTAATCTAAATATTTCCCAACAGAGGGAAGAAAAAGGAAAAAAAAAAAAACCAAAAACAAACACAAACTTTCTAAACGCCGTTGGAAGCTTTGCGGGCTCCGCCGCCGCGCTCTGCGCTCCCCGGCCGGGTGCCGGGGGCGGAAACCAGAGGCTCACTGACACCCAGCGGCTGCCGCGCGAAA
>Ga0181612_106175_pt1 | contig 23656 bp, 15 predicted proteins | sample HoacroProtozoa21_FD_119630 | JGI IMG/M metagenome (GOLD analysis project Ga0181612, IMG submission 119630) | Hoatzin crop microbial communities from Cojedes, Venezuel. Combined Assembly of Gp0051906, Gp0051904, Gp0051908
AGAACATCTGTTCGATTTCAAGGATAGACGAAGGGAAATTCGTCTGGATGGACCGTTTCACCCTCCGTAACCTTGAGGTGTTCACCCCTGCAGCCCATGACGGAGTCGCCCTTGTGGATGTGATTGACAAATGTTCGTCACCCATGGGAGCGAGGATGCTGAGGAATTGGTTGGCGCTTCCGGTGGTTGATAAGGATGAACTCAATTCCAGGTACGATGTGGTGTCCCATTTCTTTGACAATCCCGGAGATCTTGAGACTTTGCAGGGATATGTAAATGAGATAGGCGACCTTGAAAGGATAATATCCAGAGCCGCGACAGGGAAGATACTTCCAAGGGAGGTCCTCCAATTGGGAAGGGGATTGTCACGTATGCAACCCATTTCGGAGCTGTGCTCAGGTAAGGGGGTGGAACCCCTTCAGAGGATGATTGACGGGATGAGCGAATGCGGGGATTTGCTCGGAGAGATAAGCAGGGTGATTTCCCCTTCGGCAGCCCAGCAGATAGGGAAAGGTCCCGTCATCGCACAAGGGGTCGACGATGAACTTGATTCCCTCAGGGAAATTTCAACGGGAGGTAAGGATTACCTTTCAAAGATGCAGCAGAGAGAGAGTGACCGTACGGGCATCCCTTCCCTGAAGGTGGGGTACAATAACGTGTTCGGCTATTACCTTGAAGTGAGGAACACTTACAAGGACAAGGTCCCTCCCGAGTGGATCCGCCGACAAACCCTGGTGAGCGCCGAGCGTTACATAACGGAAGAGCTTAAGGATTACGAAGAGAAGATCCTCGGGGCTGAAGAAAAGATATATGCGATAGAAGTCCGCATCTATTCGGAGCTTATTTCCAAGATTCAGCAGAAGATATCCGCAATACAGAGGAACGCTTCGATAATAGCGCGTCTTGACGTACTGTCTTCATTTGCGGCCCTAGCAAGGGAAAACAATTATTGCAGACCACAGATTGACGATTCGCTTTCCCTTGAAATAAAGCAGGGACGCCATCCCGTTATCGAGACGCTCATGACCCCCGGAGAGGAATATGTCCCCAACGACGTTTACCTTGACAGCAAGAAACAGCAGATAATAATATTGACGGGACCCAACATGGCCGGTAAATCCGCCCTGCTTAGGCAGACGGCCCTAATAGTCCTGATGGCGCAGATAGGATCCTTCGTTCCCGCCAAGTCCCTTAAGATGGGGTGGTTCGACAAGATATTCACCCGCGTGGGGGCTTCCGACAACATTTCAAGGGGAGAATCCACCTTCATGGTGGAGATGCTGGAGACTTCCATGATCCTGCACAACCTCTCTTCACGTTCCCTTGTGCTCCTTGATGAGATAGGGAGGGGAACCTCCACATATGACGGAATGTCCATAGCCAGGGCGATAGTGGAATACATACACGAATACGGTAAAGGGGCTAAGACGCTTTTCGCCACCCACTACCATGAGCTCAATGACCTTGAGGAAATATACCCCAGGGTTAAAAACTATCACATTGAGGTTAAGGAATCCGGTAAGAAGGTGGTCTTCCTGCGTAAGCTTGCCCCGGGCGGTGTGGCCCACAGTTTCGGAATCCATGTGGCCAGGATGGCGGGAATGCCTAAGGAGGTTCTTGATTCTGCGGAAAAGACTCTCTCTGCCCTTGAGAAGGGAGACGCCGCCGCCAAGAAATCCGGTAAGATCTCCAAGCCTTACAACATAAGGGAAGGTACTGTCGCAAGTGACGGCACCATACAACTTTCGCTGTTTCAGCTGGACGACCCCACACTGTCTTCGCTGAGGGATAGGTTGGGTTCCGCGGACCTCAACAACATGACCCCTCTCCAAGCCTTCGACCTTCTGCGCGACATGAAGAAGGAACTCGGTATTTGACAATCACTTAAATTTCATCATAATGACACTAAAACTTGTTCTTTGCTCGGTGGCTGCGGCCTCTTTGATGGGACTTCCCCTTCTGGGAAGGGACAACATCCATACGTTGCCTTCTCCAAACGGGAAGATAGTCGCCACCATAGACCTCAACGACGGGATTAAATATTCGGTGGAGTGCGAAGGGGTGCTTCTGCTTGATGCGACACCCATTTCAATGACTCTCTCCGACGGGACCGTTTTCGGCGGCTCTGCGCAAGAAATCCGCTCCGAAACCAAAGAAATCTCCAAGGTTTACAAGCCTGTGGTATACCGAAAGGGTGAGGTTAAGGACGTATGCAATGAGCTTACGATGATTTTCAAAAAGTTCGACCTCATTTTCAGGGCATACGATGACGGCGTCGCCTACAGGTTCGTTTCCAAAGTTAAGGGTGATTACCAGGTGGCTTCCGAAAAAGCCGATTGGAGGTTTGCCAAGGATTGGAACATGTGGGTACCCTATGTGGTGCAGCATACCCAGACTCTTGAGAGCCAGTACTACAACTCTTTCGAAAACACCTATAAGTACCATCCGATATCGGCTTGGGATCCCACAAGGCTGGCATTCCTTCCCGTTCTGGTGGATGCGGACTGCGGCATCAAGGTTTGCATTACGGAGTCCGATTTGCTCGACTATCCCGGAATGTTCCTTTACAAGGGCGGGGAGCGCAACCTGACTTCCCGTTTCGCCCCCTATCCCAAGGAAGTGAAACAAGGCGGGCACAACAATCTTCAGGGAGAGGTTCAGACCCGTGAGAATTACATAGCTAAATACTCTTCCCCCGCATCGTTCCCTTGGAGGTGCATCATCATATCGAAACAGGACAAGGACCTTCTCGCTAGTGACATGGTATGGCGCCTGGGAAAACCTTCGAAGGGCGATTTCTCTTGGGTGAAACCTGGTAAGGTGGCCTGGGATTGGTGGAACGACTGGAATATAGAGGGCGTTCCCTTTGTTTCCGGAATAAACAACGATACCTATAAATATTATATTGATTTCGCATCGGATAACGGGATAGAGTACGTCATCCTTGACGAAGGGTGGTCGGTGAACGGCGAGGCGGACCTCATGAAGGTGGTTCCCGAAATAAACCTCGAAGAACTTTGCGCCTATGCCAAGGAAAAAGGTGTGGGGCTGATACTGTGGGCCGGCTACTATGCCCTCAACAAGGACATAGAAGGCATCTTCTCACACTATTCCAATATGGGCATAAAGGGATTTAAAATTGACTTCATGGACCGTGACGATCAGCAGATGCTGGGATTCTACACCAGGTGCGCCGAGATCGGAGCCAAATACCACCTTATGATAGACTTCCACGGAGCTTTCAAGCCCGCCGGAATACACCGCACATACCCTAATGTGGTGAACTTCGAAGGCGTTCACGGACTTGAGCAGATGAAATGGAGCGAAACTTCCGTTGACCAGGTGACATACGACGTGACCATCCCGTTCATACGCCAGGTTGCGGGACCTATGGACTATACACAAGGTGCCATGAGGAATGCTACAAAGAGCAACTACCGTCCCGTTAACAACGAGCCAATGAGCCAGGGAACCCGTTGCCGTCAGTTGGCCGAATATGTGATCTTCGAATCACCGCTTAACATGCTTTGCGATTCACCTTCCGCATACAAGAGGGAGATGGAGTGCACGAAATTCATTGCTGAGATCCCGACCATATGGGACGAGACCGTTCCCATCATGGGCAGTGTGGGAAAATATGTCGCCACGGCAAGGAGAAAAGGAAACACCTGGTATGTCGGAGCCCTTACCGACTGGGACGAAAGGGACCTCACCCTTGATCTCAGTCCCCTTGGAGTGTCGGGAGGAAGGATGGAGATATTCTGTGACGGGGTGAATGCCGGCAGGATAGCGAGGGATTACCGCAAGGGTACCGCCGAGGTGCCTTCGGACGGAAAGGTCGCCATACATATGGCCCCTGGCGGAGGCTGGGTGGCGAAGATTGTGAAATAGACTCTTATTTGTAAAACCGAATGTCCCTGATAGCCTGGTCTGTCAGGGATTTTTGATTCTCAGAATATGAGGTTTGTTATGAAGATCACTCCAACCACTATGGGCGCCACATACTTAATGAGAAAATATGCGAACGGGAAGCACTTGTCGTTGAACTGGTATTTCCCTCCGGAAGTGAACTCGTCCCACACGTCTTCCTTTTTCATCTTCCATCCTACGAAGATGGAGAAAAGAAGGCCACCGAAACTCATCAGGTAATCGGACGTCAGCATGTCGCAGAAATCGAACAGGGGTTCGCCCATTATCTTGAATTCTTTCATGGGTCCGAACGAAAGGGAACAGAGGCATCCCAGCAGCCAGCAGCAGAGGCTGAGCAGCAGTACGGCCTTCTTCCTTGAGAAATTCTTCTCATCCACAAGGTAGGCTACCCCTACTTCCAGCATCGATATCGCAGATGTTATCGCAGCTACGAGTATAGCCACGAAAAACAGTATGCTTGCGGCAACACTTACAAAGGGCATCGAAGCGCTCATCTTTGAGAAAATGTAGGGGAGTGTCTCGAACACGAGTCCAGGGCCCGCTCCGGGTGCTATGCCTGCCGCGAACACTGCGGGCATTATCGCGAATCCCGCCAAAATGGCGAACAGGAAGTCGAATCCTGCCGATCCCAATCCGTCCGCAAGAAGGTTCTCGTCTTTCTTAATGTAGGAAGCGTATGTGAGCATCGTTCCCACTCCGAGTGAAAGGGAGAAGAAACTCTGTCCCATCGCCGAAGCTATGGACTTGAATGTGAGTTTGGAAAAATCCGGTTTCACAAGGTATTTGACTCCCTCACCCGCTCCCGGGAGTGAAAGGGAAAATATCATTATGAGGATTATCAGGACAAAAAGTATCGGCATGGTGATCTTCGAAAACAGTCCGATTCCCTTTTTCACGCCCGCAAGCACCACCACGGCGCATATCACCATGAAAAGGGTATGGCATGCGAGCGGCCCCCATACGGATGATATGAAATCCGAGAACTCCTGTGAGGCTGCCCTTTCGTCAACGCCTATGAACCCAATTTGTATGCTCTTTGCCAGGTACTCTATGCTCCATCCTCCGACTACGCTGTAATAGGACAGGATGATGAGCGGTGATATGACGGTTATGAGCCCCATCCACCTCCATTTGCCGCCTGGAGCAAGGGCTTTCATGGCACCGAAGGTATTGCTCTGGGTGCGGCGTCCTATTATCATTTCGGACATCATTATCGGCATCGAGAGGAAGATGCAGGAAAGGATGTACACTATTATGAATGCGGCTCCTCCGCCTTCCCCCGTTATGTAGGGGAACCTCCAAATGTTGCCGAGCCCTATGGCACTCCCCGCCATGGCCATTATGACCACGAACCTGCTTCCGAAATTTTCCCTATTTCTCTTCTTTTCCATAATCCCTACATGATGAAGTTCGACAGGAATATTATACCTACGGCAATAGGAGCGATGTATCTTATCAGGAAGTAAATGAGCGGGAAGCAGCGCACATTACCCCTTTGCCTGCCTCCGGCTGTGAATTCGTCACACACGTCCTCTTTTTTCATTTTCCATCCCACGAAAACGACTCCGAGGAATCCTCCGATAGTCAGCAACACATTTGATGAGAATGCGTCAAGGAAATCGAATATCCCTTTGGAGAGGATGTGGATCCCGCTGAGCGGACCGAAAGAAAGTGCGCAGGCGATGCCGAGAAGCCATGTGAAAAGGAATACCACTATGCATGCCTTTCCTTTTTTCATACCTTTCTCCTCCTCAAGGTATGCCACCCCCACTTCCATCAGTGACACGGAAGAAGTGAGCGCCGCTATGAATACGGCAAAGAAGAAAAGTATCGCCGCAACCGTGCTTATGAAGGGTGCGTCGGCTCCCATCTTTGAGAATATGAACGGCACCGATTCGAAAAGCAGTCCCGGTCCCGACGACGGTTCTATACCTCCTGCGAAAACCGCCGGCATTATCGCAAACCCCGCTAAGACCGCAAAGGCCAAATCGGCAGCAGCCGTTCCTGCCGAGGACACCATGAGGTTCTCCTTCTTGCTTATGAAGGAGGAGTAGGTTATTACTATTCCCATACCGAGGGAAAGGGAATAGAAACTCTGACCCAGGGCATATGTGCAGGTCTTTGCGGTAATCTTAGAGAAGTCGGGTTTGAGGAGATACTCAACACCTTTTTCGGAACCGGGAAGGGTCAGCGAGTACACCATTATGAGTATGATGAGGATGAAAAGCACCGGGATTGAGAACTTCGAGAAGAACTCGATACCCTTTTTCACTCCACCTGCCACAATGATTGCGGTGAGTCCTATGAATACGGTATGGAAGAGGACTGGTGCTAACGGGTCTGCGATGAACTGGGAGAAAATCCCGCTGACCTGGTCCGAAGGGGTTTTCAGGAATGAAAGGGAAGAAGCTTTGAAAAGGTAGCCGAGCGACCATCCTCCGACAACGCTGTAATAGGACACGATTATCATCGGTGTGGCTATGGAAAGGTATCCCAGAACCTTCCACCAGCTCCCAGGGGCAAGCGTATTCATGGCCCCCAGGCAATTGGCCCTGGCCCTTCGTCCTATTACCGATTCGGCGATGAAAATGGGGAGAGACAGGAATACCGAGGCTATTATGTACACGAGCATGAATGCGGCCCCACCGTATTCCCCCACCATGTAGGGGAACCTCCATATGTTTCCAAGCCCTATTGCACTTCCGGCAAGTGTGGCTATGGCGGCAAACCTGCCGCCAAAACTTTCTCTTTCGCTAGTCATCAAGTTCGTTTTTGAAGGACCTTCGGTGGGTGGGGAAAAGGTCCTCAGCTATGCTTTTACGTATATTGTGAATTCGTATTCCAATCCCGTCTCGGGATCTTTTTGCCTCCGGCTCTTGCTCTTCACCTTCCAGACCTTCCTGTCTATTTCGGGGAAGAAGACGTCGGCATCTTCCACTGTCGTGTGGACATGGGTTATGTAGAGGGTGTCGCAGTGGGGAAGCGCTTCGGCATAGGTGTATCCTCCACCCATGACAAAGCATCTCGGGGCATCCTCCTTTTCCGCCTCCGCATAAGCCTCTTGAAGGGATTTCACGACACATACGCCTTCGGGTGCGTCAGGCCAAGGGAACAGGGAAATCACGATGTTCTTCCTTTTGGGGAGCGGCCTTCCTATTGATTTGTATGTCATGAATCCCATTATTACCGGACATCCTAGGGTCTGCCTCTTGAAGTATTTGAGGTCCTCGGAGATATGCCAAAGAAGGGCATTGTCCTTCCCGATGGCCCAATTGTCCGCTACTGCCACTATGAGACTCTTCTCCATTTTTTCCTTACATTTTAAACGGCTACGGGTGCCTTTATCGCAGGGTAGGGATCGTATCCTTCCAGGGTGAAGTCCTCGTATTTGAAATCGAAGATGCTTTTCACCTCGGGATTCAGTATCATCCTGGGGAGTGGACGCGGAGAGCGGCTAAGCTGTTCCCTCACCTGGTCGAAATGGTTGAGGTATATGTGCGTATCACCTGTCGTGTGGATGAACTCACCGGGCTGTAGACCGCATGTCTGCGCAATCATCATGGTGAGCAGCGCGTAGGAAGCTATGTTGAACGGCACTCCCAAGAAAGTGTCGGCACTCCTTTGGTAGAGCTGGCACGAAAGCTTCCCGTCCGCCACATAGAACTGGAACAGGCAGTGGCAAGGGGGAAGTGCCATCTTATCCACTTCGGCGGGATTCCAAGCGGTGACGAGCATCCTTCTGGAATCGGGATTCTTCCTTATGGTGTCGATGACTTGTGAAAGCTGGTCAATCGATCCTCCGCCCGGGGTGGGCCAACTTCTCCACTGGTGGCCGTATACCGGTCCCAAGTCTCCGTTCTCATCCGCCCACTCGTCCCAAATGGTAACCTTGTGCTCGTTGAGGTATTTTATGTTGGTGTCGCCGCTTATGAACCAAAGCAGTTCATATATTATCGACTTAAGGTGCACTTTCTTTGTCGTCAGGAGGGGGAATCCCTCTTGGAGGTCGAAACGCATCTGATGTCCGAAGACACTTTTGGTGCCGACGCCGGTGCGGTCTTCCTTGACAACACCGTCGTCCATTATATGCTGAAGAAGATCCAGGTACTGCTTCATTACCTTACAGAAAATCCGAAGATGATTGCCTCATGGAAAGTCTCTCCGGGGCGTAATGTGGTTGAAGGGAAGTCCTTCTTGTTGGGGGAGTCGGGGAAATGCTGGCATTCGATGGCTACACCGTAGTAGTCATGGTATGTGGCGCCGTTCTTACCCTTGGGGCACCCTTCCAGCCAATTGCCGGTATACACCTGCACTCCGGGTTGGGTGGTCATCACCTCAAGGACCCTTCCCGTTGCGGGGGAATAGAGTTCAGCCGCTTTCTGGAGTTGTCCCCTCTGGTAACCGTCTATGACGTAGCAGTTGTCGTAACCCTTTCCGTAATTGAGTGCGGGGAAGTCTTTCTTCAGATCCCTTCCGAGCCTCTTTTCCACCGTGAAGTCCATGGGGGTCCCCACAACACTTTCGCTCCCACCTTCGGGAATCAGTGTCGAATCCGTGGGAAGGTATTCGGATGCGTTCAGGGTGAGTCTATGCTGAAGTACGCTGGAAGCCCTTCCGTTGAGGTTGAAATATGCGTGGTTGGTGAGGTTTATTACGGTAGGTTTGTCGGTCTCGGCGGAGAAAGTGAGTTTAAGGGCGTTGTCGTTGCCCCACTCGTAGCGGGCCACCACTTTGAGGTTCCCGGGATAACCCTCTTCCTTGTCTTTTGAGAAATACATGAACTCCACACCGCTCTCGTCGCAGCGGCTCTCCCAAACCTGGTTCTGGAACCCTTCGGGACCTCCGTGCAGATGGTTGGGGCCGTTGTTTACGGGGAGGGTGTATTTCTTGCCGTCAAGGGTGAATTTGCCTTTTGCTATCCTGTTTGCGAACCTTCCCGGGCATTTCCCTGCGCAGGGGCCGTCAGCGAAATAGGACAGGGGGTTGTCGTAGCCGAGGACTACGTCACCCATTTTCCCCTTCTTGTCGGGAACGACTATCTTTACTATTGATGCGCCTACGCTGGAGAGTTCCACATATGCGCCGTTGTCGTTGGTGATCCTATACTTCAGGATTTCCTTTCCGTCGGGAGATTTTCCCCACTTTCTGCAATTGATGATCATGTTAGGTTGAGGGGCCTTAGTGCCCTTAAACCTCAAATTTAGAGACTTTCGTCAAGAAAAGCAAACGCCTTGTCCTGCGGGGCGTCTTTCATGATGACCTTCTTGTCCTTGTCCAGGATGTAAAGAGAGGGAATGGCACGAACGTTATACAGGACATCCGTCCTTATTGTGTAACCGAAATCATAGCCGTTGTGCCAAGTCTTGGGATAGGTGGAGGCGTACTCTTTCCAAGAGTCCACGTTCTCGTCTATGTAGACGTTCACTACGGCGAGCGTACCTTTTGCGACGTTTTCGCCGATCTTCGGATCGTTTTGCAGGTAATCGATTATCTGCTTGCAGTTTTCACAACCCGGATTGCTGAAAAAGAGGAGTGTATACTCTGCCGGTATCCCCCAAAGTGTCTCAACCTTCCCTTCAAGACTCTTGAAGGAAAAATCGGCGGCTTTGGTCCCTACTCGGTTTAGCGAACACATTTTGGACTCGTAATCGTAGGAAAGCGCCAGGTCTCCTGCCAAGGAAGATTTGGAGAGTGCTTCCACGAAGGGTTGCCAAATGTCTTCGTTGCGTACCGGGGAATTGGGATCGTAGAGGTAGCGGCGGAGCATTTTAGTGAGAACTTCGAATGCGTTGGAAGACGGGTCCTTCTTTTCCAGGGTTTCAAGGCGGGAGAAAAGGTTTTTCACGGAATTTCTCGCCTTATCCAGGGGAAGTTGATTGAGCAGTGTGGTGTACAGGCCCACCTTTTCTTCAATGGCGTCCACGCTGACACCGCTCACATATGATGAATCGCAAAGGAAGTGCCTTGTGGTGTCCAAGAGGCCGTTCCACATGTTGTCCGCTATGAAAAGAGTCCTTTCCTGAGGCTCCGTAATGAGGGAAGGGACCTGCACCGAAGGGAACGGGAGGTCTTTGGGGGCCTGAGTGGATTTGGTGGTGTTGTGGCACCCGCAAAGCAGGGTTGCCAACACTATGGCTGATGGTATTCTTACCCCTTTGGTCACTTTACTAGGATTGCTTGAGATATGTTTATTATAAAGTCTCCCATCTTCTCCAATTCCTGGATTATGTCCATGTAGAACACGCCGTCCTGGTAATTGTATTTGGGATTTTCCTCAATGTTCACGATATGCTCTTCCCTAAGGGTGTCCCTGCATTCGTTGATGTTGTACTCGGCGGTTTCGGCATTGGTTATGTCGTGCAGGCTTCCGGAAGGGGCTCCCAGGTTCTCTATCATGGCCTGGAAGGCGGTGTCCACACAGTCCAGCATCTTACCTATCCTCTTGAGCTTCTCGTCATCGAATTTCGTGGAATGGTCGAATGCCCTTTGGATCATCCTGCCTATGGCTTCGCAGGAGTCTCCCAGCGACTCCATTTCCCCGATAACCTTGTAGAAGCTCTTTATCTTGAATGCGGAGGCTTCGGAAATTTCTCCCTTCGACACTTCACCCAGATAGGTTGCTATCTCGTACTCTATCCTGTCTGTTATCTCTTCATACTTTTCCAGTTTCTCCTTTATGGGAGCGAACTCCTCTTCACTTTTTGCGGAGAGTCCCTGCCTTACATAACCGAAATCGTTGTGGCATATCTGCACGAAATGGATGATTTCCTGCTTGGCCTCATTCAGGGAAAGCTCAGCCGTCGAAAGGGGACCTCCCTGGATGTATTTGAGGCGGTAAACCTCATCGTCGCCTTCCTTGGAGGGGATTATCCAAGTCACCACTTTCTCTATCTGGGGTATGAACCAAACGAGGATGCAGGTGTTGGCGAGGTTGAAAAGCGTGTGCATCGTGGTCACGCTGTAAAGCAGTGATGAAGATATCGCTTCCGCATTTGCGGTGTCGGTAAGGTCAGCCGTATTGGGATCCGGGAGTCCGGCCAGGGAAACCAGTTTTCCCACAAGCCTCAGGAACGGATGGAAGATCGCCAGTACCCACAGCACTCCGAACACGTTGAACACCGTATGTGCCATGGCCGCCCTTCGGGACATTGTGTTTCCGACGGAAGCCGCAACGTTTGCTGCGATTGTCGTTCCTATGTTCTCACCGAGGATCATGGCTGCGGCGAGTTCGAAAGGTATCACGCCGGTGGTCACGAGCAGCATTATTATGGCCATTGTCGCTGCGGAGGACTGGAAACATATGGTCATCACCGTACCTATTAGGAGGAACAGCAATACCGACATGTTCAGGGGACCTACCATCAGGTGTGTGAGGTTCTGCAGTCCCGAGAGGTTGAGTCCGTCAAGCAGCACCCCGGCGGTGGCTTTAAGTTTGGCGAATCCCACGAAGAACAGTGCGAATCCGATTATGATTTCACCAAGGTCCTTGACTTTCCTGTTGGATGCGTACTGCGTAAGGAGGAAACCAACCGCTATCAGGGGGAACGATATTGTCGAAATGTCATAGGAAAACCCGAAAAGGGCCATTATCCACGAGGTCACCGTGGTTCCTATGTTGGCTCCCATTATGACTCCGATGGCTTGTGCCAATGTGAGCAGACCCGCATTCACGAAGCTCACTACCATTATGGTGGTGGCTGTTGAGGACTGTATCGCAGCCGTAACTCCCAGACCCGTCAGAATCCTTTTCAGGGGATTGGAAGTCATTGATGCCAGGAATGCTCTCAGGCCATCTCCCGCAACTTTCTGGAGGCCGCCACTCAGGAGTGAAAGTCCGAACAGAAACAGAGCTACTGCTCCTAATAATGTGAGAACTTGAATTAAAATCTGCATGTAAGGGAGCCAATTAAGCCAAAGCGGCACAAAAATACTAAATTTTACTAAATTTGTGGATTACTATTCTGTAATCCCAGATGAAATTTAACCATTTTTTAATATCGGTTGCACTAATACTAATGTGCCTGCCGACAAGGGCCCAAGTCGTACTCACCGGAAGTGCCGACGGTGACGTGAAATGGTCCCAGGTTGAAACTCCGCATTTCAAGATAATATACCCCCGAGGTCTGGATTCCTTGTCAAGGGTGTACGGTAATGCCTTGGAAAGGGCTTACCTTCCCGTTTCACATTCCACGGGATTTGTCCCGGGGCAGATGTACAAGGCCAAGACTCCCGTAGTTCTGCATTCCGGATATGCGTATGCAAACGCATCGGTGATGATGGCTCCCAGAAGGATGCAATTCTATACCATTCCCGACGCATACACCCCGACTCCCGAATTGTGGGAACCTGCTACCGCCATGCATGAGATGCGTCACCTTTCCCAGTTGCAATTCCCTTACGCGAAGTACTTTAAGCCGTTCAAATGGTTGTCGGGTGACTTGGTCGCCGCTTCGCTTTCGATGATTTACCCGGGCCTCCATCTGCTGGAAGGTGATGCTGTCGTTGCGGAAACGGCCTATTCGCAAGGCGGCAGGGGACGTTCCGGAGAATTCCTGAACTACTACATGTCGGCTTTCGACCAGGGGGACTGGCGTAACTGGCACGCTTGGAGGTGGGGTTCATACCGCCACTATGCTCCCGACCATTATGCCCTCGGGTACATGACTGTGGCTGGTACCAGGGTGTTCTACGACGATCCGCTTTTCATGAAAGAGTACCTCCAGGGCGTTGTCGACCATCCTTTGCGCCTTTTCCACATGCAGAAACAGATAAAGAAAGCCTCCGGGATGAAGTTCAAGGACGCTTTCTCCGACATACAGCACAGGTTCCACGACCAGTGGGCAGCCGACGCTGCGGCGAAGTACATAATGAAGGAAGAGAAGATGTTCCCGACCGACCCGTGGTTCCTTGAGTACGGAGCCCCTGTCATAACCGATTCCGGGACATACATAACCAGGAGAGGACTTCGCGAGCCTTGCTCGCTTTGGTATGCCCCTGAAGGGGGAAAACTTAAAAGGGTGAGTGCATTCGCAGCGGTAACCAGCAACATCGCATCGGATGAGAAGAGGATGTATTGGAGCGAGCACACGGGGGATGTCCGTTGGCCGCTGAGGGCGACTTCCAGGATCCGTTACATGGACATCGGGGAAAAACGCTTCCACACCATTACCACAAAAAGCCGCTTCTACAATCCGGTTCCCGACGAAAACAGGGAAAATGCTGTGCTTGCGGTCGAATATCCGATTGAAGGGGGATGCAGGATCGTCAGGGTATCCACTTTGGGTAAGGACCGGGTAAGTGTAGTTTGCAACGCCCCTTCGGGCCTGCAGTTCGCCGATGTCGTGAACATCGGGGACAACGTCTATGCTTCGGGGGTTTCGGAGGAGGGTTTCGGGATATACCTCGTTTCGGATGGCACACCGAAAGTGGTCCTAAAACCCGCCAAGGCTTCGATAAGGGGGCTTGGAGTGGATTATGACGGGCTGATTTTCGCATCTGACCGCACCGGCGTTCCGGAAATATATGAATTCGACACTAAGGAAGGTCAACTTTATCAGCTCTCATCCACAAGGTACGGGGCGATGGAGCCTTCGTTCAAGGGGGATACCCTCTGTTACCTTACCCTGACAAGGGACGGATACGAGGCTTACAAGTCTACCGATTACAAGCGCATTCCCGTGGAATTCTCGGACGTTTACAAGCATTATGTGGCGGATGAACTGACAAGGCAGGAGAAGGAACTGGGCGGATTCCCGATTCCGGAGGGGGAGACCACGTTCTCGGAGGTTAAACCTTACGGTAAACTCGCCCACCTGTTCCGGTTCCATTCATGGGCCCCACTTTACTATAAGATAGACGATTTGGCGGAAGCCAGTTTCGAAGGGATATACTATAATGCCGCGATAGGTGCCACGGTACTTTTCCAGAATGACCTTGAGACGGCATACGGTGCTGCGGGTTACGCTTTCTACCCGGGTGGCGACAACTCCCATGAAAAGCACGGGGGATATTTCCAGTTCACGTATACGGGGCTTTATCCCATAATAACCGCCGAGGTGAACCTGAACGCCCGCAACTCATACCAGTACTACCGCAGGTTGTACCAGTCGAGCGCCATGTCTCTCGCTTCGGTCGGAGTGGCCTACCTCGACCAGCCCAGCATAAGCGCCGACATAACGATGTACGTCCCCTTCAAATTTTCAAGCGGAGGTTGGACAAGGGGAATAACCCCCACCGTAAAGTATTCGATTTCGAATGACCGCTACTCAAAACAGATACCGGTGCTTTCGATAGATGCGGGAATGAGCGGATCTTCCGTACCCCTGTTCACGGGTGTTCAGGATGGCGACAATGTCTACATGCAGATACTGGAGGCTTCCGTGAGGGGCTACACCATGAGACCTACCGCATCCAGCCAGACTTATCCCCGGTTGGGAATAGGTGCCGAGATAGGGTATCGCGCAAGGGTATCCCTTACAGAGTTCTACTCTTCGGCCATGTACGGCTACCTTTACGGCTACCTTCCCGGAATCGTCCGTCAGCAGGGCCTCAGGCTTTCCGCCCTGTACCAACATCTTTTCACTGAGAACGGCGCTGTGGGAGAGAACTACGCCAAACTCCGCCCGAGGGGCTTCGAAACGTCTTCTGTTGACGCCTTCATGGCTTCCTACTGCAAGGACCAAATGAAGTTCACAGCCGATTATTCGATACCTTTCTACCTTGGCGACATTTCGGTGTTCTCACCGCTTTTGTACATAAAGAATTTCGAACTTCGTCCCCACTTCGACTACACCATGATGTCTTACGGCAACAGTTTGGGTGACGGAGGATTGCTCTCCGTAGGTGGAGAATTCCGCGTCCATTGCGGCAATTTCCTGTGGATACCCCTGGACACCCAGATAGGTCTCACCTTCAGCTGGAACGGCGGCAAATCATACGGGACGTTGGAAAATATGGGATATACCATGCACCGCACATATGTGGGGGGCGTATTCTCGATTGACCTTTAGGGAAAAGTTTGAAAAGGGAAAAAGAAAAGACGTCCGCAGCGGATAGTGTTGCGGGCGTCGATCTTTATTTTAGGGCCTTGCCATAATCGGAAAGGTGTTCCCTTTCCCGAAAGCAACTTCCCTTTATTTGGAGAATTTTCCGACACCCTGGAATTCGCAAGGTATCGTGTTCCTTCCGTTATAGTCTATGAATCCGTATTTTCCTGCGACGCGGATTGCGGCCTTACCTTCGGAGAAGTTCTCGGCCCATTCGTAGTTGCACGGAATCACCATCACACCGTTGACGTCGATGAATCCGTACTTTCCGTTCATTTTCACCCTTGCCAGGCCGTCTTTGAAGTTGTACGCTGCGTCATAAGTGCAGGGGATTTCTATTTCACCCTCCTTGTTCAGGTAGCCCATTTTGCCGTCAATCTCCACGCTGACGAGGTCTTCGCTGAAATCGTACGCGTATGAGAAGATGCAGGGTATCGCTATTTCACCTTCTTTGTTTATGAAGCCCCTCTTCCCGTCAACTTCGACCTTTGCCAGGCCCTCGCTGAAATCGCAGGCGTAGTCGTATGTGCAGGGGATGACCAATTCGCCCTTGGTGTTGACGAATCCGTACTTTCCGTTCATCTTAACCCTAGCCAGGCCGTCAAAGAATTCCCAAGCCACATCGAACTGGCAGGGTATCACAAGCTCGCCCCTCTTGTCGATGTAACCTTCCTTGCCGCCGACTTCGACATTGGTGTACCCTTCGGAGAAGTTGCCGGAATAGTTGTATGTGCAGGGGATTACCAGATTTCCGTTTATGTCAATGTATCCGTTCTTACCGTTGCGGACCACCCTTGCCATGCCGTCTGAAAAGTTTCCGGCATGGTCGTAGGTGTTCGGGATGACCATCTCATTGTATTTGTCGATGAATCCGTATTTCCCGTTCACCAGTACGGCAGCCCTCCCTTCGGAAAAGTTGCCGGCCCAATTGTAGGTGGGTTCTATGACTACGGTTCCGGTTTCGTCGATGAAACCCCATTTGCCCTCTTCCTCAATGAGCGCCAAGAGGTCACCGACCTCTCCGTGTGTCTTTTTGCCTTTGCAGCCTGCCACCACTAGGAACACTGCCGCGGCCAGTGCAATGAATGTAGCGATTCTCTTCATATGAAATGAGTGACCTATGCAAAATGCAAAGTTAAAAAAAATCAGGTCAATATGTCTTAAGGCCGCCGTTTTTTCCTTTATAGGCGTGCCTCACACCCTTTTCGGATAATGTCATGGTATCAGGGTCAAACCGCTTTACGGCCCTTCCTTCGGAGCTGAGGTCCAATTTGTGGAAAATGGCTTGAACAAATACGAGACTTTTGCGTATCTTTGCTTTATGACCCCGCTGGAGATTTTAGGGTTTTTGAAGTTTTCCTTCACGGACATACTGGACGTCGTTCTTGTCGCCCTGATAATTTTTTTTGGTCTTCGGTGGATTAGGAATTCTTCGGCTTACAACCTCTTTATAGCGATCATCCTCCTCTATGTGATAAATGTTGTCGTGGAGGCTTTCGGGATGAGGCTCACGTCGGCCCTTTTCAACACATTCCTGGATGTGGGTGTGTTGGCGCTCATCGTCATATTCCAGCCGGAGATAAGGCGCTTTCTGATGAAACTGGGTTCCCGTTCCAACATCGAAACCAAGTCCCACAACATAATCAACAAGATTTTCGGACTTGAGGAGAAGAAATTGGATTCCAATACGGTAAACGAGGTGACAGAAGCGTGCAGGGCCATGGCCGCCCAAAAGACGGGCGCTCTCATAGTGTTCCCCCATGAGAACGAACTCCAGAACATCATCGACACCGGTGACAGGATAGACGCCAATGTCAACAGGAGGCTCATCCAAAACCTGTTTTTCAAGAATTCCCCCCTCCATGACGGGGCCGTGATAATAAACGGTGACAGGATAGTGGCCGCCAGGTGCACCCTTCCCATAACCCAACGGACGGACCTCCCTCCCAGTTTCGGCATGCGCCACAAGGCCGCCGTCGGGATATCGGAGGAATCGGACGCTTCTGTCATAGTGGTGTCAGAGGAAACGGGGAAAATATCTTTCGCCCGTGGCGGGGATGTGACCACCATAAACAACATCAACGAACTTAAGCTGCTCCTGGGGGCGGCATTATCTTCCGACGGCGACAATGACTGACAGTAGGGGAATATTGGAGACCAAACTCGGTTTTGACCGTGTCAGGCGGAACATAGCCGACAAGTGCAGCACCGCATTCGCTTCGCAAAGGGTGGCCTCCGAAGAATTCTGTACCGATCCGTCCGAAATAAGACGCCGTCTGATGTTGACGGACGAGATGCGCCTCATCCTCATGTTCGAGGAAAGTTTTCCTACCAGCGGTTACATAGACTGTCTGGATTTCCTGCACGTCCTTGAGCAGGACGGGTCCAACATAGACCTTCTGTCCCTAGGGAAACTGCGCACCCTCACCGAAACCCTCCGTAAGATTCTCTCCTTTTTCAGGACTGTCAAGAACGGGGTGTACCCTTGCCTTAAGAAGATGACTGCCGAAGTGGCTTTCTTCCCTGAAGTGCAGCGTAGGATAGACGTAATACTTGACAAGTACGGTAATGTCAGGGATACCGCTTCCGATGAACTTTATTCCATAAGACGGTCCCTCAAGGATAAGGAGGGTACGGTATCCAAGAGGATGGCATCCCTGCTTAAGAAAGCCCAGCAGGACGGGATAGTGGAGGCCGATGCGGGAATAGCGGTCAGGGACGGGAAAATGCTTCTACCCGTGAACACCCAGCATAAGAGGAAGGTGTCCGGATTCGTGTACGACGAGTCGTCCACCGGAAAGACCACATACATCGAGCCGGCGGAGATAGTCGAACTGGAAAACGAGATAAACGAGCTGCGTTTCGCCGAGAACAGGGAGATATTCAGGATACTTTCCGAATTCAGCGATTTCGTGAGGCCGTATGTTCCCGAACTTATCCGCGGGGCGGAATGTGCCGGGGAGATAGACTTCATAATGGCCAAGGCCCAGACCGCACTTGACTACATCGCTGGAATGCCGATAATTTCCGAAGACGGGGAGGTGAACCTCCGCAAAGCGCGTCATCCCCTTTTGGAAAAGGCCCTTGCAAAGGAAAACAAGAAGATGGTGCCCATCACCATAAGGCTCACCCCTTCGAAAAGGATATTGCTGATTTCCGGACCGAATGCGGGAGGAAAGTCCGTCTGCCTGAAGACGACGGGACTTTTGCAGTACATGTTCCAGTGGGGGATGCTCATCCCGACGAGCGAAACTTCCGAAATGATGATATTCGACCGCATCATGGTCGACATCGGTGACGGCCAGTCGATAGACAATGACCTCAGTACCTACAGCTCTTTCCTGCTTTCGATGAAGGAAATGCTGAGCGAAGCCGATTCCAAGACCTTGGTACTGGTGGATGAGCTCGGTAGCGGAACGGAGCCCGAAGCGGGAGGAGCCATAGCGGAAGCAATCCTTGCGGAATTGGACCGGAGGGGAGTGTACGGGGTGATGACCACCCACTACACCAACCTCAAGCTTTACGCATCCACTCCGGACAGCGGTGTCATAAACGGGGCCATGGCCTTCGACGCCAAGAACATCCTTCCCCTGTTCCAATTGGAAATAGGGCTGCCCGGCAATTCTTTCGCCTTCGAGCTTGCCCGTAAGACGGGACTTCCCGAGGCCATAGTGAAAGACGCTGAGAACAGGGCCGGGGAAGAGTATGTGGGGATAGAGAGAAACCTCCGGAAGATAGTCCGTAACCGAAGGGCCCTTGACGAGAAACTCCAGAAGATAAAAGCCACCGACAAGACCCTCGACAACATTACCGACAAATACCAGAAGGAACTGCTTGACATAAAGAAGAAGAGGGATGAGATACTGTCTGAAGCCCGCCGTGAGGCCGAAGAGATAGTGAAGGGTGCCAACCGGCAGGTCGAAAATACCATAAGGACGATAAAGGAATCCCAGGCCGACAAGCAGAAGACAAACGAGGCTAGGGCCCAATTGCAGAACTTCATGCAGGCCCTTTCCGAGAGCAAGCAGCAAAGGGAGGATTACATAGACGGTAAGATAAGGGTCGTAGAGGAGAGGAACCGCCGCCAAGCCCAGAGGAAGGAACGAAGAGGGGAGGCACCCCCTCAGGAGCAGCCTCAGCCACAACAGGCGGAAGCCCCCAGGAGCGGTCCCCTCATGGTGGGAGAGAAAGTCAGGATTAAGGATAACGGGATGGTGGGTGAAGTGTCGAAAGTCTCCGGAAAATCCGTCACCGTCATAGTCGGCGCCCTGACTTCCAAGCTGCCTTTGGAAAAGGTGGAAAGGATATCTTCCAACGAATATAAGAATACCGTTAAGGACCTCGGGATCCAAAGGCGTCCCACCGAAGTCCGCGATCCGGAAATAGAAAGGCGGAAACTTTCGTTCTACCCTGAAATCGACGTCAGGGGACAGAGGGTTGACGAGGCTTTGGAAAGCGTGATGAAATTCGTGGATGACGCCATAATGCTCGGAGTCCCTTCGGTCAGGATAATCCACGGTAAGGGGACGGGAGCCCTCAGGGTGGAACTCCAAAAATTCCTGAGGACCACCCCGGGAGTGACTTCGGTAAAGGACGAGCACATCCAACAAGGGGGGACGGGAGTCACCATAGTGACATTTTAGGAACACACAAAACCGATGAACCACTAAACACTTAAACCACATAACTTCCAATGGATCAACACAAATATTGTGTAATAATGGCGGGAGGCTACGGCAACCACTTTTGGCCGATGAGCCGTGAGGACCGCCCCAAACAATTCCTGTCGGCCATGACCCGTGAAGGTGATTCCCTCACAAAAGCCGCATACCGCAAATGCCTTGAGGTGGTTCCCAAAGAGAACGTCCTCGTTGTCACGCTCGACAAATATTCCCACTATGTACGCGAGCAGATACCCGAGCTTCCCGAGGGAAACCTCCTGTTGGAGCCTTACGGCAGGAAGACAGGTCCCTGCGTAGTCTATTCCATCTACAAAATAATAAAAAGGGATCCCGATGCCGTAGCTGCGTTCATACCAGCCGACATAGTGATTCCGGACACTGCGATGTTCTGTTCCGCAATTTCCGCGGCACTTGATTACGCGAGCTCAAACGATGTCCTGATGACAATAGGACTTCGTCCCAAGAACCCTTCCCCAAATTACGGATACATCCAGGTTGCAGGGGGAAGGCTTGACGCCGCCTCCAAAAAGCCGGTCAGGGTGAAGACCTTCGTTGAGAAACCATCCCGTGAACTGGCCGAAATATTCTGCAAGAGCGGTGAATTCCTGTGGAACTCCGGAATATTCGTGTGGAGGGCTTCGGTGATAAAGGATGAAATGGAGGCTTGCCTTCCGGAGATAACATCACTTTTCACCGGATGGGAAAATGAGATGGACACACCTGCCGAGAGGGAATTCCTTGAGAGGGCCTATGCCGACTGCAATAAGATATCCATAGACAACGGTGTCATGGAAAAGACGGACAAGGCTTGGGTGTATCTGGCCAATCTCGAATGGTATGACATAGATAACTGGGGCACATTGTACGGATATTCCACCGTCAAGGACCGCAGCGGCAACCTCATAAAGGCTGAAAACACTTACCTCGGGGCCAACAGCGGTTCGATAATAGCAAGCACATCCGGAAAGAAGCTACTTGCCGTGAACGGATTGGAGAATTTCATAGTGGTGGATACCGACGACGTTCTGCTGATATGTCCCAGGGACGATGAGAAATACAAGGATTTCCTGGGGGACCTGGTAAGGCCCGGATTTGAGGAGTACAAATGATTTAACTGAAATTTTTTATGAACGATTCTGTTTTTGATACCGAAAAATTCCTCTCTGAGGTTAAGGAAGAACTCACCGAAGACATACTTACTTTCTGGCTTGAGAAGATGAAGGATCCCAGGGGAGGATTCTATGGGCAGATGAAGGGCGACGGCACCCTCGTCAAGGACGCACCCCGCGGAGAAATCCTTTACGCAAGGATAATATGGACTTTCTCGGCAGCGTACAAGGCCCTAGGGAAAAGGGAGTACCTGCTCACTGCGATGAAGGCTGCGGACTACTTCCTTGAAAAGTTCGTGGACCACAGGTGCGGAGGCGTGTACTGGTCTCTCGACAGTAACGGAGAGAGGCTGGACACCAAGAAACAGCTTTACGCTCAGGCTTTCGCAATCTATGCACTCAGCGAATATTTTGACGCATCCGCCGATGAGGAGGCCCTCAAGTGGGCGAAGAACATATACAGGATCATAGAGAAGAAGTTCGCGGATACCGCTCACGGCGGGTATGTAGAGGCACTTTCAAGGGATTTCAAACCCTTGGAAGACATGTCGCTGAGCGCCCATGACATAAATGCCGACAAGACGATGAATTCCCACCTCCATCTCTTGGAGGCCTACGCCAACCTTTACAGGGTTTGGCCCGACAAGGGACTCAAAGAAAAGGTCGTCGAACTGCTTTCCATCCTGACAGATAAGATAATGGATCCGAAGACGGGACACCTTCAGCTCTATTTCAAGGATGATTGGACTCCCATATTCGAAGGATGGTCATACGGACACGACATAGAGACTTCTTGGCTGGCCCTTGAAGCAGCGTTCATCCTCAGGGACATAAGTGTGATAAATAAGGTGAGGGCTTGTGCCCGTAAGATGGCGGCTGCGGGTCTTGAGGGACTTAGGGGAGACGGCAGTCTCATTTACGAAATCCATAAGGACGGATCCTTGGATGAGTCGCGCCAATGGTGGGTGCAGGCGGAAAATGTCGTGGGTAACTTCTGGCTCTGGAAATACCAGGGTGACTTGGAGGCTTCGGACAGGGCCCTATCCTGCTGGGAATACATTAAGGGGAACCTTGTCGACCGTGAGAAGGGAGAGTGGTTCTGGAGCCGCTTTTCTGACGGAAAAGTCAATACCGAAGACGATAAGGCCGGATTCTGGAAATGCCCTTACCACAATTCCAGGATGTGCCTGCAAATACTGTCCTTACTGTAGGGAGGGATTCACGGCAACATGTGCGGAGAGTTTCTTTAGGAGAGGCTCTCCGCTTGTCGGAATGATACCTTATATTTATATATGGGACTGAAAGGGAAAGTATGGTTTTAGTGGCAGAATGTGCCATATTGGATGCCAAAAATATCAGTTTACTGCCTAAAAATGCGTATATTTGCATTTTAGCCACTTTACTCTTTTAGTGTGGCTGTCGGTTCGGGTAATATAATTTTAAACAGATATGAAATTTTCCAGGATTTTAATGGGAATTCTTGCAGGAGCAGGACTTCTTTTCGGCGCTTCCGCCAATGCCCAGACTTATCTTTCATCCTCTTCGGAAAATCCCACCCCTTGGATCGTCGGTGGCGGTCCCGGGTTCAATTTCGGGTTCGTGTCCGCTGAGAGCAACATGACCACAAGAGGTTTCCAGGGATTTAAGATGCAGGTCTTCGTGGGCAAATGGTTCACCCCTTCCATAGGAGCACGCCTCACTTTGGAAATGGGCGGATTCAGTGCCATGGGAACGAAGAGTAACGGCAATTTGAGGGGGAACTACGGTAACTTCCTTTATTCCGCGAACGACAGTTACCCCTACGTATTCTACTTCGGAGAGAGGCCTTATGCCCATGTGGACCTCATGTGGAACGTTCTCAACACGTTCATGGGCTATGACGAATACCGCCGTTTCAGCCTCGTGCCTTACGCATCCGCAGGTGTCCTCTCATTCAGGAACATGGCCAAGGAAAGTTATCCCAGGTTCGCAGCCGGTGCCGGTTTGATCCTCGGTTGGAGGCTCACTTCCGCCCTTGACCTTTACCTTGACATGGCCATCCCCGCCACTACCGCTTATGTAGCGGATGACATCACCGGAATATCCGGCTTCATGCCCACCCAGAGCGGAATAGAGAAACTTGCCGGCCTTCCCAGGCTTTCTTTCGGACTTTCATACAGGATAGGGAATTGCTCGAAGAAGAAGGGATACGCAGCACCCGTTGCGGCAGACGTGTCCAAGGACAAGAAGATATCCCAGCTTGAGAAGGAGAACAGGGCCACCCGCAATGAGGTCGGTTCGCTCGCACCCGTGGCTGATGAGGCTACCGTAAAGGTTTACTTCACCATCGGATCCAGCACTCTTGACGACAGGGCCAAATCAAGCCTTGACAAATTCGTTGAGAACGTGATGAGTAAGAATGATAAGATTTATGAGGTTGTCGGAATGGCTGACGCCGGGACGGGAAGCGCTTCCCGTAACCAGAAACTCTCCAAGCAGAGGGCTGAAAAGGTGAAGAACTACCTCATACAGAAAGGTATCGGTGCAGGACGCCTTAACGTTGTGGCCAAGGGTGGCGTTACCGGTGAATCGGCAGCCGCTTGCAGGGCCGTTGAGGTAAGGTAATACCGTTTCGGAGCATAATCACAGGGCCTTCTCTCCCATTGTGCGGAGAGGAGGTCTTTTTTCGTATGAGCCTGTTAATAAAATTGTTGATAATTGAAAAATTAGTCGTATATTTGCAGTCCGCGAAATTATGCGCGGAATACTTAACGTACTTATAAACAATTAATTAACGAACCAATGCCTGGTTTAATTGGAAAGAAAATCGGAATGACTTCCGTTTTCGGTGCTGATGGAAAGAACATTCCATGCACCGTCATCGAGGCTGGTCCATGCGTTGTTACGCAAG
>Ga0181612_165160_pt1 | contig 23656 bp, 14 predicted proteins | sample HoacroProtozoa21_FD_119630 | JGI IMG/M metagenome (GOLD analysis project Ga0181612, IMG submission 119630) | Hoatzin crop microbial communities from Cojedes, Venezuel. Combined Assembly of Gp0051906, Gp0051904, Gp0051908
CCCAGAAAAAAAATCCCCCTCGAGCAGTCAGCCCATTTCAGACCCAACGCGACATTCAGTCAAAGGTCTCTCCAAGCAGTTACTGTGAGACTGCTGCAACAGTCCTGACAGTGTTTGGATAATTTTCACTGTTTGTTTACTGCTGGTAGGGCTGTTTCTGCCATCTATAAGAAGCGCTGTTTTCTTTTTCTTCCCAATACAGGCTATAAAATGAGGCCCTGGCTAAGGGGGCTGGTTTATTTGAGGAAAACCCTATTCTGACAGCAAACTTGACTTTTACAGGGCACTGTTTTAATGCGCTACTCTGAGTAACAGGGCAAGAATTAAATTGGGTACTTTGAAAGAAAGAGAAGCCTGATCCAAGACATTTCACAGTGATCACCCGTATTTATGGAGATCATATATGCTCACATCTATGGATGAAAACTCTTTCTACACAGAATTATTGACATATCCTTCATGTCAGTAAGGACTTTGAAAAGGCATTGTGTTTTGTTGCTATGTTCCAACTTCAGTTGTTTTTACAAGTGGGTGCATGACCTGAAATTATGAGATATCTATACGGGGTTTGCTTTTACATACCGAGACCTCATTTAACACATCTCAAAGCAAAGCACTGCTACAAAACTGAAAACAGCAAGCCACGCTGCTTCCCTTCTACCCTGAACTCTGAAGACAGGAACCCACGCGATCCCACACCGCTAAAAATTCCTTCCAAGACTAGTACCTTTTGATCATGAAACTTCCATACCCGGTCACGGACAAAGTTATGAACAAAAAATGGCCACAGTTTTCCACATTTAAAGCAGAAAAGGAAAGTATCGGGCACTGGTATTTTTTTTCCTTCAGGACCTCAGTTGTTTACCAGCACTACGAATCTGAGACAGAGAAAACTTCTGGGTGTTTTGCTGTATGTTACCTTTCACACCAAGTGGCAGAGAAAACAGGACAGACTGGGAATCACTCCCCTGGAATACGCTAAAAGCTTCTCCAAACCTTCAGGGACACAGCGTGACAAAACCACTGTAAGAAAAAAGCAGCCGCAGCAGGAGGAAACACGCTTCTGAGAGGAAAACACAAAACTTTGTTTAAAAATCAAACCCAGACATGGAGCTACATGAACACGTATTTACTGCAAGTAGCTCTATGGAAAGCCAAGTCAGATAAATATAAACACTATACAGAGCTTCAAGCCAGTCTCCCAGAACCGCAAACGCGATGTGTTTTACAAAGAAAACAACATAACAATATTTACAATGGAAGACAAAGCCAGATCAATCAGCTCAACTTTAAAACAGATCTGTGAAGCAGAAATAGCAAATATAATGAACAGTTTCAACCATATATGTTTTAGTTTGTACAGACAATAACTGTCCAATATCAAATTAAATTTACAGGACAAACATTGTTCTATCATTGGTATTTCTGTACTATACAGCAGCATAAACGGGTAGCTGGAAGGTAGTATATATAGTGATATGTTTTACATCACCTGAAAATGTTCTTCCAGCACAATACTGAATAAATTAGTTGCTGTAAACTAAGAGATTCAAAAAGATTGCATATTTATTATGCCGTACCTATTAGTATTTGTACCACTATACTTGAGGTTACCCATTTACTTATTTATTCAGCATTTAATAAATCAGTGCTGTATATTGTACAATGGCAGCCTCAGGGATCTAATAGGAAATAAGTACGTAACAAATTTCTTCAAAACAACCTTTTCCTTTCACATTAAATGTTTAGAACTGTCTTCATCCAAATTTTGATTTCTTAGAAAAGATGTAAAGCTTTATAAAAAGCTGTCTACATATTGCATTCTTAATTTACGAGACCAAACAAAAGCTATATGGCAAGACAGTATCATGGTCTGTAAGAGTGGTCGTATTTTGAATTAGTGTACGTTTAGCAGCAACGAGTAACTGTACCAACTTAAACTCCTCTTCCAGAATCAAAACCAGGTCTGTGCTTTTAAACCCTGTCACAAGTTTTCCCTGTCACTAGACACTGCATAAACTGATCGGTACCATGTTTCCAAAAAAAAAAAAGTCTTCATATTTTAGTGACATGTACATTTTAATACTACTCAAAAATAGATTTGGGTACACATCACCAAACAATCAATGCTGACAGTGTCTCATTTGTTACACGAACTGTACCAGCAATGTCAAGGTTGTATGGTGGAGGTGAGGCAGCCTGACCATCAGTTGTACAATATACACTGTGGAGGATTACCAGCTGTGTGGTGCAGTACAGCAGGAGGATTTGCATACCACTTCTAAACCCTTCAGTCATCGTCAGTGCCTTTTATTATGCATCGCATGTACCAACAACTAGTGTCATGCTCTTGAAGTTCATAGCAGTGTTAAAATCCTAAGTTCATTTCAACCCCAAAAAAAATTTCAGTACAAGAGTGAAGCACTTAAATTGTACAAAAATCAGGGCTTATTTTAAAAATGTCAAATAGTCATTGTTTGCATTTCCGTAAGTTGGATAAAGACAACTGATGAGCCGACATTTTACTTTTTTCCCCATTATGCCAGGAAGAAAGAACAAAAATAGTCCCAAACTAAAAGTGGGGCTTTGGTTGAAAGTAAGATCAATCAGGGGTGGTTTCCCTTTAACAAGCTACAGCTGAGAAATGTAATGCAGAAGTCACAAACGCTGGGTACAACTCTGCAGTTCTCTATTTGAATGCATGAACAAAAACCTCATTTTACACAATTCGTATTTATAAACAAATATCTTGAGGGTAAGAACAAAAACAACCTACAAGACAACCAGCCCATTAATCCTACTTTGTACATACCAAAATTCTGAGCAAAAAAAAAAAAAAAAATTCGGTTTAAGCTCTGACAGACATTTGATTTAAAATATTCTAGCCTATGATCAAGAAATACCTCTTGTACCATAAAAGCAAAACCTTAAAAAAAGAAAAAGAGGCAGAGGAGGTCTCTCCGTCTCAGACCAGTTCAGTCCCGCGGGTTCGCCCCCCACGCTCGTGTGCGCCTGTCCCTCCCTCCCTCCTTCCGCCCAGCCACCTGAAAAAATCCTGAACTGCCCAAGTATTTCTAAACAATACATGTTTTAAGCTAACCACTTGTTAATGTACCAGAGAAGCAAAACCCATGTTAAACAGACAATCAGAAACCAGCTTTGACTTCTCAGAATATAAATTAAAAAAACCAAAAAACATTAAAGGGAGAGGCAGGAGGAAGAAAGGGGCACACAGGGATCTCCCATCAGCATCCATGCTGCCTCCCGAATAGATAGGGCATGAAAGACCAAATTCCACCACCAAAGCACAGCTATGAAAAAAATCTCAATTCAAATTAATTCAACTGTAGAGAGCTGATGTCTATGAAGAAATTAATTAAAAGGATGTGTGTCTATGTCCGTGCTGGTGGAAATGAAAGTAGCCGGCTGGAGCTGAGCTTTGCTTCCAAAAGCACCACACAGTTTCTGGAGTTACCCGCAGAAAAGTCTTCTCTTCCAACAACGGTTTCCATGGCAATGCCGTCAGTCTGGAAAGGAAGGAGGGGGGGGAAAAGTCAGTGACATTTGAAATGCAAGTTATATTGGGAAAAAATGTTTTTTGTAGTGAGAAGAATCCATGGAGCCTCTCCATTGCAGAAGCGAGAGCTGCCGCCTGCCGAACACAGGCCCCTGGCATGGGCAGGGGCACTACCCAGTGACACCCCGCTCCGAAATCCGGAGCTGCCGAGCCCGACGCAGGCACCGAAGAGCCGCTGCCACCCCACAGCCGACACGTGGACGCCGGCCGGGAGCTCGGACCGCAGCCAGCACCGCGCTGCTAGCCCACGCGCTGCGGGGAGGATCAAAGCTTACAGCTACCCATCACCCGTTCCACTATCAGCATCTCATTTAACGAGATCTGGGTCCTCTCGGCGCGACGGGTGATGCAGCAGAGGCCACTCCTAAGCACGCAGCGCAGGATGGGCGCGGAGCAGCTCTCCTCGCCCCCATGCAATTAAGGTTGTGGCGAACACTCCCATTCACAGCAGGCACGGAACTGCAACATAAACACTCCCTGCCGCTCCAGCTCCAAACAAGGAGTGGCAAGTCATGACAGCCGCGTGCCCTGTCCTTAACTTTTCAGGAAAAAGCTCAATTTAGCTCTGATAAGAAACACCGCAGAGCATAGTTCTCCCTTTTTCAAGAAAGTGTCAGGAAAAGGCAACAGGTGGTACAAACGCACACAGCTATGGCGGACAGCAACTTGTACTGCTGTCAGCAAGAACCAGCGGCTTCAAACTGACTGGAAAAGGCAAAATACGAAGCACTCGGTAAAATGAGGGAGAAAAAAATCTGATCTGGTATCACAGAAAGATACAGTCGGGTGGCAAGGCAGAAGTGGAACCACGAGACAGGATGACCTCAAAGCAGAACGCCAGCTCTGCCATTAGCCACACACATGCCCAGGTGGGAGCGACTCTTAACGGTTCCTAACACAGAAAAGCCTGGTGAAGGGATGCAAACGCTTTCTGCAGCGGCGGGAATGCCAGCTGAGGAAGACACGAACAGTCACTTTCCAGCTCACTACAAAACCCCCTCCACTCCCTAGAGAGCCAGTGCGAGCCCTGGTTTTCAGCCTGGAGGGGCACCACCAGCCACACCATCCGGTTACACCCTCTCCCAGCCCTGGCAGGCTGCCCTCTTCCACCAGCTTTGTCCTCTGGGCCAAGACTGCGGGCACTGTCCTCTGCCAGTCAGGTGGCTTTGGTCACCTTCTCTGCAAGGTCAGAGGTACGGGTCTGCGGGATCCAACTCCTGGTACTACAGGGAAAGAGGAGACAGCAGGTTGCTCTCATGGAGAAACAACAGCTGGGAAACCAGAACCACAGTCTACTTTTTCCCCTGGAAGCCACAGTACAAGCTCACTCGCTGCTCTGGGAGAGCTCGCTGCCGTTGAGAAGAACGGCGGCACGGGGAATACCTCACGACGAAGCACGGCGATGGCAGCATGGCCTGCTGGAATGAAAGAAGGGGTTTCGGAGCTTAATCCTGCCCGTGCTCTTCTGCAGGGTCACAAGGAAATCGGTTAAATCTCATTGCTAAAGAACGCAGAGTGCTCCACTACCTCTGCCACAGGAACATGCCGAGGAAAATGTGACCACCTACAGAACAACAAGCATTATGTATAATAACGCAAACCTGTATGTTCACTTACATAACCAAAGTACGCACACACAAACTCCACCCTGAGTTACAGCAGTTCTGCCTTCCGTCCAGCTAAAAACACTGTCCTTACAAAAGAATAAGAAAGAAAAAAAAATAAAGAATAAGAAAAGAACAAAGCTCAGATGAGTTGCACGGAGCAGCCCTGCCCCTGCCACTGCGGCTGGGACAGCCCCAGCTCCAGGCACAGGCTGCCCACTGCGCGGGGGAGAGAGGCGAGACCCCGGCAGGGCTGGAAGCGTGCAGAGGGGTCCTTCAACCTCAGAGAACACTCGTTTGTATCCCTACACGACCCACACCAAGGTCTGGGTTGCCGAGTTTCATTTTTCAAACACATAGTGATTTCAAAAATACAGTGACTTGCTTTTCCACAATTTGAGGAAGAGACAGCCAAAATACACCCGCAAGTCAGGAATCTCCATTTGTATTATTTCACAGACACTGTAAGATCACTACAAAAAGCTATTGCTCGTTACACACAGAGCGTGATGTGGTTAGCGATGGCTTGGTTTTCACAAAAGCCAAGTGAAGCTATTATTTTTGAAATGCTTTTCCTCTTTAGAAAAATATTGTTTTGTTGTAGGACCAAAGGATGAAAATATGCACCACAGCTTGCAATGAATCACGCTCAGCAGTGCATGCAGGTCAAACACTAAAACGGGTAAAGCTTCTACACTAAACTTATATTCGGTAAAAGTTAACATTTACCAGCATCCCCCACCCTTTCCTTGCTGTGGACCCACGAGCTTACATAAAAGGAACTTCAAAAACTGTCTCTGCTTTTGTCAGGACATTTTTCCTCCACGCCTAACATGCCAGGCACACCTGAAAGCTGTTGGACAAGTTATTCTAATCTCTCCAAGCACATCCCCAAAACATTCTGAACGAAGAGCAAAGGCCCAGCCATTTGAACCAGACACTCCCACGTGGCAGAACTCAGTATTTAAACCTAAAACTTTTTGAAGACTTCCATGAACTGATGGAAAATTACATTTAAGATACTTCAAGAGGAAGAGCTTAAAAGCAAAAAAAAAAAAAAAAACCTGCTTAACTCCTAAGGTTGATTCTCTGAGCAAGCCTGACGTAAGTCAGAAGGCAGCGTGACAATCAGTTCTAAAGCAAGCTCACCAGGTACCTCTGATCAGAGCCCAGACCAACACAGATTAACCTGTAAGAAACCAGCAGAAAGCAGCCTCAACTAAGTGTCCCTACAGCTTATAAATTCCTTGGATGTCCTGACTCAAATACAGAGTTTTACACCAGCGTAACGGCAAGCTCCCTGCAGAACCCCTCCTTCCCGAAACTCTGTGCTTGTTAAACAAGGTCTCATTAATTTGTCCCCCCTTCTCCCCATGATTATAAACCGTACTTCAGCATGTTTCCTCTTCATTTTTAAGCTAAAAAAGAATTGTGGGAACTGGAAATAAACACAAGGGAGTTTCACATAAACACTACCTACAAGCTGATAACAGTGTCATAAAGCCTTGAGTCTTTCAGACATGGAGTTATTGGTTGTCACCACTTCTCTAATCCCCTTATTAAAGCTGAAAATTTCAATACTGTAGCTGAAGCAGTACAGCTGGCTGGTGCCCTGAGTCATCAGCTCTTTTCTGGGATAAAAGCATCAAGCATTTATATATATATATAGGAACAGATATAAATTGAGAGATATACACGTATGTGAACACAGATATCTGTATTCGATAGAAAAGGCAAAAAGAAACTCGTGAAACTGGACCACATAAAAAGAAATCCCCTCTACAATCTAGGATGCGACCGAGCTCCTGCAAGCTCCCTGCCAGACAGCGTCTGCAGTCGGCACCACCCGTGAAGGTGGCACGCAGGAGTCTTCTCCTCGCTACAGCAGGACCACAGCCACCGGCCACCCACCACCAACCTCCAGGCACCAAAGCAACCCCATGTCACCACTGGTGAGGTCGGTGTCCAGGTGCGAGCAGGGCCTTCAGCAGACCCAGGGACGGTTCCTGCGGTCGCAGCCACAAGCCCCTTCTGTGCCATGAAGTTGTAGGAGCTCCAGCTGAGGTAGCTTCCCCCAGCACGTCCTCCCGAGAAGATCCGCGCTGAACCCCTCGCCGAGCTGCACCCCACCTTTCAGTGCCACCACTGCTTGCCGGGAGCGAGCGGGAACCTCGGGGCTGCTCACACAGAGACAGCCCTACCCAGCACCACATGTGCACACACACCACAGGAAAAGTTGTTGGCCAAAGAGGTGTAAAATGGGTTTATGTGAGAACCCCGCCGACGGCTGCTCTGCTGCCGATACCCGGACCTAATCTGTGGATTCCCACCTCTGTGGTTCCTTGCCATAACGATCCTTAGGAAGTGACATGGGTTTATCTAGCGAGGCTGCCAGACTGCTCACGTGTTTAGCTCCTTGGTGGCTCTTCTCTCCCAGCCCTGATCTTCTTCCATCTTTTGACTAGCCAGGGGGTGAAGGTAAACTAATGGAAGACATGAAATGCTCAAAGGAAACGACACAGCTCCCGTGAAGCTGGATGATCTGATTTCAGACTGCACAATGTAAGATTCATCCCCCAACAATTTTCTATGTTAACAGTACAAATATGAGAATTGATTGATAATAAAAACCAGATTATCATTTCATTACGGACACCATACAAATGTATTTAACTCGGCACTGGCTGAACAGCAACGGAAGCTGTCAGAGAAATGGATGAAATCACTCTTCTAAAAGGAAAACAAACTGCGCGATGCCAACGAGCTGGGAAGAGAGGAACAATGCCCACAAAGTAGCCCACCAGTCCCTTGGAGTTCTCAAAGCATAAATGCCACCAAACAAAATGCAGTGGCCAGATCGGACATGACAAGTTTGAAGATAACTTTCACGTGCCCTGTAAACACACTGCTGTTCCTGGTCGGTCACGAGCTCTTCCAAGAAAATCTGCTCGGTCTACCAAAAAAAAATATATGCTGATAAGTGATCATTACAACAAAGCAAGGAGCAAAAAAACCCCTCTGCACTTTTGAAGCGGCCTAGAAATCCACTATTCTAAGGAGTTTTCACAGCACCCTACACTGGGCTTCTCTTGTTTATTCAAACTTCAGCTCCGTTAACAGATTCTACACAAAAGCTTCAGCCTTTATTCAAAATGGAGCTCCACCGCTTCGGCCCACCGAGAACAATACAAATCCAACTTCCCATGAACATTTAATCTGGGAAACGAGTCCAGAAAGCATCCAAACATTTGCACACATCACCTCTCAAAATATACAAGCAAAGTTTAGAAAATTAAAACAATATTCTCTTCATTACACAATTCTATTTAAATTCATCAGTTGAAGATGGGATCAGATTAGAAAACTACACGCAGCTGTCCGAATCTTTCTGAGGAACAAACAATCAGAGGAAAAGGATCGCAAGGGCAGAAGAGAAACTAAGAGGGCAAATATTTAAAATAGGATGGCAGTGTGCCATTGCTCAAAAATGTTTTCTTTAAAATTAGGGAACACACTGAGAAAGTGCTCTTCAAGTTTTCTATGCACAAACAATCTATAGTTTTATAAAAATTAGGGGCAGAGGATTAGATTAGACTTCATTCATTAGACTGCAAACCCAGTGTGTTCCATTTGAAGAGGTATCAGATGAGGCTATATCCAATTTACACTTCATTTCCTGCATCTGAATTATTACGGTCACACAAGTCAGGCCACTTTGAAACAAATCAAGAGGTTTCAAGAACGTAACGGACATACCCTAATTCTCTCAAAGAAACCCATCCTAAATAATATCTCTTTTTACAGGAAAGGCTTTTACTGACATAATTCTGCAACCAATTCCTAAAAGGATAAAAGCTTTGCATACAGAAGATATTTAAGATAATTAAATGATTAAAATCTCCATGTCAAAGACTAAGACCGCTTAATGCCTTCCGGAGAACACCGCTGAAGCTCTCCATTTCCTGAACTTCAGGTTAGGGGGAAATCAGAATGAATCTCACTTCGGCAGACCAAAAGCAGCAGCGCAGCCCTAGGCTCTCTCCTGCACACGGCCACACAATGTCCCCGTCGCTCAGGACGGCACCAAATCCCAGCACAACCCCAGGACACAACGTGCGCGTCCAAAAGCGTTTGGGTCGTGCCGCCAGAGCAGGGCAGGGGGACGGCAGTGCACGGCATTTCCAGCCTGCGCACGGTGTGCAGCTCAGGGGGACGGAGGCGATTTGCTCAAATATATTCTTCACAAATTAGAGAGAGCTTTTTTTTTTCTCCCCAAATCTTACCAAATACATAGTTACTATCCTCTGTCATTGTCCTATTTCTTCGAGTTCTCATTTTAATGGCATAGCTTTAGGCCTTGCTAGAGGCAAGCGGTGTTATTAGAGAAAAGCAGCATTCCTTCTTCACTTGCACACGCAGAGCCCAGGTCTGCAAACACAAATCCGAACAACCAACACATTTACCGTGGCCGCTGCATCTGCCGCTGCTGCACGCGGGCAGCCCGAGCACGGCCCTGACACACACAGACAACCTTGCTCAGGAAGCGTGTTCAGCTGCACGCTCACCATTAGGCACATATTTCACATACTTTCATCATTCAACAACAAACTAACGACGCTTCAATTGAGCTAATGAATTTATTTTGTACCTACAATTTTACTGACTTTCCACAAGTAAACAGCAATTAGTTTTTAAAAAATCTGTTACATGACCCACTTTTCATTGGATAAACTATTTAAACACGGCGACCGGTAATAACACATCCCAGTATATCAGATTCCTCCTCAAGCTGTCTTTCTGAAATTTAGAAGATACTCTTCCCAATAATCCTTATCCACAATTGTTCATTCAAAACGCTTAGCAATTGCATGAGCGAAAATCCCCTCCCATGCTGTAAGATCATTTTTATTCCCTCTGCAGAAATGCCTTATCTTTTGCAACAGTGGCTGCTTTTTCTGTTTCAATAAACAGCAGTGTTGTTTCTAGGAAGGCCTTAAGCACACTCCCTCATTTCATCTCTTTTACTGATACTGTTCCTAGAACTGGGAAACTTGCGCGCAGTTTGGCAGTGCCTTAACACCAACTCTAACTGCGCTGGACAGCATGGCAAGAAGTTGTTGGGGGGGTTGGGGCTTTGGGGATTTTTGGTTGCTTGGTTGTTTTTAAACTAAATTTCTATTACAACATAACAAAACAATAGTAAAAATTAACTACTCTCCTCTTAAAAACACATAGAAGTTCAACATTTCAGATATTCATGTTGCAGGAGAATGAAAAAAAGTCCTGCTTTTTCAAAAGCACTCTCGTGGCAAGCGCGTGAGGTACTCCGACTGACCTCCCAAACTGCAGAAAACACAGCAAAATTGTACTCCCCCCAAAAATAATCTTGTTTGTGTGGCTTCTGACAACACCACCTGCTACAGCTCACCCTGCTCTCGCGACAAAGTGCAGCAGCCCCGGAGCACCGACAGGGAGGAACACGTTTCCCGCCTGTGCTCGTGCCGCGAACTGTTCGGGAAGAAAACAGCCATGACAAACAGCGACGCGGCACAGCACGCGCAGCTCCAGTGCCCTCGTTCAGAGAGGACGCGGAACAACCTGAAGAGTTTCAGAGTGGTGCAGAAAAACTCATCAAAGGTGTGAAACAGCTTCCCGGTGAGGAACAGCCAGGTAACATGGACCCTTCAGCTGGCAGAAGTATTGGGACATATCAGGAAATTTTTAAAAAGTCTCATATGGCAGGTCCCTGCTGCGCGCAGTACCGGAAGCTGCTGCCAGCACACTGCCCAAGTGCCTGGCAGGGGAGGATACAGCATCTACACAATCCTGAGGGGCATGCAGAGAGAAGATAGGGTTCATTATCTCTTCCAATACGCAAACTAGGGGCTGCCAAACAAAGCCAGTACGGGGCAGGGTCCAAAAGAGACAGAGAGGTCTGCACGCAGCGCGCACTGCCTCTGGCCGCAGGCTGCTGTGGACACAAGGGGTTTAACACAGGATCAAAGAGAGATTGGAAAAGTACGTGGATTAAAGATCCATAAAGGATTATAAAACAGACAAACTACATCAGGCTCAGGAAATCCCCCAAGCTGAAGGGGAAAAAAAAAAATCAGAGGCTGGGTGTATGTTTGTGGGGAAGTGTTATACACGCCTGCCCTGCTCCTCCTCTGCTGGGCGGTGTCTGCTTGCAGGCACAGGTCTTCAGTTCGAGTGAGCAAAACCATGGCCATAAACACAGCGAAGAGAAACGACAGTGTCACTCATGACTAATGAAACTGCTCCCCACCCTTCACATCACCTTTCCTGATATTTCCTTCCTGCAGAAAGTTTCACATGTTCTAATTCATCCGTTCACTCTTCCCAACCACTTCAGCCATCGGCGTTTGAAAGCATTCAGCACTACCTTTTCCTTTCACCTCTTTTCCTTTCACCTCTATTGCCATAAATGACTGTCAAAGGCAAAAAGTTACTACGCAGCCACGTACTCCAATGGTTACACCCTCCTCAGCCACGCTTTTTGCCTGTGCGTGCCTACACAAAAAAAATGTTTGGGATCAGCCGCTATCTGCTGCCACACACAGCAGTGGCACCCATCAACTTTTTACGTTTTCTAATCTTCACATTATTGAGTCTGCGTTAGCATTAGGATACCCAAACCCCTGGCTTACGCACGGGAGGAAGAAGAAAGGCTCAGATTGCATTGCATGCGCGAAACAAGGTCGCCTCAAATCACAGCACGCACACAAGGGCCAAGGACAAGGCCTTCGGCCTCCAGGAGCAGCCCCAGAGCTCGCAAGGGACAGAGTTAAGGTGTGTGTCTACACGCAGACAAGTTTTAATCAACAGCGTGCAACTCCTGTTTAGTGTTTACCTTGTGGAACACGTCAACATTAATATTTCAATCATTTATAACCTCAACAGTGAATCAAGCCTTGCTGCTGCCACCACTTCCAGACTCACCCGCAACCGCTACAGCGTCTGTTCAACCTGCTCTGCCAACGCAGAAACAACACGACCTGCCCCCGTCAGAGCAATCGCCCTGCGCTCCCGCTTCCAGCAGCCGAGCGCAGCGCAGCAGCCATGAGCAGGCACCATCCGGACCTCCCCGCTCAGCGTCGGACTCCAAACACTGACACGCTGGTTACAAATCCTGAAGGTGAATGCATCTCCCAAGCCACACTGCCAGGAGATTGCCCAAATCCCAGAGACGCCACCTAAAAAGCCCTGCAAACAACAAGAGGGAACCAGCAGCAACGCCGAGGCAGGTCCATCACCCCAGCTGCCGCTGAAGCGGAGCCTCACAGAGGAAGCAGGTCCACGCGACAGTAACTGCCCAGGGATGCCGCGCAGGGTGATCCTGTGCTCTGGGACACCTTCCCGCACCCCTGCCTGCACCAAATCTACCAGTCACGTGGCTGCAGGAAAACTAACTCACAGAAAGGAAGAAGGAGAAAAAAAAAAAAGAGGGGAAAAACCCCATCACGTTCCACAGCTAAAAGGGAGAAGTAAACACTGGGACACGCTCCTAACTCAGAGATACACATTGGCCTACATTCCTCTTACCAAGATTAATATCCTGGCCAGTGTTCTGACATTTACCTCATCCTTTTCAAGTCACTTAAGCCATTACAACCACTGTATTTATAGCTCGCTGCCTTCCATCGCTCCCTGCCATGTGCATACCCTTCCCAGTGCCTCTACCAGCTTCCTCTCCTGCAGCCGCTCTCCGGCAGCCTTTTATCTCTCTGCGGTTGACTCTTATCTTCACTCTGCCACTGGCAGCAGCCTTGATCTCTATCTCACTCTCCACCCCAGCACATTAAGTTTCATCCATCTCTCTAGTTTCATCTTTTAAATTGTAAGCTCCTTGGGACAGGGACCAACACATTTACATTTGCGGCAGGGTACACGGGACCTCCATCCCGCCTACCTGCTCCGGTTCTACAACCACTAGAAATCATGTCTGGAGCTACAAACTTCCATTAACTGATTCACTGTCGTAATATTGTCTGAACAACCTCAAGATCAAATCTGTTCATTTTTTCCAACTCATTTCTAACTGATTCCCTGTTCATCACAACCTGCAATTTAAAAGCATCTTGTTCTAAAAACAAGCAAACAAAAAAACCCACCCACCCCAATAAACACCACAGAGTTAAATACACATGGCAAATACCTCAAAGCGTCTGACATAACAAAAAAGCAAATATTCTGGAAGTTTGAACTCTGTGGATGTTACTACTGAAAACCAAAATAGCTTACAAATTTTTCTAACAGAATACCTCAAAATAAAAAAAAAAAAAATCCATACAGCGAACAGTATCTTTTTTGGTCCTCTAACCCTAAGTTTCGACTTACGAAACTTTATTTTTAGACTTCCAGAACATAAAAGCATGTTCCTTTATCTGCATTGATGGAAGCTTTACCTGCCTCCAACCTGTGCTGAAGACCGCCCTCGGCCAACCCACCTGCAACCAGGCTCCGGTGACGTACACCAGGACAGCAGAGCTGCCCAGACGCCAGGAGAAGGTCTTCTGCACCGTCTGCCGGTTTCTCTGGGCCATTTTAGCTCAACTCTCGATCAGGTGCCACAGAAGCGCCAATCCCTGTCCACAGCTTAAACAGGGGTTTCACACAAATATCGCATGGCTCACATCAATAGTTCTTCTTGGTGTAGTATGCAATAGGTCCCGATTTATCTAATGATGCGTCCGCTTCACTGTCCCTTAGAACGCTCCAAATTCCTGGTAGCCTGAGAGATCTGTGTGACAAGAAGCACTAGTTCCCAAAAAATAATCCAGGCTCAGCCCTTCCAGCATCAGGGAGAGTTACACTGCAAACTCAGCTGTTCAGCAAGAGCCACAAACAATCAAGCAAGCTGGTCTGGTGCAAGCAGGGGAACGGAATCACGCTATTCCCTGTGGAAGGTGGACAGCATTCATTAGTGCCTCAGTAAACTCAGAGGCAAATCTTACCAGCTTTCTTGCACACCTTTTGGTATTATTTCCCATGATTTTCAGAAAAAGAAAAAAACAGTTTGATATCCTCAGACATTCCACAAAATACTACTCTGCTAAAAGGGAAACCTTTCTCCAAGTAGGTAACATATTTATGAGCCTTTCACACCCTAACAAAAAGGAAACACTATTCTTACCTATTTTTTGCCCTGCATAATAATTCAATTTGATCCATACATTAGTTCGTAGTGTACATATGCTGTACAGTGAACACAAGCGCTAGTCACCTTTTAGCAGTAAAAGTTTTCAGTTTTCTGGAGTCACATTAAATTGGATCATCATATTGGAATTACAGCCAAATCTTAACTATATTAATTTCAGTATAAGCCATTTCATTCAAAAACCCCTTTTCCTCGGAGGATTAAAACACATTAGACCTTATACTTCACTCACAAATCACTGGCATGCAACACACGTGTACACACACACAAGCGGTCTCAATTGTTAGCATCCAACCACATAGCTAAATTAACAGAATAAAATAATGTTTTGAAATAAGCAACCTTTGCCCCTTAAGATACAGCTCAGGACTGAACCAGGGCAGAAAATTCTTACTAACAGTCTACTACGCTGCTGCTCTTGGGGTAACGCTACACCTGAAGCAAAATCTCCACAAACCCGAACACTTTCATGTTCAAGATCATTTAGATAAGATACTCGGCAACACCTCTAAAAGCCTTTGATGAGTCAGGGTAATTTACCCTCGTCTTCCCACTGCCCTCAACTATGTCACAAATCCCTGTTGATCAAGGTTCTCAACTACATCGTCAGGTCCCTAAGCCGAGTGACCTTTACGGAGACCCGGGGCTCGATTAAAACTAGAACGACTTTTTCCTTTTCCCCTACTTATTGCTCACTGGCTTGCTGTTAATATGCAAAAGCTAAATGTGAAAAAAAGTCAAACAGCGAATTTGCAGGGTGGGCCACAGGACAGCTCTTCAGCCAAGTCACTACACACCACCTCAGGATGAGTCACAAGGTGATGCTACATTTCTGGGACAAACAGCAGCGATAACACAGCCCCAGGCTCCAGAAAGCTGCACTCTCTCTCACCTGCCTTTCAGTTTTATCGCTCCGTTTCCCTCCCAGTTGAAGAATGCCACATCTGATCACAACAGTACTTAAAATAAAATTGTAGAGTTTGTTTCCTGCTTCGGACCAGAAAAACAAACTTGTTAGTGCAATCAACATACTGGACGCCATTCAGCATGTTTTTGGGCGCACCACAGATCCACAAACAGAGCACACAAGCACACACCACGGTACAACCCAGCACTACAAGCTCTTTTTAGCACCATCCAAAACCTCAAGGTATAAATCCTCCCCCCAGCAATCAGTATGAAGAAAACTTCTTAAAGATCCTTTCATAAAAAGCAAGCACACGCAGAGAAAAACACAAACCCTACTGCTAACATGCCCCCAGACATACAAACACCCCCTGAGAAACACCTGGTGACAAACCACCCCAGCAATCCTGGGCTGGACGCGCTGAACGAGCCCTGCACCCCTCCTGCTACTCCCACTGCCCCCCAGGCGACGGGGGCAAGGAGGGGCCCGCTGACAGCGGCGCAGGAGGTAGAAATGTGAAGTCTTAGAGGGAAAACTAAAAGGGTAATAATGCATTTAAGATTTTGCTAAAAGATTTAAAACAAAAAAAGGCAGTTTGAGTCAGTACCGGATTACTCCCAGAACTCCCCGCGCCCGGCAGCGGCGCTTCACCCTACCAGACAGCCACAAGCAGAAAGTTTCAGCCTTCCAAAAAAGACAGCCATGGCCATCAGCTGCAGCTATGGATTTACAGTCTGGAAAGCCAATTTCCAAAAGTATTTCAACACCAACTACAAACAAGCTTTCTCCCTCAGCGGCAGGGAAACATTCTTGTCTCAGATTCTCACCCAAGCCCAAGTAAAACCCGATTGATTCTTGGTCAAATAAGTCATAATTAGCTCACTCACGCTGCACGGCAAAAATCTGTTCTGCCTTCATCAGCTCATACACCACTTGAGAAAGTTACCCTGGGTATGTTTAAGCATAGCTCTAAGTCACTCAAGACAGTTAAAGCGGCATCTGTTACAGTAAGATTAGAATGGTTTGGGTTGTTTTTTTTTTCTCAGCATTATTATCCCAGCATCACTCCAAAGATGTAGGGCACACAGCAGTGCTCGGATGTGCTTCAGTGGGGCTCTTCAAGTTATTTTTAAAAGGGCCTGTGCCTTAAGTATTCTGCTGATACAGAAGAGCCTCAGTTGGAAGCAAACTTTTAAAAACCACTAGTCTGAAACCCAAAAGGGGCACCAGTTATTTGCCTGGTATCCAGTAAACTGTAATTTACTATATTAGTAATAGCTAAAGCTTCCAGCTTCTGAGTTTCTCAAAGCATATATTGTCCATTATGTTCTTCAAGATTTTGCCTTTGAAATACGCAGGCTACCATAAAGGATCTGGACAATTCCGAACACAAGTTCTGCTTTACAGCTGTACTTGTCTTCCTTACTCTCAGCTCCCCAAAGCGTACACAACACTCTCGCCCAGTGCAGCACAGGAGGAGATTAAAAAGGTGAAGAACATATAAATTATAATCCCGCACTTTAGAGAACTTCTGAAAGAATATCTTAGCACAGCATTAGAATATCAGGTAGAGATAAGATTAAAGAGTGGGTGTAAAATAGGTAGGTTGATATCAAGCTGAAAATTACACTTACGCTGAACAGTCTGTTTTGGTGTCCAAGGTATCTTTGCAGGCTTAATATTTCTAATTAAATCTGAAGAAACTTGTACTATACAGGACCCATTATGAAGTTTATTACCGCCCCATTCTCATTATCCTCCTCAGTTTCTACAAGGTCCAATAACAAGGTATACATTAGCTAAGCCCTGTTTGAAGTAGCTTTAGTGTTCTGTACTCCTAGCACAAAATGTCATGACTCAGATTCATGCAATCAAAACTGTAAACCGCTTGCTTCAATATTGTGTAACAATTCTGTGACGAAACTGTTTTACTAATGACCTCCTTAAACTTCAAGCATTAAAAATCAGAACCTTATATTCTTCTTATCATCATCATTATCAACATAAAACCTAAGCTCAACTTTGCCTAAACTTAAAATAAAAGTTTAACAAGTCCGGCCTATTTACTATTTCAAGTTAGTGCCCTCCCCCTCCTCCATCCCCTCCTCCATCCATGTCATGAATGGAAAACGGGAAAAAAAAAAAGTTTGATTCAGATCAGTGAACCTGAACGCGAAGTCGTTTGGGAATTGCAATGAGGGGGCAGCGATGCACTGGGAATCACTCCACCACCCTCCGAGTCAGGAGACGCAGAGTCACAGGACATGATATTCCATTTAGGCAAACAAAAACAAAACAGAAAAAGCAAACAATTGGAAGTTGGGAAGTGTTTTCCTTCCAGTAAAGAAGCAGTTTAGGGAGAAGAGACAAAGCTCTCTACCTGACAGAATTTCACACGTGTGGGATAGCTCCTTTCTAGGAAGTAAAGGGTAAAGGCATCTGCTAAGTATTTGCCTTAAGAATGGATTTAACCACAGAGCATTTTTCAGGCAGAGAGACCAAAAGAGTGGGGTGTAGAAGGAAAGAAAAGTCAGCACTCAGTTCTGCTAAAAGGCTCCAAAAGTACTAAAAAAAACCAGTTACACATAGGCACACTACACCCCTTCAGGATACACAAGGTTTAAGAGCAAAGTTTTATTTTCACCATTCAAAATGGAAGGTAAAAGTGTTTTTCTGGATTACAGGAAAACTTCTTCAATATTAAAATAAAAGCTTTATTGCAGCACAAACTGATAAACTGTTTAAAGAATACAGACTTCTAAAACTGTGCTTGCTACAGCTCAGACACGCTTTAGCATGTGAATGAAAACTGGTATCTTTCTAACCAAAAATTTTAAGTCCTTACTAAGAAACAGATGTACACCACCAAATTACCACACTATATTCAAGTTTGGCAAGCTGCTTTTAGCCAGGACTGCTCCGAAATCTGCTCACCGCTCCGTGAGCCACCCACAAGTGAGCAACCCCCACAGCCCACCTGCCCTCCCACTCCATCCCGCACACACTCCACGCTGCCTCTAACACGCCGCCAGGCCTTGGTCTGGAGCAGTGTTTGCTAATTTTGTTTTTCTTTTTAGGACTACAAAGAAACAACCAACCTAAGCTCTTACTATTCTCATGCTTAATTTCCTGCCAATGCCCCTGTTTTTATGCACAGAGTTTCTTTCACTTCACTTTAATACATGTTTCATTTCCAGAAAACTGCAATTCACAGCAAAAAACAGCAGCTGTGAGTCTCTTGCCCCCCTGCGACTTGTAACAGACAAGGGAAAACCCCCCAAGCACAGTGTACCAGCAGTAAGCAAAACGTTTGACATAAATACAATTTCTAAACACATTATCTCTTCAAAAAATATTTTTAAATGCAATATTTACAGTACAACTGAAATGAAATCAGCTCTCTTCTTTTTTTCCCCCCTCCTCCATTTTGTAAGAAGTTTTACCTCATAACACTGATTTTAGTCATATGAGGGGAATAAGATAAAGTAGCAATTCTACTGGTTTTGGGGTGCTTTACAAAAAAACCCAAAAAAACCCCACCCACAAACGGGCTGCAGCAATCAGTGAGCCTCTGACCTAGCAGACAAATCTTTGAAGTGCTGAAAGACTAACTCTGGAAAAAAGTACTTATTGGACTGGCAACTTTCAACGTCTTCTAAATTTGATTCCAACCAACAAAACAAAGCAGAGGAAAAAAAACCACTGAGGCAAACCACACATTTCTGAGCAGCCCCAAGCAGCGCTGCCAGACTTCGAATGGCATGCGAGCTGAGTCAGGCTTATACCTTCCACTATTAAAGGCTACACAATTTTAAGCTCCTGCGATACCTTCTGCCTTTAGACACTTCATTTTAGAGCGAAACTAGAAAAAAAAAACAACCTATCATTTCAGTGTTTAAGATTGCAATTAAAAATATAAAAGCCAGCAGAGCCTGCCCCTTTATTGCTTTCTCTGTTGACAGAGAAGTAGACAAATACCAATGTCCAACAGTGATTAAATATTTCCTCCTCGTACTCATCAATTATTGACTACACGTACGCTTGCAAAGAGAGGGAAACACCATTTCCAACACACACAGTTTTCTATCGGGGTGGGTGAATTACTGTAAGGAGTTCAGTGGGTCACTAACACCAAAATAAGGATTATACGTCTAAAGTTACAGCCCAGCGCAGCGCTCGCACAAACACTGCTGCTCACTCAGCAGTCACGCGTAATACCACCACCAGCTAATTACTGTTTTTTGCTCCCGCCATGAGAGCACAGAGCTTATCACATGCATAGGAACGTCCCTCCTCTTTCCCTGTTCTTTCCCTCCACCCCCAACACCCCTATTTTTTACGCACACCTCAAGCTGTGTTACCTTGAGCCGGGTCAGACCACCGATCACTTGCAAGCTAGCAGCCTTCTCGCTCCGAAGCTTCAGGCCCTGGAGACCCCCCTCGGCCCCTGCCCTTTCTCTGCTGCAGGCACTCCTCAGCCGCAGACCCCTCCGCTCCGCTGGGCAGGGTTACAGCTCCGCTGAGCCCCTGGACGCTGCCACAGAGGGTGACGGTGGGGGGCTGCAGGAGCCCCCCAGCCCGGGCAGCCACCAGGACACGGCTCCTCCTGGAGACCAGAGCTCCACAGGAGCACACCAAGCCCTCAAGGGCAGAAACTGAGTTCTGTTTACCTAAGATTCAACTAAATAAATGCGAGCAGATTTGCACATTAAAAAAAACACCCTAAAACATGCATTTCACCTACAGTTATTGAAAGAAACAGATCTAAGCCCCAAATTTTTACGTCTAAACCCAAATTCGCAATTTGCAGCTTTCCCTACCCATGACACAGGTTACAAAGTATCAAGTTCATGAAAAGAAAAGAGTGAAGAGTCATCTGGTTAGAAGAAGGGAAGAAGAGGAAAACAAAAGTGAAGGGAAAAAAAGGAACTACCATTACCTCAGGACAACAATTCATAATACAAAATACAATTAATGTTTACGCTAGCAAAATTCTTTCATAGGAAGCCAGGGCAGCCGACGGTCTGACAACACCTCTGACTGCCCAGGAGAGTCACCTAAACCCTCCAGGCCAAAGACCACGTCCCCCTCCTCCACGAGGAGACTGGTTGTGCTAGAAGAAAAACAGTTGCCCCACTCCGCAGATCGCACATTAGTATTTAGTACAGAACCCAATTTCTACGGTTAAACAAGTACGAAAGGCAAGTACTGCCAAAGTTACGAACCTTTTCTCGCAGCGTGACACTTCAGACCGTCGGGTCTGCTGAAATCGATGCTCACGTAGGCTCCACTGTCCAAACCTGAAGTACCATTTTGGAGGTGGCAAGCGGGCGCCGTCGTGCTTGCCTCGCAGCTTATGGGGTCATCGCGTAAATTCAGAGCGATGTAGTTTAAGCCATTCTGAAATCCAGTTGAGGTATCCCTGGACATTTTGCTTTCCTGACCATCAGAAATGTTTTCATCCGGTTTTAACCAAACATTGTCAAATGAGGCAGAGCTGTGTCTTTTGCTACTATCAGTAAAGAAAGAGGAGGAGGTCGTCACAGTCCCAGCAGAAGAGAACGTTTCAGAGCTGTGCCTCCTCCGGCCTTGAGGATCGGCTCGAATCACTTTCGGTCCCACGGGAGGTTCAGAGCCAGGAACAGAGAAGCTACTGCTACCAGCGTATCGATCGACAATGCACAGCCTATTAACTATGGAAGAAGGGCTATCAATCTTCACCCCGTTGTCGGATTCGGCGGCAAACGGCCGAGGCGGTGTTGCTGCCATGTTGAACGTCATCTCCGTGTAGTCATCAGTCCTGTTACTCGCCGTGCTAACGCAAGCAGTGCCAAATGACAGCCTAGCGTAGTCAGGATTTGGTTGGTTTCTAGGAATACTGGAACTTGCATAAATCGAAATATCTGTCAGAGAGTTAGACAGTTCCTTTGCTGCTTTCGGTGACTGCACATCCAAGTCAACACTCATATAATCAGAAAGCGGGGACTGTCTGTGGTCACTGCTCGAGCCTAGAGACGATGGCGATCCTTCTGCAGATAAGGAATATGGTGTATTACTCGCCTTTTCATTAAAATCAATATTGATGTATTCACCGGGACTCGCCGGCTCGGGCGGAACTGTACGATCATACATTCTTGGGATGGTATTACTCCCTCTCGTGCCCAGGGGGAGTCTCGTGGGCCTAGCAGCCCTGTTCTGCACAAGTCCTTCGTCTGCAGCCTTCACCGCCGGCGACTTGGAGATGCCGTTAGCCAGAGCCTCACTGTTGACCCCTTTTACATTTTCTGGTCCACCATACAACAGCTTTCCAGGTGAAGACATCGGAACGTATTCACTGTGGTCACCGTTTTGTCCTGATAATGCCTTAAAGCTTCGAGGCAAAGAAAAATAAGAACTGAAACCTTTGGAAACAGAAGCGGTGTGGATATAATTCGAATCACCGGGGTGCTTCGGACCCGAATTACCGGGTGACATATCCATATACTCATTGTTTACGATCTTCTCGTTACTTCCTTTAGAATTAAATCCAGTCAAAGGACTTCGTACGGGTGAAGAGCTAGCCTTTGGAAACATCATCATATATCCTCTGGAGTCAACCTGAGACGGCGACCATGCATTGTTAATTTGTTTTGGAACAGACACACTTTTAGGGGTCATTGGCAAATAATCGCTGTTGCTGGATAGAGAAGACGCGACTCCTGGCATCATTGGCATGTACCCATCATCCCTGGCTTTACTCCTGCTTTGGTTACATACAGAATCAAGGTTAGCATCACTGTACTCCAGTTCATGGCGATCTTTCAATTTAGATGTTTCAGAGTAAAGTAGTCGCCCGTGATTTCCCGCAGAATCCTCATCTAACGAAGCTGTGGTTTGTGTCATCTTCTGCTGCACTGCTACAGAAGTCGGTTTTGTCAGCGAGTAAGTTCTTTTCCTGAAACATTTTTCAGCCTCCATATAATCATCTCTTGAGCTATCATCTGCCTGTTGCTTACTCATGGACATGTACTCACTCAGACAGTTCTCTTCTCTGATGGGTGGCGTGTTTCCCAGGGAATCCGGTGTATTGCTCCTGACCCGAAAGTACCTGAAATCTCCAGGGCTGGAGCCATACTCGTCAGAAGAGATGAATCCCCCATCGCTCGGGGAACCACAAACGGATGAGCTAGAAGGCCTGGTCAACATGTCCGAGGCAGAGCCATGGCCACTACTGGAAGAAACGCTGATGGGACTTGTAGTGGAGGGAAAATGAGAAACGGGCAGGGAAGCAGACCTGGTGTGGTACGACGAGCTGAAAGCTGCCCTCACATACCTCCCACTCCCTTCTTGCCGGCCCAGATTCATCCTCGCAGTATTCAGGTGGATCAGACTCCCGGTCACTGACCTAAACGGTCTAGTCATGGTTCCTTCTCCTTCGCTGGATGTTCTGAAGCGATAGGAGTTGCTGCTTTTGGTGGTGGGAGGAGTCCCTCCAGCAACGCTCTCAGTTCTAGACCTTCTCTGCAAGCCCGTCTGGCTGGGGGGCAGGTTGCCCAGGTGCCTCCTGGTGGTGATGAAGGAGATGGGGTTGGTACCACTACCACCACCAGAAGACTGGCTCTTGCTTCGGGGCCTGAACTCTGCAAAGGCCTTTAGAGCCTTCATGGTCTCCAGAAAAGTCTCGTGCATGTTCTGGGCAACCACTGAATCGTCCACTTGCATCCAGAGCTCTCCCGGTCCAATGGAGGCAGATCTGCCCACTTCGATGAAGAAGAAGTTCTCCGAGTGTCCGCAGCGACGAATGTTCATGAGCTGCAAGTGGACGGAGGGCACCTCCGAGTTCAGCTTGACGAGGTGGATGGCCTTGCTGGAGAGGCACAGCCTGTACACACCAGTAAGGTTTTTCGTCTGTCCCAGCCCTTTGGGCTTCACATTGACCTGCCACACCTCCTTGAAGACGGTGCTGGGCCTCAGGGCGGCCCCGTAGTGCTCGTCATCCTCGTCCACCTGCTGATCAGCCTGGTCCTCCTGCTCCAGGAAGCCCCTCTTGCTGTGGCTCATGAGCTCGCTGATCGCCTGGTACCAGGCCTCCTGCTCGGCTTCGCTCTCGGCCAGCATGGCAAAGTACTCGTCCTTGGTGTACAGGGCGATAATGTGCTTGTGCTTGGCGTCCGCCCGCCGGCTGACAGTGAAGCACTGGTAGAGGGGGATGACGCGCTTGGGCGGCGGGCAGCACAGCGAGGCCGCCCCGCCAGCCCCCGCCGCCCGCAAGCTGCTCTTGAACTTCTTCTCGCTGTCGTAGTATTCCAGCCGGGCGGGGGCCAGGTGGCTCTCGGCCCGCAGCACGAAGTACCGCTTGTGCCCGTGCTTCTGCTTCCGCAGGTACCCACGCTTCCTCACGTCCTCGCCGG
>Ga0181612_160089_pt1 | contig 23652 bp, 17 predicted proteins | sample HoacroProtozoa21_FD_119630 | JGI IMG/M metagenome (GOLD analysis project Ga0181612, IMG submission 119630) | Hoatzin crop microbial communities from Cojedes, Venezuel. Combined Assembly of Gp0051906, Gp0051904, Gp0051908
CTCCCCTGACACAACTTGAGGCCACTGCCTCTCGTCCTATCGCTAGTTACGTGGGAGAAGAGACCAACACCTGCCTCACTACAACCTCCTTTCAGGTAGTTGTAGAGAGCAAGAAGGTCCCCCCTCAGCCTCCTCCAGGCTAAACAGCCCCGGTTCCCCCAGCCGCTCCTCGTAAGGCTTGCACTCTAGCCCCCTAATCAGCCTTCTTGCCCTTCTCTGGACATGCAATCTTGATCGAGAATGTGTAACACTGGGACAGGGAAAAAAAAAGACCAGCAATTTTCCAATTGTCATTAATTTTGTCACTGAGAAGGTGGTCAACTTCTTCCCTGTAGTAGTCATTATTTGTTTGACTCGATGCATTAACCCACCCATGCACCCCTCTCCTCTGACTGCAGGTTTCCAAATCCCTCCAAATTTAAACTGGGAACAGAATCTACCCCTTCTCCACCTGAGAGCATAGCAAGTGCCATGAAAACAAACAGCAATGTCTACACTGAAATTGCCTGCCATCATCTGAAAATTATCAACGATAACTCTTAATACACTTTGAAATACCCTTATTTTGAAACATTTATAATATTGGCAGAGGTGTTCTTATTCTGTTAACTGGAGCAAAAAAAAGAGCTGAAACTCAAGTCTGTGACTTGTGTCTGTTCCCAACTCTTCAGTCATTTCTCTAGATCTGAAAGCAGAAATCTACTTACCTACACTATGGAACATAATTTCATGCAAATATTAAAATTTAGAAATAAAAAAATACATCAGGCAAGACTTGGGACATCACCTGGATGGAGTATGAACAGAACTGCGGTAACAAGACTGGGGTAAATCTACATTACATCCTTGGTGTGAAACATAGCCATCAGCAGAAAATAGCTTGTTATTTTTAAAGATAGTATGCTTTACATGAAAGATGCAAATCTTCTTCTCTGGGCATACAGTAATTCCTCTGTCAGAAGACTTTGTGAGGAAATTTCAACATTGACAGAAGAGCTAGTTTTAAGATTTCAGCTGTATTTTGATCTTATAAGAGGTAAAAAAGAGATGTATTTCAATTTACATATTACTTCACTGGGTGTAGTCTTTAGCTGAAAATGATCAGAATGTACCTGGCAGTTCACAGGAAAGAAATTTAATGGCTTTACTTTAAACAAAACTTTTAAGAGCATTGTAATCAGATCTGGCAGTAAAGGCTGTAAATGGATGATACATATCTAGTTCTAATACTATACCGATATATATCAAGTTATAATAGTTAACTTGCATGTAAATAAATGTCTTAAGCCATACTTCTTTTTTCTGTTTTTTGAACACCTATGATATGTGTATCAACTACTCATTATACTGGGAAAAAACACATTAATCTTCTCTGTAGGCATAAAGATACTTGCTTCTTTCCCCTCCATCAAAAAACTCTCCGAACTCTTGATTATTTACTTACATGAAGAAGTTATTTGAGAAAGACTAAAGACCAGCATGAACTGGTTATTTCTTGTGCATGTTACATAGAATTCATGTTGCTGAGTATGTACACAATGCATAGCAGTAAAACCTAGACATAACAAATTTCCTTGTAGGACAAGGTTTTAAAATCTTAGGAAGGATGCATACATGATGATGTGCATGCCTTGCTCCTTTTAAGGGATATACACAATTTGGTGCTTGTGTGCGCGTAATAAAAGTAGACAGAAGTCACTTCTTGACTTCTTTATTTTAACAGATACAACATATTAATTAAAACGGAATAAGGAAAATAATTTGATGGGCTTTTAATACTGTTCCTTCTCCTGCAATGCAAATTAGATTGCTGGTCTCTGCAATTTCATCCCAAACCTTCTATTTACAAAGGTAGGCTGCGTTTAAAGTTACAGTTATGAAACAATCATTATCTTAGTTATTGAAAGACCTGCCAATAAACTCATGCAGAGAGTTCTGATTGAATCACTGCTTGCTGGTACGACCATATTCAGAACCTGACTCGCCTACATGCGCTTTTATCATCATCTTGCCTTCTGCAGTTGTCATTTCTTGGTTTGATACTTGTAAAACAGCTACCAAGAAGACTTTACATCCTACTTCTCTCCATTACTTTATGTTACATAAAGAAAAACATTTTCCAAATATTTTTAATTGTCAAGGGAAAGATCACACAATGTATTTTATTTTATTTCAACAGTATAAAAAAAAGCTTTCTGTTGTTAAAAAATTTGGTAGTAGTAAAAGAAACTCCGTTTGTCACATTTACATTCTACAATTTGTAGATACCTTTAGAATAGCACGAATGCAGGCCCCATAACTGATAACTGCAGCAGGAAGTACAACTTCCTCAGAATTTCTTTCTGAGGATTTGTTCTTCCAGAGATTCAGTGCAGGCATCTGAACTATTTTTTCACAGTTCATTTTATCTGAGATAATAATTCCATTACTATATTAGCCAATCAGTGAAGCCGTTCTAATTTAGCCTGTAGCGATTTAAAATTCCCAATAGTAGTCTGCACCGTTAGCGTTGGGCTCATAGACTGAAGTTCAACCAGGTAGCAACTCACAGCATCCAAGCAAACATTTGTGAATCGTCGCCTGTAAAGAAAACACAGAATAATAATGAGCTCCTTTTTGTTTCCGTATATTAGAATTAATCTGAAATAGAAAGTGAGCGTTCTTTGAGTTTTAATGGAACAACATATCAGCAAGCCATCTGTCAGCTACTTCTAAGTATTTAACTATTTATTAGAAAAATTGATTTTTGAAATCTAATGGTTGTGACTAAGGCATAATGGGGAAGTAAGTGAATCATTACTATTTGTCCAATATTAAATATAAACAATAAAACATGATAAGAGCAATGTTAAATATTTAGTATTTCAAAATACTTTAGATATTAATACAATCAATGTGTAAGTTATTAATTTAGATAGCAATTTCAATATGTAAAACTAGTATCAAATCACAACAATTTAGGTATTAATATCTAAGTAGATATTAAAATTAGAAAACATTCACAAAAGTTCTAAGAAGTTAAGAGTATTATATCAGCTAATCGTAAAAAAACAATAAAGTGAGGCTAGATGTAAACTGTATATGTGAACAGGGGGTACTTACATTGCATTTTGAAGAGAATCAGAAAAATTTATGGATAGAATAGTTCTCAAGACTTCACCTATTTCTGCTCATTGTTTCTGAGACAAGATAGTTCTGAGTGAAGTTTATGGTCTAGTCACAAAAGTTGCCAAAGCTAGAGATTCCATAATATGCAGGCAACTGGTTCAAGTACATAGCTATTCTTTTAGCTAGAAATGTTTAAAACCTGAATTCCTTCCTGTTGCAGACTAAGCTAAATTTTAGTCTTGGAGAGCGATTCATCACCAAACTCTTAGAATTTGGGAAGATCTATCCCCATGTTTAGTCTTTCTCTTCACCAGAATACAAGAACTCAGTGCTTCTAGCCTTTCTTCATTAAACAGTTCACAGTTTCATTAACAAAACACCTGATTCTCATTTTCCCCCACTCCTTCCAGATTCCCTCAAATTTCTCTGTACTACTCCTTAAAGTATGTTGCCAAAATTTACACAATCATCCTCTCAGTTCCTCATGAATCTTCAGTGAAGTGGAGAAAATTATCTTTGTTGAAACAGTTTATAGGGACAACGCTACAAGTTTTTACCATCTGGTTTTAAATGCAAAGTTTCCATAATCACTGCTAGGAAAGAAACACTAAATTTGCCCAAAAGAAAAGAGAAAAAGCTTTGGGGATTGCTGAAGTGCAGTGCTTTAGAATATTTCATATCTTTCACTATTTATTAGGATATAGTTGCCTTTCTTACCTCAGAAGGACTCTGCTTGGATCATGTACGTATCCTGATAACAATACATGAATACACTCCAAAAGGTGTAAAGGCTTTTTCATTCTATTCCAATATGGGTCCTAAAAAAGATGTCAAAATATTAAGGAGACAATGCAAAAAAAGAAGTGTGTGTGTGTGTACACACAAATTGCCAGCTGTGGTAATTATTTCTTAATTGTAACAAAAACATAACAGAAATGGGAACTCTATCTTAATCTAACTTACGTCTATATTTAAGCACTATTTTGACTTTTGAGTACCAAGACACACATGCATTTAACTCAGTTTCCCATTACCTAACAGTCTGTAAAGTATAGATTTTAGGAAGTTCTGATTTCCTTACGTTATAAGGAATCTGGGTGAAAAGAAGCAAGTCAACTCTCTTTGTTTTAATTCTCTTTAAGCCTGCTCTATAAAACAGAAGTTAAAAATACGGCTTCTTATTCTCGGTGCTTATTGCATCAGTAGATTAGACGAGACACAGTAATACAGCAAATTTTAATCATTAATAGGAAACAAATAAAATTAATATAGTCAAGATATGCTGTTCCTTCTGCAACATAACACTTCTAATCCTATTTAATCCTAAATCAGCTGTAGGTGATATAAAATCATTAACAATTTTCCTCATACTTTGGATTGAAATAAGTAAAATCAACAGGGAAAAAAAAAGGAGCATGTAGAGCCTTTGAGTAAAAAGGGAGAACAAAAACTGTGAAGTTGATATTTTGACATATCCCACCTTACATTATTTTATGTTTCCTGCTAAAGACAGACCTTTGTGGCTATTTTCCTTACCCGTGCTTTAAACAACTGGTCATATACTTCAAGCAGTCTTGGCAATGGCACTCCAATTTCTTGCATGGTATAGGTTACAAAACCTACATCCCAGTTCAAAGTGCAGACCTGTTGCTCTAGAAACTGCACTAAAAAATCTGCAGGACAAAAATAATGGGATGTTCAGATTCCAACTTCTTAATAGGAGTCCAGCAAAGAAAGGCATTTCAAAGTGATTTACTCCAAGTTTACTTTTCTGTCTTACACAAAATTGCTACCTTTCTCACGTGAAGCACGTGCAACAGTTTCCCCCAGCCTGCACTGAGGGAAGCATATGCAAAATGTAACTAGCTCCAAAGATGACATTAAGCTATAAGCAATGCATGACAGGGATTACTCATACTAAGTACTCTATTACAGTACTGCCACGAAACTATGCTGATATGAAAAGTTCATTAACTTTTGTTTCAGCACAAAAGAACATACTATCATTTCGTTTGCTAGAATAGCCAGCAACACTACTACATCTTTTATCATGCTGAAGTGTCAGTAACAAGTAACAACATATTGTTCAGCAGTAAATGTTCTTTCACAATTGTGAAAGAACATTCACTGCTGAACAGTATATTTTCCTGGTTTTTATATAATACCAAGTTGTCAAAACGTGTGAGCATCTCAAAAGCAGGAAGAAGCTCCGAAAAGGATCCAGAAATCTCCTGAATTATGTTTTTAGAACCTGCCTCTACAGATAGCATTAGAAACTTCAAAAGACAGCAGATAAATGTGGTTGCCTAAAATCTCATTATAACTATGCACTTTTACTTTGTACTTGGTTACAAAGAAACTTTACTAGTTTTTAAAATACGATCTGCACAGCCATCCAAAAATAGCTGTTGCTGCCTTCTAAGCTTTCTTTACTTCCCATTCAGGGTGAAAAACTGTAAATTCTGTTTAAATCCCTAGCAAAATTCTAGGAAAAACTGCACCTGTAAAAACTGTAATGGTTTTTTAATCACACAATTATACAGCGCTTACAAAATTACAGGCCAATAGGAATCCTATTTCTACTTTTTGTGTAATTTGCCTCTCCTCAATCCCTTGTCAAAGTCACTGTAATAATGAGCAAGTATCACAGTGCTTTTGTTCCTGATTTCCTGGACAAAACTGAGAAGTACTACCCAGCTACTCTCAAGATCAACTCCACCACTACTGACAGTTGAAATAATTCATTGCTTCAGCTACAACAAAAAATTTCACAAATAACTACAGTAATTATGTATCACAAAATTATCATTATGGTTTCCTTTTAGATTGAAAAAAAAAGACATTTCTTAGATTAAAACTTTTTTTAAGAGACTAAAAAGAAAGCTGAGATCCATTCATGCAGTGTGTTTGTTTACTACGCAAGCTAAACAACTTACCTAGAGGAAAGTAACGAGGTGTGCCAGCATATATCTTTCCAAGCAATACCATCTTCAGACTAAGCGCTTGCATCCTGTCAGCGGGGCTCAGAGACACACTATCGCTCAACTCTGATAGTGAGAAGAAATCATTCAGAGAGAATTTCAGAAAAAAAGTTGCACATTTATACACAGCTACGCTAAGGTACTTAAATTTACTACTAGCACATTAAAACCTTATGCTATTGTCAGTGCAACATCAGCACACAGAAGTGAAAGTACAATTTTTTCTGGTGTGTATGCATATATATTCAGATTTTTAGGAAGTTCCATGCAAATCTGCTTTGAACAAACCAACCAACCAACCAACCTCCCAAAACCCTACCATCAAACCCAACAACAACAAAACCACAAAAAAACCACTACCACAAATCTTTTCCCTCAAATCAATGTCAATGTTGTTTATACAATGGCAACCTTGAGCACCAAATGCAAGGAGAAAAAAAAAAAAAACAAAACCAAGAGGAGAGTGAATTAACAACTCATGGTAAAGGGTGCAGCAGATCATCACAGCTGAGTGGCTAGGCTTGCAGAACTGTGCCCACTGCTCTGCTTCTCTATAAATGGATTAAACCCTTACGCTTCCAGTCCTGTCAACACTATAAAAATGCTGAACTCCCTGAACATTCTTTAAACTTTGTCACGATAAATTCAACATTTTTATTACAATTCCCCAGTAGTGAAATTTTCAGGCAAAATTTCACAGGTATTCTGAAATCCACATAGAATGGCATCTAAGAACAAGAAGGGATGTAACTACTCCTTAAATGTTATCTGGAATGTGATTATTCAAGACATAAATACAATATACTCCAACATATATGTAAAAATATTACTTTTCTGTCCTTTAGGCACACAAGCCAAAGGCAGTAACATTAATGAATTACTAGTTAACTACACTTACCACATGTATTACAGAATAGTCCAGAAAAGATGCATCTCACTTAGACAGCATATCAGTAGCAGCACATAGTCAGTCTTAAAAAGCTTTAATTGTACCATTTGCCTACAGTTCCACTTTGTACTTACTCATAGTCCATTAAGACCTACCTTTTTCAACGATTTCTTGCCAGAGGGTTTGCACCAATATAGGATCAGAATGACCCGCACAATGTATAATTGCAAGCTTACACTCTGAGAGCTTAAAAGGGTCAGCAAATTCTCCATAAAGCTGAAAGAAAAATTACCAAGCTTTACATTTCAAGTAGGATAAAAAGGAAATTTTAAAAATAAGCTTTTCTTTATTTTGTATGGTAGACATCAGACTAGTAAAGGTGCAACTTAAATAACTACTGTGACACACTAAATGATTTTTTTTTTTACTACATTTAGTTTCACTTCTTAAATACAATCCCTAATTTTATATGAAGTTTTAATTAATACTTTTAATTTTCTAACAGTTTTCCCAATAAATGAAGAAATCTAGGAGACATATAAAGAAGATAAGGAAGAAATTAAAGTACTACAGATTGAAGGCATATCAAAGTATAGAAAAAGAAGGTCTAGAGTAACAGACATTCTGAGACCAGGAATGCTAAACTGTTCCCTATTGCTTCTCCTAGTCAGTATAGTATCATTCTTTGCAAAAATTCCACCTCCCATCCCCCCAGTGTGATAAACTGACTTTTAATACAGAGTAATTTTAATCACCTTGGTTATATCCATCAGTTCAGCATCAAGCTGGGAGATTGCGTCTTGCACTGAAGAATGATGGGAATACTGCCGTTGTAATGTTTCTTGTATTTGAAGCTGGATCCTTGCAACCTTGTTTAAAAAGAAAAATAAAACATTGGATTAACTTAATCACAACTTAAGAATACAGCCAGAATTAACTTTAACTTATTTAAATGCAGAAACACTACTGCCTTACACCTTAGTCTCCTACCACCTGCATAACTTTGCCACATGGGGAAGAAAGCACAGAAAATTGCTTCTACAAAGTTGCTAATAAAAATGTCATGTGCCAGGGAGACAAAGAGAAATAATGCATTTGCATCTGTAGCTCAGATTAATACTTTTTCTTACTTCCATTTTCTCTTCTAGTTCATGTAGGAATTCACCATCTGCAGCTACAGATGATATGGCAGTGGAACTTTTGGCACTCAAGATAGCACGTGCAATGTATTCAAGACGCTGCTGAAGAGAAATTTCTGTGCTGCAAAACAAATATTCAAAATAAAATAGGTACTTAATATAAAATTATTTGAGGGTTAGTTACATTCTAACTAGACTCTGGGAATTAGTATGTGAATTCTCCTGATTTCTCTAAATAATGCAGGACATTACCCAGCCATGTAACCCCATCTTTGCTGCAGGCTCTGTTCTAGTGTCCTTCTCAATCCACTGCTCCACATTTACACTATCATGTTATAAAATTCTACGTAAGAAAGTACTACTTAATATCTGGTGCTTACAACAGGGAACACATTGCAAGCAAATGTGTAACACATAAAATAAACATATAATTTTTTTCAAATAATGGGCTGGATGAAAAGCTAATATATTCCACTCATTTAAAATTGTTTTAGCAAATATCCTTGGGCATTGGCCTCTTCTCGCCCTTGTCGTTTTCTTAAAATACCTACACAAAAGGTTTTGGATTTCAGTTTTTTTTTTGTTTTTCCCCAATTACCTCAATATATGCAACAGATCACACACAGTCCATACCTGTGCAGGTCAGCCAACTTAGCCAAGACTCTGGCTGCGTTACTAAAATTTCTGTTCTTTTCAAAGTATCTCCACAGTAAATCCATGTAACGGACTTTGTTTTGGTCAATCTTGGTCATCCGCACAAGGTAGGGTTCCAAAAAGGGGGCAGTAACCTGCAAAAGTCATAAAGGTAACATTTATATTCTTGCTCTCTCCTCTTTTTTCAAGCATCAGCATTTTACAATTAACTCTAACAGTTCACTGGAACCCTCCAACCCTCCAAATTATTTTGTTGTATAGAGATGAGCTCACCTGTAACAGTTTGTCTGCCAAGTCAACTTGTATCAACCAGTTGTAAAGTGCAATACTGAAAAGTTCATCTGTTGAACGCTGAGCCAGCTTTAGCATTTGTTCAAACTAAGGGAAGAAAAGGCCAAAGCTGCTACTCCAGAAGTGGTTACATCACATCAAGCACTGATACGCACCAGACAATATTTAGCTTCTTGTTATTTGCATGTCATCATTGCTATGAACACTCTGTACATAAAGAAGCCAATTAATGACAAATCCTGACTTTTATCTACTTCGCATAACTACTACATAATTAAAAAAAAAAAAAGTTAATTCTACACCCCTTCAAAATCATGCTTTCTTCTGGAGTGCAGTCATGAGTTTTTTGTGAGTTTCTTACATGGTGCCCTGCTTCTTCATTGCTTAGCATGTTTGGGTCAGATGATAGCACTGGAGGACCTGGCTTTTTGGGTACACTGGGAGACTGAGGAGCAGCTTTACTTTGATTCACTAACTCTTGAAGGGTGTCAGTGATACACTTGTAGCTATTCAATCTGTAAATGGAGCAAAAGAAAACAGAAGTCTCAGAATTTTCATTGCAACTCTCTATGACATATTCATCTCAAATATTGTTATTGTATGCCTTTGTAAACACACTTACTAAGATTTGAAAAAGGTCACAGATTATTGTCAGCTAGTTGCCACAATCTAGCTCGTTCTCAATCATCTTTCTAACCAGTATCTCTGTAATGTTCAGATCACAATGTTTTCTGCATCTATCCGTTCACCCTCTGTTCCAGATAAAGTCGGTGCCATAGTAATGATAATCAAGGAGGGCATGCTGGGCAAAACCAGCTATATTGTGTTGCTTCTTATAAAATGCTTGTTTGTCATTAACCTGCATGCCTTCCCCAAAAGAGTTACTTTTCCAGTCACTCAAAACAAAGCACCCCGTATAATAGTAATAAGGTATCCTGAAAACTTGCCTCTCTTGAAAAGCTTGGAGTCCAACAACATCCTCCTCTGGTTCTCCATTTTTATAGAAATGAAGGCCAAGACCTTGGGGATCTTTCTTCTCAGCAGCTGTAAGAGAGAGTTCTACTACTCCCTCATAGAAACGCACTAGAAAAAAAAAAAAAAACAGCAAATATCACCATTCATTTATTAAATCTACGACAAAATGGTAAGTGACATTAAACACTTCCCATTTTAGCAATCAAGAAAAAATAAACCTTATTCACTCTGGTCTGTATCACATAAGGATTTATGCCTGTTCCTAACCTGTGGGATCATATGCAAGTTTGACATTACATATTTGTACAGAGGCTGAAATCTTGAGTGTTGCAAAAGCTACACCTAAATTTGAATTATGTACTAGCTTTTACTGCACAAAACAGGATTCAGAACCGTCTTTCAAACAGCATATTTGGTATAAAACCTTACCTGCAAAAGTACAGTCATTCACCCTCTGCTTACATACAGCCCAACAATTTTTCTAAAAATATTTTTACCACATATATGAAACAAATGGACACCACAATGTGAAATAAGTGGATGGGAATATTTTTATATAGAAGTGGTGTATTTGATTGGCTGATGAAATCTAGAAAGGCTTTGAACAAGAATAGGCTGACGTATATTAATTGTGGAGTTATTAAGAAACTGTTCATGGTAAAACACTATAAAAATTCATTGAAAGTTAGTAAACAAAAACAAAAAAGATGGCATGAAAGGATACTAAAGAAACTATTTACTAGCACATGATCAGTGCTTGCCTCTTACCTTGCCTATACTGCGCACAAACATTAGCAAGGTCTACTTGATTGCTGATCTTCTGGTACTCTTTCAGTGACTCTCTTAGCATCTTCTCTTTTTCCATTTTGCTTTGAGCCTGTCGAGACCGCTGAAGCAGTTCATTTGCCTAAAGACAAACGATGGTAAAATGGAAATTATTCACATAAACACATCATCAACGGATCATGGACATTATTGTAGGTTAATGCGTTATTATCCCCAACTTCAACTCCTCTCTACAGAACTCTGCTCTCACTTCATAACACTAAGTTTCCAGCAGAAAGAATGTAGCAGTAGAGAAAAGGGCTTAAGACTTCAACAACCAACCGGTTCCCCATTCTCCCCTCACCAGACATTTTTTCAAATTTGTGTGAAGAGCTTCAAAGAGTGAAGTTTTTAAACACAATCATCCTTCCACAAATTCCATGAAACCAGGCAACAGACAGAAAATAAGCGACTCTGATGAGGAAAGACTGGAGTAAGAACACATTTTATCAATGTCAATAAGAGAGTTTTATCAGACATCACATTAGAAGTAGAGACGCTATTTACACAACAAATAACTGCAAAAGCTTCAAATTACAGATCATATAATTTTCAGCATTAATCAACTACAAGACACAAACATGCATACGACCTGCCTTCATTAGTTCTTGTGCTCCTGAAACTACTTGAGCATAATGATTTACAAGCTGCCAAACTTCTCTCATTTGAACATGTTCTAAAGTCTTGTTTTGGTGCTGTAAAATCTGGAAGTGTGCTTACCTTGGAACACACAGCATCATCAGTGCTATAAAGAAGAGGACAGATATCCTGCAAATGGGCAATGATGCCATCCACAGCAGCATTATCTCTGATGTAACAGTTTATGAGAGAAGCAATGAGTGCTCCAGTCAACTCTCTGTCTCTAATTACCAAGTCTTTGAAAGCAGTAATCTTTAGATGTTCTTGAAGTTCCTGAAGATAAACAGGATTGCATTAGTTTACCAAAGTTTTTACTTTATATTGTTTAGAAACATCACAATGTTACAGCAGAAAAATTCACTGTTTCCAGTAAATAAAACCACACAGAGCTCCAATGAATGAAGTGCGCAGCATAGAAATACATTATTTAAAATAACCATTTCATAGCAAAATGGAAATAACAAAGAAAGCCCTATCAATGCAGGCACTACACCCTTGGATGCCAACGGACAGCGAGAACTCCTCTTAATCAGACTTCCTCTGCCGTCTTCACTACGTGTCACTTTTGTTTCAGATCTCTGCGAGTAAGGATGGAATTAGTTCCCTTACTTCACAGGGCACTGTCAGAATGCACACACTATAAAATGAGTATATCACAGTTTTTAATAATGGGGACCATCTGAGTACTGTCACAGCTGAAAAAAAAAGATGATAAAAAAGAGGCATTTTAAAAATTTGGGGTCCGTACTCTCTATGCTTTTTTATACTAAATTACATTGAAGGTTATTAATTTTTTTTAAGTACTAGCAATACTTGCTCACACAGACTTGCCAGTTGTGTCTATGTAGTGTCTATGGATGATCACTAACAGTGTGAAAATACTATTACAAAAAAATCTAGAACTACTGAAGACAGAGGAAAAAGTTCCATTTCTTAAACAAGTAGTTCACTCCTTGTCCAAACACCAGAGAGAAGCTGCCCATGTTAGAAATCATGCTAACTCCCCAAAGCAACAGTGTGAAGAGCCCCAGCTTCTGTGCATTTGTAAAGTTTAACAATTGTTCTTTTTATTGACAAAGAATACAACTTTTCAAAGAATTTATTTTCCTATCAAGTGCTAGGACAGAATGCCTAGTATTCAAATTAACAACTTCAACAGCTGAATGCAAATTTAACACGAGCAAAGAGTATGTAGCAGCAGCATCCATAGTTCTGTAGGTTGCCTTCTTTATAAACGAGGAGAGGCTGAAAGAACTGGGGTTGTTTAGCCTGGAGAAGAGAAGGCTCAGGGGGTAGTGTGTGGGATCTTACTGATATCTATGGGAAGGTGTTAAGCAGGCACAGCCAGACTTTGCTCAGCGGTGCTCAGTCACAGGACACGGCACAATGGTCAAAAGCTGAAGCAAAGGAAATTACACCTGAACATAAGAAAGATCTTTTTTACTCTAAACACGGTTGAACACTGGAACAGGTTGCGCAGAGAGGCTGTGGAGTCTCCATCTTTGAAGATATTAAAAACCTCACTGGACACAGTCCTGGGCAATCTGCTCTAGCTGACTCTGCTTTGAGCAGAGGGGGCAGATAATCTCCAGAAGTCCCTTCCAAATTCAGCTGTTCTGTGATATATTCTGGACCCCTACTTACACGAAAGTGCAAGGGTTTGAGACTCTGCAACCCTATTGCTCTCCACTGTTAAACTTTTACCAACATTTATGCAGAGTGAATTCCTCTTGGCTGGACAATATTGGTCTATTCTTTTCAGCACATTTTGCAGAACGTGCTTAACCTGAAAACAGAGTCATTTATAAAACCAGACTCACTATTAACTGTCAGTAAAATAAAATAAAATCTATTGTTAATGACACCTCCAATTTGCTAAAATTGGGTTATGAGGTCAATACCACATGTCAGTCTCTTAAAAATAAACACTTGCAACCTGAATGAAAAATCCGTATGAGTTTTAAAATTCATGGTATGCTTCTCAATGAATTAAAGTAATACTCCTTTGGGAATATTTAGGTAGCAAAAGAAATTCAGATGTTAAATACAAACAAAATAAAATCACATGATTCAGATCGTACCTTCTGAAGCTCACCCACAACAACACTGAATTGGTGCTCACACAGCAACTTCCATAAAGCCAATGCCTGGCACGTTTTGCGAACAAGCTGCTGGATGCCTTGAAGTGAGGTCTTCTCAGTTAGCTGTGCCTCCGCTGAAAAAGCAGAGAGATTGTTAATAAGTAACTGTTCTACATGTTCAAAGCAGCATGTAAATTTTTGGAGGTTTTCCAATAACAATCTTCTTAACTTTCTAATTTTTTTTTTCCTCTTCCACTCTTGATTAATGCTGTCGAGCTCTCCTTGGAGGAAAGTGCCATGTTAAAATTTCCCCAAAACAAATACCATCTGTTAACATTTATTTCAAACTACGCAACACAGGAGGAGTGCTTTCTGAAAAAAAAGTATGACTTTGTGTGAGTCTACTGGATTTAAATATCTGTCCTAAATTTTTGCTTGTTTTTTTTTAATAAATAATTATTATAAATGTATTTATGATAAACATAAAAGAAAAACAAAGCCATACATATTCCCTTTTTGTTTGATTACCTGTATTTGCTTTTAGAAAGAACAATTAAAATTACAGCTTTGGTCTGCACTTTCTTTAAAGGAACAACAACTACTCTGAAAACTGCTAACATTTAAATCTGGTAAGATGTATTGCATTCACTGAAAGAATAATATGGACATACTTATTACACTGGTGGAACACAATTGCAACAAATTAAGTGTTTACTTTTGAGTGCTTGTCGTTCAGAAATGAGGCAGCAATTATTATATTGTGTCATTTAGCAATCTAAAAGGGTTTATGAGCTTTGGAATGCACAAAAATAAAAAATGAAATTATTAAACATCTACCAAATTCTACATAATGACTTAAACATAAAAAAATTACATTCACACTATTGAAAGTGAGCAGTACAGAAAAAGAAGTAGAAATTAAAACCCATGATTATACCCACATGGACCACAATCATCTTCAATTCTGTATACACATCAGCAACACTTCCCAATTTGCCTGCAAGCGCTGGGCAAAAGCTACACTATAGGAGGATATGAGTCCAAATGAGCTGTGTGACAGGCTTCTTTTTTCTAAACAAAACTTCTGTGGACACTTCAGTGACTTTGGCAACTTGCATTACGCTATTTCTTTTTCATATGACAACACACTCACTTGTCTCACAAACAAATTGCTTGACCACTGCTATCCTGAAAATATAAAGGGGTGTGCAGCTACTGAGTACTATAATGAGGACATGAAAAAATCTTATGAAATATGGAGAACGTTGAGAAGAAAACAAAAAAGAAGACAGGTAAACGTGCAAAGAAACCTGTACTTTTATATTTCAAAATTGTCTGAATGGGTAAAATAGGATAAAAAGGACACATATCTACACAGAGTTGAAATTCAATTTTTTATATGAGAGAGAGAAGTTTAAAAGTGCTTTAAAGTCGAAGCATTTTTATTTACCTTAATAAATTGAGAGCTACAACTTGTGTTTTGCAGTGGCTCAAGACCAGTAGATGTTATCATGCTGAAATCCAGATTCTCTTCATAGAAAGATAAGCTCCTTTGTGGAGTGCTTTAAGTAGTTGCAGTGTTAAAACTTCCAATATCAAACTGAAAAGTAACATCTACAGCGTGTAACAAACAAAGCCTCTTGCCACAGTCAATCTAAAGGCTGGAACGTTTCTCTGTCTAGATTTGAATTTTCATTCTGTGTATAGACATTATCTTGAGTCCAGTCCTATGTAAATGATTTTTCACATAAATGTCACTGCAGAAGCACTGCTCCTAATAGAAGAGTATGATATGGTATGGAAGCAAACGCAAAGTGCTAACAAAGCTTGTTTCCAAACTATAGTGCTTTTTCTGAAGAACTTACTATGGAGCATGGCATATTGATTAATGTAAAATTTGTATGGAAAAAAGGCATTTTTATTCAGAGGTTTTAACAAGAAAAGTGAGACAGGCAACACCCAAATGCACCATTCCCTGATGCTTCCTGTTCAAAAGTAATTACATACCATGGTATTTCCTCTGGAGTTCTTGCTGGACTTGCTGAGAACTTCCACCATCAGGCCGCATGAAACCCAGGAGCCTCTGTTGCAGATTGGCTGGTGTGCTGAAACTGCAATTCCAAAATAAAAATACGCTAATATGATTACAAGTGCTGAACCTTTTAAAGATGAAATCTAACAACTCATTTTTATTATCTGAATAGTTGAAGCTGGAGACCGCACATACACTTCAACTCAACGTAGATATGCATGGTGTAGTTTTTCAAGAGCTGGACCTTCAATACGACTACTAAACATAACACAATGAATAATACCTTGGGTTTCCAAGGGCTCCTACTGTAGCAAACTGTGAGTTTCGATCCAGAAATTCTTGTAAACCTTTTAGTTCTTGTAGTACACATTCCAGCACGTGGGACGGAACACTGCTTTCTACCTGCAAATGAAAGCAGACTTCTTTACGAAAAGCTTAGTTTACAAACTTCTTTCCAAAATTTTATGATTTTAAGCTAAAGCCACTAAAAAGACAAACGCGAAGAGGGTACAACAAATAAATAGCTAATAATGATGCTATCACTAGAACTCAACTTTATGATACTGCAGTCATTGATGAGGGTGCACACATGTGAAGAGGCAGTAGTCCTCTGAAGAGATACAGCACAATATGCCACTTTCTTTGCCCCTCTGATAACCAAATCAGCTGTTTTACTATTTCTAAATCTGAACTAAAACAACGATTGAGCATTGCTAAGACAGAGTATAATTGCCAAGGTTTGCCAGAGCCTCCCAGTTACGTTAAAACTGGAGGAGGAAAGTTTACGTAGCAGTTAATTTGCATCACTGAAATTACTCAGTTCAGCATTCTAATAACATCGACAATCACAAAAGATTTTGTTAAATTGATCACGAACAAAAAGTGAAACACCAGGATGTTAGTCAGGAAAATCATGGACATTTTTGTAAGCCCTTACTTAACTGCAAAGTTTATCCTAACCCACTAAAGCATTAGGCTTTGTCTGGAGGAGGTATGCAGAAATGAAGGAAGTGCAATCACTAAACAGAGAGAAAAACAGCCAGTTCCATTTAACAATAGAGATCAAATTACAGTTAGGTTTCTTAAAAAGTAACATTCAAAATAGTACCTTAAAAAGATTTAAAACCTACAACTACTCCTCAGTTAAGGGTGCAGCACTTAAGAAAACATTCAAATGACAACAATCGTTTTTTTCCTTATCCGTTTATAATTGGTAACAGAAGTATAAACATGGCTTAAGACATATAATACAAGGAACTTTAAAAAATAGAAAATAATCTTTTACATACTGCAACAACTTCCCGATTGCCACTTTTGAAGACTCTCTCCACAACTATACTGCCATCCCAAATATTTCTGCAACACAAAACAGTACTGTGTTGAAAGCCAAGTAATTTAAGCAAGTACTTTTGCAAGTCTTCTATGTATAATTTCTTCAGGAAGAAATGGTAATGCTTTTTACTTCAAGGTCTAAAATAAGGATTTATTTTGGATGAAAATTGAACATCCAAAGAAAGTTACCATTATACATTTCTGAATGGCATAAATACAGGTAATTAACAAAATTTCAAATTTTAAATCTTTAATCAAATGAAGTTTGATGTTCTCAAATACTTTAAATATAGGCCAATATTATTCTCTGGAAATATAGTGTAGGCAAACAAGTGTCATAACAAAAATTTCTTTCCCAACCAGCATGCAGAGAGATAATCAACATACGAAGAGCTCTGGTTTTGCTCAAGGTGTTTAATAACATCCAAGTAACATAATCCCCTTTAGTCTTGCTTCATTGCTCTGACTTGAGCATTCTGTATACAGCTTCTGAACAGAAAAGACTTCAAGCTAGGACTTCGATTCTGTAAGTCCTTCTACATTTCTGTTTCATCCTTTAGTAGGAGTTTGAAACACACAGCTCCTAGGTTTGAAAAATAATGCTGCAGTTGTCAGAGCTGTGCACATAAACTTGATTGCAGGATGAATATCTAAGCAACTTCCCTGTCCTAGCCATTCAATGAACATACTATTATTAATAGAGCAGTAAAGAGAACGAATTATATCAACATGTACTTCATAAACACAACATAAAAATGCACTTTACCAACTTCAAATTTAAATGCTATTAAGATAGAATTCACTACCTACAAGCACTAGGGGAAAGAAAAACTGTGAAACTAATTGAGTGACAGAATCTGTTTTTACGCAAACATCTCACCCTATAATCCGAGCAAAGTATATGCAGATGCCATTGTGTCTTCCAGAAAATACTATTTCGGGACCCATCATTCCACTAATGGATGTACCAGGGTGCGACATGGAATTCCCAGGAGGAAATATGGGAGTTGACATACCAAGATGTTGCAAACCTAGGGTAAAAGTAGGTAAATATTACTCATTTGAATGCAAATAAAAATAAACTTAGTGGAAACAAAAGAAAAGAAGGTGTTACCTTGCCCAGGTGTTGTCAAAAAGCTAGGATTAGGATATGGAGTATCAACAGTCAAGGGGGAACCTAGAAGGGAAAAGAAATCAAGGTAATTTTGTTAAAAACAAACATATAAGAAAAAAAACACACCCCATAAAATCCCAGTGCAAAAGCAGCAAAGTTGTTGTTAAATCAGCTATTTTAAAATTAGAACCACTCCAACAGCTTCTATGTATAGTCAAATCCCAAATTGCACTAATTTAATCCCAACCCAACACTCTATACGTGAAGCAAATGGATATGCTTCTTTCAAGAACAGTTATTAAGCATTTTTTTACAGCATTCATGTGGTATTTATTGCACACCAAGTGTTTGTTGCATTGACTACAATACTGTCTATACACCTTTTCTTGTTCTTCACCTTCTGAGTGCTCCCATTCCTGATATGGGCACCTATTCTGAAGACACTCACTTTCAGTCATTCAGGTATTTTCAGAGAATATCAATTTTACCTTCAAAGCACTCAACTGAAAGAAACTTATATTATTACTCTTACTTTACATAGGGCAGCTGGGAAAATATTACAGCAACACTGTTCACCTGGAACATTGAGTTTGAGACTATACATGGCCTCAGATTTAGCTGTGAATACTCAAACTTTGTGCAAATTGTCTGAATAATTAAGACCCCAAAATATGAGGAACACGTGGTCATCAACAAAAATATCTGTGTACCATCAGAACAAAGAGATAGCACGGAAGGGGCAAGAAAATATGCACTCTGAAAATTCGGCTCTTATCAAACAATCAGTCTTTCTTCATTCACTACTGTTCTCTCAACTTGGTAACACATAACAGCACAAAGGATAACAAAGGACTGCACTGAACAGTGGCAATGCATTCTCAGACCACATCATCCTGTGCGCCAAGCAAAGCACAAACTTGCAGAAAAGCATCACAAGAATACCTCACAGTGAGAAAAAGACATATAGAGTGGCATTTTAATGCTAACATTATTGTAATGTAATTTCACATGCAAAATTTCAAGGTGTTTCTGTCAGCACTGTCTGACCCACCACACGGACATCCACAATATCAGTCTTAATCTCACATGACAGTTCTCTACCCTTTGAGCAAATGGAGTAAGTAGTAGCAGAAGAATGGTGCCATCTTCCACCTGGACCCATCACTGAAGCAAAATGGAAACATGTGCTTTGATACTAGGTTGCAAAGAGGCAGTAACAGTAAACAGTAAAAATATCCAAACATTTAGGCTTGGGAAAAATACATTTACTCCTAGTCACCTTATTGATTACAGAGCTTCCTGTCATTTTCCCCACACCTTACTTGCATTCTCAGTCTGCGTCTAGCACCTGTTCTCCCCATAGCTGCTATCCTCTCTAACTCATACTTAATTTTACATTCTCATGGCTCGCCTCCGCTCCTGTCCACATTGCTGTTGTTCCACACCATCAGGCTTGGAAAGTGATGTCACTGATGCACTAAAAATAGCCACTCTTCTTAGTTGTTTAAAACCATTTAAGGATTCTCAAAGAGAGGGTCAACTGTTTTCCCACAACTTCATGTGAGTTCAGCACATACTTCTCCAAGGCTTACGAATTTGGATACATGTAAAAAATGGTACTGAAATGGACTTTCTTTGCATTTCAGGCAACTAATTTTTTTCCTAAGTCTGATGTGTAAAATTGAATGCCATGTCAGATAAGGGTAAAGGATCTTGGAAAGTAACGAGTTCCCAACTAAAATAAAAATAGTTAATTTAATTCAGTAATTCAGAGTTCCAAATTCGTCATAATGGACTTATTTTTTAAAAACTCTTAAGAACTGGAATTGAGTAACACATGTTAAGGGACAACTTCCTGAAGCAACTGCAGAAATTTAAGTGAATCTGAGTAACACAGAAAGGCCTCCAAGCCAATAAGTGTCAAGTTCTAACGAGAAAGAATACACAACATTCTTATTTGTAGGTGGCACTGATGATCTAAGCAGAAACCAAATGTTGAAGACAGAACTTTTATAGGGAGAAATCACTTCAAACGACTAACTCATATCTTGATCAAAATTTTTCTCTTCTTCTCATAAACTGTATCTGCAGAGGCATGACAATGACACTGTAAGATACTTTGCTATAGCCACACAACAACCAACTAATCTATTAAAAGTTTGAACTACAATATCGATAAATTGTTCTCTGGCTGCTGAAGTGGCTCTGACAGCAAAAAAATATATACCTTTTTCACATAATCTTAATAGATTCTATGCAACACCCAGACATAGTTTCAGATCACATCACCCTCTCACTACATCCAAAAATCACTCACAAGAAATGGACAAAAATCTGTAATTAATTAGCCAGTGAGTGGAAAATGAAGTACTATTTCAGACAAAAGAACACAGGTACTTGTGAGCAGACAAAACACAACATATTTAAGGAAAAAACACCTGTCCAAAACCCTGAAATGTTTGCTACTTACCACCTGGAACAGGAGAACCCAAAATAGGTCCAACGTTGCTTGGAGGAGGCAGAGCTGATGGAAATCTCATTTGTGCTTCTCCACCATATCTAAAGTTTATATGCAAAGACAAAAATTCCTCACATTTCATACACAGTCCATTTAATTTTGCATGTCTTTGAGAATTAACAGCAATTTTGGGGTTCTTTTAAAATGGGGAATAAAAAAACCAGCATGACTTTTCAGAAATATTTGTGACTGATACTTTTGGCAGAAGAAAAGAAAACTAACTGCATACATGTTATATGAAAAGTGTTAACACAAAAAATTGCAAAGATAAGTTTGTAACAAGTAAGGTGGGATTTTTTGTGGATGTTTTAACAAAGAGCAACTATTCACAGTCTACTAAGAAGAGCTGACTTGATCTAACACCTGCACAAGTTTTCAGAAAAGAACAAGTAAGCTTTTGGGAATGTAACACTCAAACTCTAGCGCAAAAAGCTGCACATTTTATCATCACTCTCAACAGCTGGATCTTACCAAAACCCTTTTTTCCTACAGGCTACTTGCCCTGTGAGGACAGCCAAGAGGCCCAAAATATACCAAGTTATTTAAGGCAGCTAATTAAAATACACATATCTGCACCATGCCAAGGATATGCAGTATCCCATACTTCCTCACTCAATTTGTAATGGAAAAAACAACACAACTCAACAACCAAAAAAAAAAAACCACCCCAAAAAATCAACATCTATGACCATGAGCCATCAGGCCCTGAAAAGGATATGTCCATTTGAATGTCGATTTCCTTGGTGCAATGGTGAAGAGCATGAAGAGTTACAACGTATTAAGGAAAAAAAAAAACCACAACCACCAAACCAAAACAACAAAAACCAAACCCAAAACCTCCACAAAAAATAAAAAGTTTATCTTCTCTTTTTCCAGCTATGTGACTTGGTCCCATTAAAGATATTCGTACACAATGGGCTTCAAAGAACTTGGGATACTGCAATGTACAGGTAAGTGTATTTCAAGCAGATTAAACTACATTTTCAATAGCCTCCTCTACATATAGAATACAAGCATCCAAGAGGGGAACTAACCAGAAATCACCATTACAGGAAGGCTCCTTCATTGATGAACCCTAAATTAGTGCAAAAGCATACTGAACCAGGTTTAGCAGTTCATGCTCATTTTAAAACAATGCTCGCTTAGCCAGCAGGCTAAAGAGGATGTAAAAGTACAGAATTGAAACGTACCTGAAGAACGCTCGAGTAGCCCAGGCAGATACTTCTCTATCACATGCAGCATTAGAACAGGCCAAGATAAGGCAAGTGGCACAGGCCTGATCCTCCTAAAGCATATTACACTATTAGTGTGGCAAGTTATATTCAAGTTGGTAAGAAACATACAGAAGTTATATTGCTCAATAACTAAACAGTAAATACTTTTTGCATCATTTCATTCAGAAGGCAAGGAAATCAGCTCTTCCCAGTTACAGACAGGAAGTGAATCTCAGTGAGGCATCCCACTGTAGCAGGTAAGTTTTTGTTACACGCAGTTTTTGCAAACTCAGACGATTACTGGTAGGAAACAATCTCCATGTCTGCCACCTAATTAGGACTAAGATTCACGTAATTTCTACAGAAATGTGAATTAAGATTGTGTTTGAAGAAAAAAAATGTACACAAAGAATGGTTTGCATATTCTAATGGCATGTTAAAATATCACCTAGTATGTCCGATCAAAGCACAGAGATTACATTCACTACAGATACTAATCAGTACTAGTCAAATTAAAACTGTAATCCATGATAGCTTCCTTCCTGCTTGTTTGTTATTTACCTTAAACAAACGAAAAAAATACACCAATTATACACATTCCTACTGGCATTCAAAATGTAAAAACTTCTAGTGGTGGCAGGAATTTAACTATTTTAGAAACTCTTCCTCCCCCCCTCTTAAATGAACTTCTTCCCTAAACCAAGAACTGCATTATACTTCTGTGTATAAGACATACAAGAATTTCAGAGAAAAGTGAATTACACTTCCATTTTTAGATATCATAAAAGGAGAAGTCATTTCTCACTACACAATCTTGTTTTATGTAGAAAATACAGAAGGAAAACCTTATACTTCAATCAATAAATGAAATGTTAACTAAAACTTTATAGCAACAACAAAAAGACGCTAAAGAAAGTGACTAGATTTACATAAATATTACATATCTTCCATTTTTCCTAACGGGTTGAAAGTTCTTACCTGATGCAACTTGAAAAATCTTTCGATCTCTTCTCCATCCCCACCTATATTGCTAACAAGCAGATGCCGCAGCTGATCGACAGGTCTGAGTTTATGAAACATAAAGCTCCCCTAGGAGTAACCCAAAATAGGTTAGAATAAAGCTGTCTTTACTCTGGCCATGCAACACTTTCTCCCCACAATGCTTCTCTTTAACATTCTGAATTTTCCTTCGTCACACTACTGGACCAAAGTATAACCTGAATGCTGTCTAAAGCCCACTTCCCATTCATGCACAGAAAGTTCTCTAGTGAGTCTAGGAAAGGCAGGAAAAATACAGTCATGGTTATAAACTTTCCATAAACTGAGTTAATTTTGCTGTTCTCAGCCTAAGACCAAGCATACAATACAAACATACAGCAAGTATATAGAGAAAATAAAGGCTTTATGTATCTTGCAAATCCTCAAAACTGCCTGGAAGAAAAACACTTGATGAATTCAGTATCAAGGGCATGGTAAGACTCTACACTGCACCATATTGCCTGCACCCACACTAACTATTGGAGAGGGTCTGATTAGTGCCTTTAACAAAACAGCTGCCATTCAATAAATGCAAGTTGAGTCTATAGGTTGCAACACACTAATGCTTAAACGTATTTTTTTTTAGATTGCCTATTGGTTAAGGTATTAAGTGCCCTAAAATATTGCTAAACTTAATCAGAAAAAAGAAGTAGGGACACGAACGTCTTTTTTATTTTAGTGGGTTTTGTTTTTTAAAAACTTTTCAACTCCTCACCCCCCCCCCCCCCCCCCCCCCCCCTCTGCCCCCCCCTTTTCCCCCCCCCCTCTCCTTGTACCTCACTTCCCCCTTTTTTAACCCACATTCATCCCCCACTTATCTTC
>Ga0181612_139521_pt1 | contig 23647 bp, 16 predicted proteins | sample HoacroProtozoa21_FD_119630 | JGI IMG/M metagenome (GOLD analysis project Ga0181612, IMG submission 119630) | Hoatzin crop microbial communities from Cojedes, Venezuel. Combined Assembly of Gp0051906, Gp0051904, Gp0051908
CCCCCCCCCCCCCCCCCCCCCCCCCCCCGCCCCGACCTCACAGAAAAGTGGCAGGCACATTTGAGAATTCTCAAAATGTATTTTAAGCACGTTGCATTATCCTTCAAAAAAGTATATCCGTACTTTTGTCCCTTGGAAACATGTAACAGGGAATACTTGACAACTAAAGCAATAAACATCTTAACTGTAGAACAGATCTAAACTCTTTCCCAGTAACGATGATATGATTTTTGTCATTTACTGTTGCTCATGGTCACAGTGCATCGGATTGAAGCTAAGCACAGCCCTACAGACTGCCCCTTCCACGAGCTGCACGCTTCTGGTAATGCCGCTGAGGTAGCAGCTGCTGCCTCTCCACACACGCAGACATTACAGCGTGCACAGCAGAGCACGACGACGACTAACCCCGGGACAGCAACCCCAAACGAGCCCTCCAGTCCCAGCCAACCACACCTACACCCGCACACAGAACCACAAATCCACCCTTTTTCTGGGACTGACATACGGCAGGGAGTGTTGCCGACACCGAGGAAGTGCTACAAAGCAAAGGCAAAGCGCTCCCCATGATCGCCGTCACGTTCAGCGCCCGGCCAGCAGCAGCAGGACCCCTACAGCCACCAGCACAACGCCACTTCTCAGGCTGTCGGCAAACTCAGCACCGGGAGCGTTGAACTTACAGACATCTGCAACAAAACCTACTGCTGACAAGCGATATCAAACGCTACCTTACCTTCGTTCTGCTGAGAGAGTCTTGTTTGCAAATCTAAAGAAAAATATACAGAAGTTAATGAGTACGCTTGCGAGCATTACTGTATCGTTACCCATCAGCCAGGTTGTACAGCTTGCATTTTTGTGGTTAAGAGCTTGTTGAGCACCTCAGCCCCCTCTCACTGCTCCTCTCTAGCTGTGACTAGCTTCACTGCTACTCACTTCTGAGCTGGAATATTCTGTGCGTGATAGAGATTCCGTTACCACAAAGGTAAGCATCTTTCAAAGAGAAACAATACCTTAAGAGACAGGACCATGGCCTTCAGTTCAATGTTATCGTTTCCACCTTGCCTTTACTGTCCTTCAACTCCGAGAGACTTATTTTTCTTCCATGAGAAAATAATTACAGCAATTCTGACAGGCCTTAGAAGTTCAGCATCTTTACTAACAGAAAGCATTTCAGCACACAGTTATCCAAACGTGACATTCTGACAGCAGCTACCAAATTTAATTTCAAGTAGAATAAAGTGGTATTTCACCTCTTTTCATATAAATATCATAATGACACAAGTCACTTGGTATTTTTCAAATTCAAAATATTTTCAAGTATTCAGAACGTTTACTTTGCCAAGGGAACACTAACTACTTGTCTAATATGGTACAGCTGTCCCAACAGAGAGCAGGCCATCACAGACTTTCTAACAATTTCCAAGTACACGACTCCAGTACTTGACATCTTTAAACCAACAGAAATCTTCGGAATACAGGAAACGTAAGCACAAGCCCCTTCACTCTTGTTCCGGTGTCATTCACGCAGACCCGAGGCGGCGGAAGCCTGAAGCTCACCAATCCCCTCCGCGCACTTGTTCAGAAAGCAGCCCGGGCAAGGTTCCAGGCAGCAACACACTTCTTCCCTGTCTAACGAACCCTCCACCCCAGCACTGGGGGACCACAGGAGCGAGGGGTTTGCTGCTCTAAGTACCAGGTAGCAAGAGCCCCAAAGACAAGTCCTCCTCAGGCGCCCTCCCAAGTGGCTTCCACAGAAGAACACCTACTGGGAACCATACTGAAAAATAAAGAGCTGGGAGGAGCAAGCTGAGGCTGAGCTCTAACAAGAACTGGCTACATTTAGCAAGTTCTTCATCTGGATCTGAACACAAAGAAATCCCTCAGCTCCACAGAGCAAGAAACATCACAATGGGGAAGACCGTCTTAGCCTGTATTCCCTGCAGAAACTGTATGGATTTGGCCAAATCTGTAACTAATTACCTAGTTAATTACCACCCAAACTGTTTGTAAACAAGTGTGTAAAAAAAAAAACCAAACCACCCCCCCCCAATCTCCTAGCTCACTCTAGTTAGATGAGGACAGAGACTTCTCGCCCCACCATTCTGACACAACTGCACACACGCATCACGCACAGACGCACCCCCAAGCGCCCGCCCGCCGGGGGCTCTGCAGCCGCACGCTCCAGGCTTCCTGCACCGAACGCGGCCAATCCACGCAGCTCAGCAGCTCGGATTCTGTCTAGGGCCAAGAGTCAAATCTGCTCTAAACACAGGAAGATCAGCTAACAGCATCTTGTGGCAAGCTGCACAGGTTAATTAGCTGCCACCTCTGAAACACAACCCCTGTCCACCACATCCTTCATCAACTGTTGACTGTTCTTGTTGCTCAGGATTGAAGAATGGTCCTCTCGTCTCACACCTAAATGCACTCAGAATTTCAAAATTGTCAGTCTTCACTGTCACCTCTTATTCTTCCCCACGTGCAGTTTTTAGACAGTACATGGAAACTAAACTTCATACATCTGTCCAGTTAAGATCAAAGTAGCATTTTCAGTACGTTCTGTATATATGATCTGTAAGAGCAGCGAGTTCAGCATGCTTAGTACAGAGACGGCAGAATTACAGAAATATCTGTCGAAGCACTTTGTATCTTAAAATGAAGTCGTGTATTTCTTTTGAAACGCAGCTAGCTTTAAACAAAGAGAAGCCTGCCAAGCTTTCTACTAACTACTTACACCAGAACGGCAGATCCAACGGAGGTTCTGGATGAGAACACCTATTCGTCCTGCTACTGCAGCACACTATCTCCATCTTTTTGATAAACAGGTAGCTCCTTCCCAAAAGTAAGAGATGTTTTGTGCACAAAGCATTAGAACAATGTTCTATAGCTTCACGGTTGTTTTAAGTTTCAGATTTTCAGGCAGAATTTACCAGAGAACAGAAAGCACACAGCTACAACTGTTCACCTTCAATACTTTTTCCTGCTGGAATTTTCCCCACGGGAATAATGTCCAATTTCTCAGGTCTAACATTAAACTACTTCTTTAGCTTCCCTAATTTAGTTTGATTCAACCAATCTTCAACACGGGTGACCAGCACTGTTCGCAAATGCGTACGTCACATCTCCGGTGAGTAAGGATGCTGCCTCCAGGAAGACAGCTGTGCTTTCAAAAATGCGTCACACTGACAGTTCATCTTCACTTACTGATGAAGTCGGGTATTTAGATCCCTTCCTCCTTCCTGGCCATCTTTCACTGCTAAACTCCTAGGCCTTGTAACTAGAATTTGTTTCGACCCTGAACAGCTGAACAACGTACAGCACCCCAAGAACCCCTCTGCATTTACTCACCTCACTCCTACTCTTGTTGACCATAGTTATTCCTGTGAATGCTGAACAAGATCCACCCAACACCTGAACTCTGGCTGCAACAACAGCCTCTAACCCTCCCAGCTTTGACCTGAAAAACCCTCTTTGTCTGAACCAGCTTCTTTACACATCTTGTCCCTCCTGCTCTACCCGCTCCTCCAGTTCAGTAACTTCCAAATGACACAAGTCCCAGAGAGAAGAGTTCAGAGAGAAGAGTTCCACTACTGCTCCTCTGTCTAGGAAAGCCAGTTTCATCACAGACTGCTTAGTCTTTAACTGCAGTTTCACTGAAGGTATGCTATACTTTTAATAATATTGTCATCCAGTTTACCCATCTTTAGCATGACTTTTGAAGGTGAGAAGCAAAGCCAGAGCAACAGGACTGGAAACTGGCCAGATTATGTTGTTGTTCCTTCCTTTTAAGCGTAGGTAATTTAGAATTAGATGTTCCAGCTATATATTGTATCAGAGACTTAAAATATTTATTGACAAAAACCAGATACCAGACCTCAGGTTTCATGTATCAATTCCCTCACTAAACTGATGGGCGATTCCTTACTATTCTGAACTGAGTACATCCAGCTCTTACTTTCAGCTTTGCTTTCCACCTCGTGAATAACTTTCTTTTTCCAGTTCGTATTCCTACCCTACCTTCCTCAAATTCCAACCTTTAACACCAGTTTCCCCACTACAAACTGCAGCAATGAGATTCTTTTAAAACACCTTGGGAGGACTTTTTCGTTCAACTGCAGCCCCGCTTCCTTTCTGTTCTCTTCCAGAGTTAGTAAATCTCCACCTATGCTTTCACGTCTTTTACAAGGTCTAACTCCATCTGACTGCTGGCAGATAATTCTCATTCCACCTCTTTTCCAAGCTAAAAATACTGGTTTATTATCAGTCTTTTTCCTGTCCTTCACAGGCTCTGTGGTTATTCCCCATTTCTTTTGAGGTAGTTAATCCCCCAGTTCCATGCAGAGACCATTTCTAACAGGACTGTTTCTTCTTTCTGGGGATACAAATCCAACACAGCATTAGCGATCTGGAACTGCAGGGACTTTTTACATCCTGCCTGTTCAAACACCCAAGTTGCTTAGACCAGATGACTTTATTGCCTTGTTTCTTCAACCACCGCTTCTGAAATCAGAAGCCTTAGTTACAGATCTGTTTTGTTTATCCTCCCATTTAAACTTGAGCAACTCATGATCCCTCAAGTCAATGGTCATTTCTATTCTCATCCATAACATCTTCATTACTTACCAAATTGAGTTTAAAATAGCATCCCCTCTTCATGAGTCAGTGAGTGTCTGATGAAGAAATTTGTCGGATATCACATCCAGGAATATCTGGGCCCCACCATTATTACTAGCAATTCTTCTCCAATCTGTATCAGGGAAGTTAAAGTCTCCCGTAATGTCATAATTCCTGGTAGTAATTTTCTCTAACAAGAGTAAAGAGACCTTTAAACCATAACCAAATCTCACTCTGGGGACAGCCCATGACTCTATGATAGTAAAAAGCCGTATCTTTTTCCAGAGTTACCCAAGTTGCACATGTCTGCATTATTCCTTTCGTACAGGTGGAATAAACAATGCTACTCCTACCACTTTTACTTCCACAGTTACTAAACACGCACATTCTTAAAAAACTGTATTCGCCCTGAGGGTTTATCCCTCCACGGCCATGTTGTCTCATACTGATTCCATGCTATCTTCTCAGTTCAGCTGTGTCAGACATTTTTGGCCACGTTCCTCATCTGGGGAGTCTGCATCTCTCTGGCTTGTTTCAAATACGGAGGTGGGGAAAGGACTGGTATTTTTAAAAAATCTCTCTCATTTCTCATTGACTATACCCTTTTCCAAGACTGTCACACCACTTCAACACCTACATTAAAGGTGATCCGATTTTAGTGTTGTTTACCTTTCCTTCTCTTTCTGGACTAGATAACGCTTTTTCCTTGCCACTGGTCTTTTTCATCTTTTTCTTCTTAAATAGGAAAAAACCGTTTTTCCTCAAGCCACATTTTTCTTTCACTAGCCAGTTCCTTTTCCATTTGAGGGTGTATCTATAGAAAGATCCTATTATATTCTTTTAGCAAATGTCTACAGTTTTACATGTATGCTCTTTTCAAACCTGCAGCTGAATTTGGTAACATGATTCAGGTGCATCTGAACTCTGAATCACTTCTGCCACACACTCTGCTGGAAGTCAAACAAAACAATGTCACCTGCTCTTTGCTGACTTCCTGACACTTCTCACACATTCCAGCATCTAGTTATTTGTGACATTCAAGTCTTTTCTACTGCTATGACAGTTTCATGCCCTCTGTTCTTAGCTTAGTAAAAAACAAGAACAAGAAATTCCGCTCTGTAAATTCCTAATCTCCCGTGGGAGGTTACTCCTTGCTCTAGTTCTGAAGCCCTCCTGAACAGCTTGATGTTTAGGCCAGCTATGAACCAGCAGTACCAATCACATCCTGAGCCTCGTCCCTTCTCACCACAAAATGAAGTCTCAGTAACACTTCCAACGTAACCACTTGCAGAACACACAAACCATAGCCAAATCCAAGCAACACACAAATTCCCTGACGTACAGCGTCCTTCCTCACCAGGACACCCGCTGCGTAAACCTAGCACCACTGCAGTCTTTGTTGCCACGTCCCCCATAAAGTCCTAATAACCTTTCTGCCCCTGGTACAGCTCTGCTTTTTCAGCGGGTCGATCTCCTTCCAATTCTGAGCCTGCCTTTTTCAACAGTCAACATCTACACTGCAGCAGAACATAAGATTTCCCATTAGTACAGGGAATAGTAAAGATAAAGAAATGAAGGCTTGGGATGAATTCAGTCGACTAAAACAGATTTGCCAGAAATACTGCAAAGTGAATCACACTCGTCAAAGCTGTCATACTGTCACTGTTTATTTGCTCATGGATTTGCAACGTTTTCTAGTTTGCAAAACATGCTGCAATACCTATGTTCTTATTTTAAGTGATCACAAAATGTAAATACCTCTTGTCTCAAAATTATAAAGCATAAAATATTTTTGAAAAATAAACAGGTCATCATTTCTTACCTGCCACAGCTCCAAACGCCAAAGATCCGCTCATCTGCAGAGCCTGCTGTGCAGCCGGGGGAATCTGCAAACCAGTACCTAGAACAGAATACCAACGGACCTTGTAACGAGCACTTTTCACTCTGTTAGAGACGCCGTAACAGAAATATCAGAAATCTTACTGTTGTCAAGAGCTTAGAATTACCATTCCATGCATTTAGCATAATATTCTGTGGGGTGTATTAATTCAAATTCTGCAAACTGCTATATTTTCGCAGATTTCCTATTAATCTTCACACATACCTTCCGCAAGTCTTGCCATCAACTGAAGGCGACCAGTCGTTCCCAAGTCAATCCCAGTCCGTTCCAACTCATCACTGTCCAAAAATGAACTGGCACTGGAAGCATCAGTGCGCTCAGTTACGTGTCCAACTTTCATCGGCCTACCAGCCAGCTCAAATCCATTGAGTTGTTCCAAGGCTTTTTTGGCACACTCAGAGTCTGAGAACTGTAGATTGGAAAAATATCAATTCAGCTATACTGCCTACAGGATTCAGCAACAATTCTACTGGATGTAATATCCACAGTTACATAAACACAAGAAACGCTACATTTCAGATAATAACAACTACAAGCTAACTTAAATGTGCTCCGTATTTTCCATTTACACCAAGCACACACAAGTTTGGACATTTACTTTCTCATATTTAGCTAAAAATATAGTTAAATATATATTATTGTTGAAGCTAGAGGATCTAGATATTGCAATCAACACAAGCCATGGCTGTGGTTCTCTTTCAACACTTTCCCAGACAGACACTCACTTCCCTTGTGATCTTGTAGCTGCCATGCCTTTACCGGCTATTCCTAACAGATGTTCTGCTTTGTGCTGCGCACAAATATTTTGTCAGTGTTAAACCACCAAATATTAACCATATAGTTAGCTTAGTGTCAGTTGTCTCCAAGTGCCAGAGGTCCCAGCCGAGACTTTTCTTCCCATGACAAATTGCCAGGTCAGTCAAGAAACCCAAGTTCACAAAACTGTCTGACAGTGAAGAGGAAAGATGCTTTCAGCTGAAAGTTTAACCTCTAAAATTTTATTTCCCCTAAACCGCTCAAATTCAGTCCTTTTCTAAGCACTGTCAAAACGTCAGTCTCTACAAGTATTTCGCCTGTAGAAGACAGCGTTGCTTTACCAGGCACTGACCAAGAACCCACTCCACTCCATTCTATCCCATTCTAAACGTGTGCATTGTTCAACCACAGCACCCAGAGACCTGGCAGGAACAAAGGCGGTGGCTGCCGCTGCATGTCCTGCAGCACGACATTTCTCAGATAAGACTGCTGCATAAGCTATACTATTACATGGGAAGGTTACACTCAGAAATTGTCCAAGTCTGGCAACTCCAGTCATACCGTAATAAATCCATATCCTTTTGAGCGTCCAGTTTCACTATCCATCATCAGCTGAATGCTTTCAATCTGAAAATAAGAAAAAAGCCATTTATTATCAGCCATTTTGGAACAAACCACAAGCTATCAAAACAAAACCTGAACACAGTCCCACCAAATATACATGTATGAATGCAAAACCACTGATTTTTAATCAGTTCTTCATTCCTTCCTCAAGTAAAAATTAGTGTACAGGCAGCCAGATACATACTCTGACACTGAAACAGAAGCAGGCAAACATAAGGGTGATGAATAATTTATCCTTTGAGTCCAGCTACAGGCAGAGGCTTGTTCCTGATGCAACGTTCTAGCAGACAACAAGCATGCAGACATCACCAAATCCTAACTGAAACACTATACATATGCTGAGAAACTCCATTTCACAAAGTAAAAAAAGCAGTTTGCATGACTTCTACCAGTGGCTTTAAGAAAAAGGTGTATTTTAAATAATTATTTGCATATGGAAACTCTTAGAAGCTTACAGCCACCGAATTTAAAACACATTAGTAAGTCATCCATGAGCCATAAATTAGTGTTGGGAAGAGACAGCAACAGAGAAGCAAGAACAACGGAGTTTAAGACTGGAGTATACATAATCAGGAGAAGGAAGAACCTTCACAGCTCTACACGTAAGCCTCCTAAACTACATTAATCCTACTGCCAGACCTCGAGAGAAAACAAGAACAGCCATGTGGATTAAAATTAAATAAATTGCTGCAATTTTCCAGGCTTTTACACAACAGAATTAAAGGGATACACACAATGAATCTGAAAAGCACTGTTACAGTATGTATGAGGCAAGGTTAACATACAAAGATAGTATGAAAAAACATCAACGGACTTAGTAATTTTTTATTTTAAAAGATTAAGTATATCACTTCTCCCCTATCTAATAATGATACACCTAGGATACCTTAGTTAGCACAGCAGAGCTAGTATTTATTATGGCTCCACCGGAAACTTCAGATTCCATCTGCTCACTTCTCGAACTCTCTCTACAAAAACTATCACCATGCGGCAAACTGGCGCCTCACGACCGAGGCCTGCACAGGACACACAGCTAGCTCACGTAGTAACACGAGCTACAACTTGGTCAAAAATCCTCAGCATCAGATGAAATTACTACATTCACAGTGAACGGGACTCAGACCTGATTCTGTGCTTTGTGCTTTAACCTGTGAAATGGGGGCGGGGGGAGGGAAGACATTTCCAAGCTGCAGAACCAGGATATAGTATCAGGGTTTTTTGTTTTGTTTTGGCATTTTAGGTACCCTTTGAATTCTCAGCTTTCCTTCTTAAGACCTCCCATTCAAAATCACTGGACCACATCACAAATCAAGGTTCTCATTTGTTCTCCAACACTAACTCCGTATCTAAAGCCTTAGGGATGTACAGGCACAGAAGAGGGAGAAAAAGAAAGAAACATTTTGCAGGTGTGAGGCTGAATTATTTTCAGAAGCTGTGCACGCTCTACAACTAATCTAGGTTTTCCAGATAAACTGTCATGACACAGCATGCCAAATTAAAATTTACCCTGCCAAACGGCTCAAAAATTCCTCGAAGCATATCTTCAGTTATGTTGAAGTGTAATGATCCCACATAGAGCCTCATGGGACCGGCACTGCCCTTCTGCAGATTATTCGCCATTGCTGCTGCTCTGTTTTTCTCTGCCTAAGGAAAACATAAAAATTCACCTTGTGTAAGAATTTAATAAAAACCTCTCAGGTAAGCAGCATACATCTACCAGATTAAAACTAGCAGATTCACCAAAAAATACAAGCTGTTTTATAATCTGCACACTAGTGGACTTTCAACTACAAAATCCAAGACCACAACCAAGTATAGAGACCCAGTTTCCAAAAGCCTTCAAATCGAACAGCTTCATGCAGAATTCTGGCTGGTATCTAGTAAATTAACACTTTACATATGTCAGAAAGCATACATATTACATACTATAATTCTGTAACATTATATAGTTTCATTATTACTTTCTTAACATCTGTGTTTTCAAAATGCATTTGTATCATTCTGGATTGCTTTAATTTACCTGTCAACTATGGGAAACAAATTTACAATTAGCTTAACCAACCGTCCTTGTTACGGTTTTCCAAACGTGCAAGGGTAACCAAATTTTCAAACAGCAAGTTTTCCAGCAAGGTAAGAAGGCACCACTCGACGTGATTAAAAACAAGGTTTACAGCTCTTACCTGTGATGCTTGCACTATGATGGGTACACCCAAGACTCTCTGTCCGGTTAGTCCTATTGCCAGAGGCACTGAACTAACATCAACAAATTCTACGTAAGCAATTCCCTTCGAACGCCTGGAATTTCTATCCGAAATCATTCGCACATCACGAACCTGAAAGGCAAATATAACTGCTGTTGAAGAAAAAAACGAAGGCATCCATTTCTCAGAAACATATTAATAACTACGCAATTCTTTGCTAAGCCAATGGCTTTGTAATCAAGCTGCAAACGTAGAGTAGCATGAGGCTACCTTAACTAAGATATCCCAGAGGCAAGCTAGCATTAAAAGCTGTCATTCAAAGTCAAATGTAGTATGCTACAGGAACAGGGGCAACAGAATACTTGGAGCACTGTAATGCTTTAAGCCAGAACCCTAGAGCTGATAGATCAAAAAAGTTTTTCCAAATTAAAAGATAAACTCATTCTTAAATTACACTATAATCGGCAGACCTATCTGCAAAAGGCTTCAAAAAAATGAAGCTGGTTGAATGGGTATTGCATCACACCATACGCTGCACACGAACTCCTGATCAATGACGTTTTCACATTCAGAGCCGTCAAGAATCAGTTGGCTGTCACTCATCCCCTTTCCGCCTGTATAGCCAGCTCTGGAAAGCCACTTGCTTACAATTCTGCAGAACATCAATCCTGTACTAGGACAGCTTGAGGAAGTACTCAATCATTTTAGCCTCCCTATTAATTACCTTCCCTACTGTAGAGAAAAATTCTTCCAGGTCTCTTGGTCGAATTCTTGCAGCCAGCTGCATGCAAAATACTGTTCGAGCATCCCTCTCTTCAGGGGTCAGATTATCAATAGGTTCTCTGGAAAGAGGAAAGTTCAGTTAAAAAATAATCTGACTTCAGATAACTCATCTGCGGACCATGCAGGAAACTCTAAATAATCAGTACTTCCGAGTCCCAGGGGAAAAAAAAACCCTGCTGTATTAAAAAAGGCAGGCTCAAGAATTGAAAGGAATACCTAGTATTAATATAACAACAATACACATGCATCTTTAACATGGCTAAGCACCCTGTTTCAACTGTAAGCATTAACTATGTCTGGAAAATTGTATTTCATGTACAAAAGCCCCAGCTAAACAGAGGTGCCATTTTGCTATTGTCCAGAACAGTACCACTCGGGAACTTGCAGCCAAAAAGATGAGATGAAAGGACAGCAAAACAAAAGGAAAACAGGATAAATTAGCAGCGACCAGCTGCCTGAACTCTCAGACAAGGAGTATGAGCCTTTGTCTGTGGTTTTGCAAACTAAAATCTCGCATTACCCAGTCACTACAGCCACTGCTTAAATACTGGCATCTGCAAAAACAGAATTCTCAGTCCTCATTTCAAAGTTTCTGCTTGTTAACCCATTAAGAAGTATGAGCAGTGAATAATTACCCTCATCTGTGACACCAGAAGCACTACACTAATTTTATTTCAATACTGATCACTAGCTGAAATTAGATGCACCACTTCTAAAGGCGTTCAATCTTCAGATCTAAAAAAATCTGCCTTGTACTTAAATACAGGACAGAATTAGCATGCTGGACTGAGTTTCCAGTCGTCTAATATGTATTTATTTTATAAAAAAAATAAAAAAAAAAACACTGAGAACACACAAGAAAAATTTAAACTAAATTATCTCTGTAAGAGTTTGCTAATAATTAAAAAACAAAGCAAGATTGGTTAAATTTAACTGCATTACTTTAGAGAATAATCTCATTAGCAGCTATGTAAATCCAATTCCAAGTCCAAATAAATGCGAAGCCTAAGAATGGATAAGCACCTCCTGGATTTCGAAGGTACCAGGCTTCTCTACAAATAACATCAATACATACTGATCAGGAAAAAGCAGCATTTGTACTGTATTTTTACATTCAGTACTTAAGAATATTAAGATTTCACAGGAAAGCTAGCTAATTTAAACCTGAATTAACAGCAAGAAGATTGAGAACACAGAAACACAAAAAGCAAAGCATGACATTTTGCAAACTGCCACTATTTACAGTTGTATGGTGTTATGGGGGAGGGGAAGATAGTTTCTGACACGAAGAAAGCAACATACTTTCAGTGCTCTCCTCTCATGGGTTTTTTGAATGAATTCCAGCATTACTTGTGAGGGTAAGCTGGAGAGCAAGTAGTCAAGCGTTATTTCACCATTACTTCTCCAACTTCAATTGGACAAAAAAAAAACAAAAAACCACAACAAACATATGTGTGTAAGAATTCCTACCTAACAGGGCTCTTGTCTTTTCTGAAGGGACTTTTGCTTCTGGAGCGTCGTCTGCTATAAAGAGAGATCAACAAGATTATAATCAAACCTTCCATTATACCAGTCTGATTTCAAACAAAACCTATTAATAATGCGATAAGAAGTAGAGAAAACTCAGAAACCTTAATTTGATGCTGTGAGGCAGACCAATCTTCCCTCTGATGGCACTGTTGAATTTTGGACCAGAACTACGGCAAAAGCAGAGACAGACATTACTCACCAGAGCACCTGAATTCAAGACTTCCTGTCTGTACTCCCATTACACCGCAAGTGCTCACCCACCCTTGCACCTGAACTTGTAAACATTTTCCATCCGCAGCACCCACAGCATGCATAAGCTACGTGCAGCACTCCAAACCGTAAGGCACGGCATACATTCCCTGCTCAGTTTCATCTGCATTGCAAAATCCCACAGTATGCAGGACTCCAAGGAAGAATGAATCATGAGCCAGTCAGACACGGCACATTTGTATGTGCCAAATACTCTGAGCTACAGTTACTGTTGTAATTTTTACGTTGTCTTTTTTGTCCACATGCATATTCCACCTACTGATGACTGCAAAGCAGTACCTCGATGGCCTGGAATTCAGCCTCAGAGCAAAGTGGTGCTGGCAGGACTATTTGCTCAAGTGTAACACTTTAAAACTGAAAGTTTCATGAAATTTAAATTGCAAGTGGATACCAAAGTGTGTCCCTGCAGACATCTGCAAAGGACACATTCACCAATGCTGCCTCAGCTCTAGCCACTGAAGTGCTATGAATATGCAAACACAGCTTCCTTTAATTAAAGTTCTTAATGGACATCAGAACACAGGACCATTTCAGCCAGCAGTTAACCTTATATAGACATGTCACCACAGAAGGAATCCAATCTCTTGGCTGAATCTAATTTTAGTTCTCCAGGCTTCACAGAGCTGTTAGAACAAATGGCAATCTGCCCATTGCGTCCACGTCAAGGACAGTCCTCTCGCTAGCTGCTGTGGCACAGGGTAACCGAGTGCGACACGAATAGCAAGAGTCATCCTATCATGTTCTCCCTGAACTTGATCTCCTTGTAGATACAAGGCAAAGAACAACACCTGTTAACGTTCTTCCTGTAAATCCACCGAACGGCAGAGGCACTGCTGCACAGACTGAATGCTAGGGGGTTTGTCTTTCCATCTGCACAGAATTGATTCTTTCTGCTGTGGCTACAAATTGATGTGAAAACACCCTGAAAGACATGGCAGTCTGAAGACATTAAGTAGTCTTTCACTAAATCCATTTAGGCAACCAATTTGATAAGCGTCTTCTTGCTACTCAGTGGAGCAGTAATGCTTATAGTTAAGCTCAGCATCCACAACAAGGAGGAGGATGCCCATTTTTAAACATGTCATGACACAGGTGGAAGTAGTGGGCCAAGATCCAAAACCGTGCTGGCCAGGTTAAAGCAAGGGAAATATGGCCCTGTATAACACTGGAAAAAAAATAAAGAAAAAACATCATTTAGAAACTACTTATTAAGAGAAAATAACTACTTATTAAGAGAAAATAAGACATGAAAAACAGGCACACGTTGAGATGAGATCACTACTGTTCAAAACCAAACTTTTTTTCCCCGCCCCCCTAGGATAAATTACTCCATTTCCTACTCGAGTTCAGACAAATGACTGCTGAGAGCATCCATTCAGGTTCTTCAATGTCTACCACACATACTGCCAAAAGCTGCATCTGGAAATGCTGGTACTAATTCCAGAGGCTGGCTTCTCATCAGAGGTGGGATTACTCTGCATCTTCACACCTCGCGATGCAGAACGTGGTGTTCTCCATTTCAATTCAAATGCAGCACGACAAACCAATCACAGGGACTCCAGAATATTAACACGCAGACCAACTAAATGATAGTCAATAATCAAAACCACAAATTTTTAAGGAAACAGTGAAAAAAATGTTTAAAGTGTTTGTCTAAACCTAATGAAAAAAAATCCCTAAGATACACAGTAACAGTTTTCAAATATATGCACGACTACTGAGAGCAGGAAAAAACAAAAACAAACATAAAACCCCCACATCTCCAAAAATCTCTTTTCCATTTTCACTCTTGACAAATAAGTAGTATCTTATTTACATGACTACATGGGAGAAACAGTAAAAAACCCAGCAAACTAAAGCCGTAACAGACCACTGAAACGGACTGAGCAGAAAGCTGCCTGGGGCAAGCTGATGGCCCTCCTGAAGATCCTTTTTCAACAGCACAGTATTCTGCAGGATGCATTTCTTTGGGTTTTTCTAAGGAGACTTGCCTGTAAAGCTGTAGATCTCAGGGGAATTTTCTTCTTTCCTCCTACTGCCTAAGAAATCTTTGCAATTATTGCCTGGCTCCTGCTATCGTGTACTGAAGCACCGAGTCACGAGCAATTTATCTTTATGCCTAGGTGCCACACATTAAATCCTGCGTACGGTCAAACCACAGCTAGGTACATGTTTTCCTAAACCTGCTGTCCCCACATCAGACTTCTTCACCCGGTGTGCAAAGAGCCAAAGACACAGCATCGAGGTATTTCCTTATTTCATGTCTGTGCAGAGACGCGTGCTGGGGGTAACTCCACCTACGTGATGCCACGTGGCCTAACAACAAGAGCCAGGCCAGAACACAGCCAGTGAAGTATCAGCGTCCACCTGCTCAGCCACACCCAAGACTTGTTCAACAGACGAGTTTCAGACAAGGCAAGCTTTGGCTAACAGAGTCCAGTAGAACTGCGATGAGCTTTCAGTCTTGATGCAATAACCCTGCTTTCCCAGCAGCTTTGCCCAAATTCTTAGTTCCAGAATAGCAACAGTCTAAGTGACTTCTACTATACATTAGCAGCAGCTGGGATTTGTTAGACAGATGTCTAAGCAGGAATACTTGGTTAAATTCTTTCTCCTAAGAGACCTAATAACACAACTGTAAAACACTTCTGGGGCAAGACAGGCCAGAACAGCAATATTAAAAAGCCCTGTGATCACTAAGCAATGCAAGCCAGTCACCCAACTTGAAAGAATTAAAACATTTAATCACTATCTCATGCTTCAAGGTGACAAAATCCAAGTCCTCAGGTTCTCTGCGGTATGCTCTTCTCCTTTTCCTTCAGAATTACCTATACCAGACTTTCTCTTCTCACTACTGCAGACGCTTCCACATCACCCCCAGCAGCAAACACATCTCAGTTTACAGATAGTAGCTTGAAAAGGGCCCTTTATAAAGCAAATGAGAAAAATAAAATATAAAAAAAACAACCCCCCCAAAAGCCACTAAGCATTCTGAACTAGATGTTGCAGTCAGCTACAACACTCCCTGCAGTAACACCAACTCAGAACTCTCCGAACAGCCCCACAAGGTGGAACTCCAGATTCACATTCTCCGGCCAGCGAGAGCATTCTGATAGCTACTTCTGAAACGCCAAGCTGATGGCACTCCTACAGAGACTGTTTCTTCATATGGAAGCACCATTTCTGGTAGATCCAAAGGTATCTGATCCAAAGCGGGTTGGCAATGCAGCAGGCTTCATCTCCAGAACTCGTGTCTCCCTGCAAGTCAGTGCCTGTTACACAGCTTTTAAAGGTGAGTCTCTGCACTGAAGAGTCCTGAACAGGAAATCAGAGGAGTTCTCCCTTGAATCTTCTGAGGCCCTTCTTCACATCTTCTGAGCCAAAACTACAATTTGGGAATTGTGTTAGAACGAGTATCACTTCAGCAGCACCATCTCATTATCTGTACCCTACAAGTGAACGGCAGCCAACCGCTGGCCATGCAACAGTCAGTACCCACACCTCTGGAGCGCACATATTTGCCCTGTGCCAATCTTCCACTGAACTCTTTTAAACACTAAAATTCTACTTGGTTAAACAAAAGCAACAATTCAGCAACTGAAGCAGAGAATACAACAGTGCCAAACCAATAAGCACAATGCCGTATCCTCAGGGGATACTAGATTATCTTGCCTTTTTGCTCACTGTCTCTCAGTACCAGAGAAACTGCACAGAACAGCTATGTAAGACTATGAGAACAATGAAAAATACCCCTCACAGTTATTTACCTTCCTGGCACAATTTATCTTGATGCATTAAAACAGGCATGGGTTATTGTAGTCATGTCCAAACTCTCACCCTCTGCTCAACGAAATTATTTTGGAAGACTGCAACACAAACTCCCAAATTCTCCAGGTGAAGAACCTTCTCACCCAGCAACGACAGGAAAAACAAAGACCAAAACACTCCAATGCAGCTGAAAGAACGCAGCAACTCCCAACAAAGCGATGAGATGAAGGACATCCTCTGCACGCAACACCACCCGGGAGGCGAGAAGACTGGCAGGCTCCACATATGAAAGGCTGAAGATCTCGATCAACGTCCTCTGCTTATGAGGCAGTCGGGAGGCACAACGGTGGCACCGGCACAACCCAGTCAGCTACTGCAATCTTACAGGTGCCAAAGAGCTGCAGAAAGCATGCCAGCTGTGCATGAAATCTTCAGAGCTGAAGCCCAGAGCAGCTTGAGAGAGGCCTGATATCAGCCCTGCCTTTGCTTTGTCTCAGGTATCCTCTATGACCCCCAAGCACAGAGGGCTGATGGAAGCACAGGATGCCACCGCACCTCAGCGGAGCCAGGAGCTGCAGTATGTTTTCATTATGAAAATGCCAACACCCACATAACTTAATGCAAAATGAGCCCCTGAGATCTCGGGCATTTTCTGTTTGCATTCCAAGAGCACCAAAAGGAATGGGTTCCCTGGATTGGGACCTAGCCACCTAGAAAAACATTCGTGTGCAGAAAACTGTCCAAGCCTGCAATTTATCAGAAGGTAAACAGTCTTCTCAAACATCTCGAGAGCAATTTCTCCAGTGTGGATGACATTACATGCTATGACGAAAAAACCCACATCTTTTCCAAATGCCTGCTTCTGACACGATCTTGCATTCTGAGATCTGACAACAGTTGAGATGAGACCCAGACAAAAGCAGACACAAACAGCAGCCTCAGGTAACCAGTGAAAGCCAAGCGTACAACCCAGTTCTCACTCTTTTTCTGCTTCTTGCAAGGCAAAAAGAGGTGATGGGGAGGAAACAGGAGGGTAGGAATACAAAACAGCAGAAGTACAGAATAAATACTGATGAAGAACTGGTTTTTGAGAAATCACTTAGAACTGTCTGGAACTACCTACAGCAGAAGTTCTATCAAGCCAAAAATCTGAGAGGAAGTGAAGAATTCTTCACACAGCCTTTATAAACAAGTTTGAAAAAAAGCAGGGCAAATACACAACGCATGGGCATTATTAAGACAAGACGCTTCCAGTTTGGATGCATAAACACTTTAGTGTAAGAGTTTAAGAGCAGTAACCCAATAAAAACCTTTAGTAATACAAGCAAAAGGGTTTATGAGCCTGTACCAACAGTCATAGACTACTATTCTTTTTTTGACAGTTCAACTGTCAGGTTCATGTACTGAAGACAGTTTGGACATGTAGAAAACTTGCTCGTTATTTTAATTTCGTGATAAACTTTGTTTTCCAGTCAGCTGTACACATTCTTTCACTTGCTTCTGCACCTTTCTGCATTTGGGTAAGAATGAAAACAAGCACAAGGCATTGGATGTGTTTCTGTCCTCCTCTATTTCCACTCTGTTTTTATCGACACTTTAACATTAACCTCTCGGCTTCCTTTCTGAGATAATTAGTGACCAATTTAGAGAGCAGAGCGAAACTTTAAGCTTCCACACCATACACTGAAACACCACACATGCAGCTCTACATAAATAACCTACTAGGGACTTCTATAGCGGCCTCTGAATCTGCGATCTCTACTCCTAGAACGGCTGCGTCTGCGTTCTTTGCTTCTGCTCCGTTTCCTTTCCCGGCTTCTGCTCTTTTTCCTTTCCCGATCTCGGCTCCGTTTGCGTTCCTTACTTCTGCTCCTCTTCCTGTCATGGCTTCGACTTCGGCTCTTGCTCTTTTTTCTCCTGAGAAAGAACACAACAACTTTGGTTACAGATGTCAATGTTATTTATCTCACATGCCACCATTCTTCTAACCTGAGGTCACAGGCAGTGATAAGGAAAAAAGTTTCTACCTGTTGGTATTCATACAAGTTTCTTTTGTTAAATGGGTTGTTAAGCATGTTGGCAATCTTTTAAAATATATCATGAGCAACACAAAGGGCTCCAAAGCACTATCTTAGATTTTTAAATCACTACTGAATGCCTCCAGGAAGAGTAAAAGGACTGAAAAATATTTCCTGCATTAGATCTAGTACACACCATATGCAGTACTTCACGTGTCTTTCCAACACACTTTAAACACACCACCGAGATACCAAAAATAAATTATATTTTTACAGCAAAGTGTAACAAAACACAACAAATATCGAAAGGAGAGGCAAGTCTCAGGGAAAGGAAGGTGGGTTTCTCTTGATACTCCCTGTCATCATTCTTAATACCCCACCTAAGGGCTTTGCTTCCTACCTGCTACTCCCACTCATAAGCCACTTGATTTTCTAAGTCTGCAGTTCCTACAGGTTTGGGGCAAACTGCAGATCTTCACCATTTTAACCATTTACTTAAAAAATTTAAACTTTTGAAATCTGTAAATCCATTATACCTCACAGCTGAAAACCAGTCACTGCTCCATTCTTAGCAGACTACTTTGGGGTTCTTTGCCTTTGTTTTTCCCCCTCTGTCTCAGACCATAAAAACTTAGTCTCCTAGTTTTTAAAATATATGTATGTATACACAAAACACATGTTAAACAGATCCTTAAGCAATTACTTAGCACACTAATTAACTTTAAATTTTGGAAATCACCAACTCTGCTGTTAAACTTTTGAAATTCAAAACATCCTTTGCTATTAAATTTTTCCTCTCCTCCTTTTACGCCTTCTGATCACATACACCATCTTTTTTCACAGTAGTCACACATTTGAAGACTTTGTATACCACCACCACCCCTTTTTAAAAAAAGTCTCTTGCTTTCTATGGCCATGTATAAACTAAGACTTCTAGTTAGTTTCAAATACTAAAGTAAAAATGTCTCGGGTGCCACATCTAACTGCCTAATCATCACTAGCAGCTTTTGCTCTCCAATCTCCACCTAGGAAGACCCATTAAAACTATCTCAGTATTTATCTCGAGATAAAAATTTTGTGATTCGGTTTAAAAAATTGGAGTATCTCATTTTTAACCTGTTATTTATCTACAATACCCCATCAGTTTCTCTAATATTTTTGTACAGAGAACCTGCTGCATCAAAACCTGATATTCAGAGGCTTCACAATCTCCGATGACACCATCTATAAATCCAGGACGATTTGTATCAACATCGCTTAACCACGCTTCCTACTGTAACGCAGCCTGTGACAGTTGGGCACACATCGTCTCTCTCTCCTAGGATCCATCACTTACCAACATCTCCCTAAGTCAAAACCCCCAAACACTATCATAATAGCTCCGAAAAATACTACCGGGAGCTTGGTACACTGGCCAGTACAAGTAACTACTAACTGCAGCCAGTCTTCAGTAAAGAGAACTACTCACTGTCCAACTGCGAGCTGAACCCTCTTCGCATGCAAAGACTCCTAATAGTCAAGATCCACATTCTGCCTTCCAGTCATCATTACAGTGGACATACAGTACAAACATCTAGTAAAACCGCAGATACATCATCGTTCCTATTTCTAAAACAGAAATTTAGTATGATTTGACAATTACTGAAAGCTGCGGACTAAATCCAATGTTATTTTTCAGTTCACGTTTGCTGTGCATTACGGTTTTCCTGACAGTTTGAATCTTCTCTCAGCACTGTCCAACTCAAGTCGATGAAGAATCTCCTCCAAATGACGCTCCACACAATTTAACTGACAAGAAACGCAACAAGTCTTGTAAAGCCTATATACACCTCAGTCTTCAGCAACAGAGTACACTGTCACCAGTCACATAGAAAATGGTACAGTTTGTTCTTTAAAGGTTATGGGGAACCGCAGCTGTATCAAATCAGAATTGTGGGACAAAAAGCTTCATACTATCAGAGAACTGCAGTACAAGAATAACTAACCTTCTAGCAACTGCTAGCTCGAAAACTGAAATGGGGAGATAGTGCAGGAGCAACATTTCTGAACAGAGACAAGGGTACAATTAGGAACAGCAGAAAAAGGTGAAACTCCACACAACAAGTAACACTGCAAGACTAACAGTAGCAAAACACCTTGACTTGCTTCTGGTTTACAGTATTATAATTTTTTTCTAAACTTATTAACTGTTTTTCTGAATCAGAACATACAGGTCCAACCTGGAAATGGGACCACGGGCAGAAAGATCACACATGTCACTGTTTTAGTCTTAGAGAGCTTACAGCAACTGAGGAAACGAACCGAAATACGTTCTAGTATTCTCATCATTCTACCACAAACCAAGGTCAGGACCAATTCTAAAATTTAAAAACCACTGCTTCTCTTCTAGATCCCAGTTTGTATTTTGAGACTAGTCATCGGTGTATGTATTTTAACGCAATAAAAATTCAAACTGACAAATACTGGGAGCAGCTGCTTTGGTGGCGTTTTAGGGAGTCTCAGTATTTAGCATGAGAATGATGTTTACAATATTGTTTAGAGTGCAGACACAAGGTATAACCAATTTCAAATTATCAGATTCCAACAGAAGTCTGACACTGGAACCAGACCTCTCATTTCCCAAATATTTATACACCTGGGAAGAAACAGTCTTTGGCTCCCTTCAGCATTTCCTCCGCATGATTTCAGAAGATGACAACAGCATTTATGCTGGCTGCTGAAGTCAGCTGTGTGTTACAAAAACGTACTGGTTACTGTTTAGTCAACTATCAAATTCATAATTATTCTTCCTACATCAACTATCTGATCACCAAATGATGCTTGCTAGGTAAGGAATTTATTTTACGGACTTAAAAACCTTCCATTCATTTAGTGTGTTTAAGAGGCTCTTTTATGCAAGGCATTTGTGCTTCAAATTTCCAGTCTGATTCCAGACTGTTTGGCTCATCAGCAGGTGTTCAGTCCCGGGAATTAAGCTTCTGAAGAAGGCGGGCTTGTACTCTGGCTCTTTAAAAAGGTTATAGTATAAGTTTATAAAGTTTAGATTAGCACTGGTATCCTTTGAACTGTTCCAAATCACAAAAATCTACACCAACTACATTTTCAAAATGCAAAATCCATCTCATTGCCAAAGCAACAAAACATAAATATGCTGAACCTACCAAGTCTGTACTTTTACCTGATGCTAACAGTACATGTTTCCACAACTCTGACGACATCAGTGACAAAGGTGTAACTACGCTTGTAAACAAAAGAAAATTTCCTAACTGCTGCAGTTGCAGCAATTGCAAATACCAAGCTTTTCCATTTTACTTCCCTAAACACTACCCATACGCATTCACAAGTTTACACAAATCTGCAGGCTCCCCTCAGACACAGAGAGCTGAGAAAATACTTACTTCTTGCTGCGTTCTTCGTGGCCATTGGCACTGCTCAATTTGTTCTCATCCTAAGCAGGGTTGATAGAAGAACATCGTGAGGACGAAGCGGAAACATTTCAAGTGGTCAAAGGGTAATGGGAATAGGAATAAGAAAATACAAAACAAAAATTTTAATACTAAATTAGTTGTTTACAGTTTAATGTGGAAAGCTTTAGAAAATTTAGGCAGGCATGTTTAACCACTTTGCTGCTTAAGTTTAAGTCAGACAATTACAAAACACAAGACTTACATCATTTAAAAGTGTATATTAAATTGTAGATACTTCCTTACATGGTTTAGAGAGCAAGTTATCCTGCAGAATTCAGCACTCAAGTGGTTAAATGTTATTTCAATAAAATGTAAGAGGAAGTTTCAGGTTTCTGTTTGTGTGCCCCTCTGACCAGTACCAAGGCTATATCTCTGCCTAAGCCCCAGTGGCTACGCTAGCAGCCAGCCACTACGGATTTCCTGTGACCGATGCCATTCCCGAGATCTTCGCTCATTTTCGTTGAAGGGTTGTAAGAGCTTGATGTCACCTCTGTCACACATCTCGCCCTGAAGCAAACAGGGATTCACACTGCTTTAGTAACGTCGACTCCCAAGAAAGTCATCAATAATCCACCAGTCCAGCCTAAACATTCCCTATTTTCCATACCTGTTTACATGGAAAATATCCATGTTAAACCAGGACACAAGAATTTCAACATAACAATTTAACAAATTTTTCTTCAAGATTTTAAAGTAACTGCTAAATATTACATAAACTATAAGTACCACTTAAAACTTACAAATGCTCATCCAAAATTCATTACATAGTTGTAATAAACACTGCAAATAGACTAACAATAGCTGCTATATAATTTATATACTTCATTTACACTTTAATCACATCAGTTACATCAAAAGTACAATTCCTAAGCAACTTCATATACATTTCTTGCAAAACCAGTGCTAAAGCATGCATAATGTTAATACTACACCACCATTTGGTGAAAAAAACAAAAAAAGACAGTATTCATTTGCTGCTGGTTTAGGTAAAAGACATCACTACTCTAATTGATAAAAGTTTTGCATGAAAATTGACATTTCCTAATTAAACAACTAGGACAGAACAATACAAGAGCTTATTTTAGAATGACACGGCAGACTGTGATACTGTCTTTTACTTGCTAAGAACATTCTATTCAGGGATCCAAGAATTTCTGTAAATTCGTTCACTCAGCAATTGATTTCCATCTGCCCTGTTAAAAGATTAACCGCCACCAGTCTTCTGCATTAGAAGCAAGTCTCACTCTTCCTGCACCGAGCAGACTGTTCAAATATTTACTCGCCATGGGACTGGTGAAAAGGTTATTCTTGGAACCCTGCTGTTTTCCCAAACCACTGCATTCACCTTGTTGCTATACCAAACTGAACCTGGCCATTTCAGAAGTTGTTCGTTTCTTGGGTTTTTAGGGGGTTTTTGTTGGTTTGTTTTGGTTTTGTTTGGGGTTTTTTTGTTTTGTTTTGGGTGTTTTGTTTTGTTTTTAAACCTAGGGGACCACGGTACAGCGATACGTCACTCAATTACTACCTTATGATTGACAGTTCACACTGGAATCAAAGGTGAATTCATGGGAGTAGAGGTGAGATATCGTTAGGCAAGTCTACAAAGAGAGATAGATGGGCATTTATTCATCACGCTGAAGTGAAACTACTGCACAATATAATTACATTAACAGTATATATTTACTTGTAAGTTACATGTAATGCATCTCCAATAAGACA